>Ga0116230_10000719_pt1 | contig 29610 bp, 41 predicted proteins | sample S1TSphfallax_3_FD_88678 | JGI IMG/M metagenome (GOLD analysis project Ga0116230, IMG submission 88678) | Host-associated microbial communities from peat moss isolated from Minnesota, USA - S1T2_Fd - Sphagnum fallax MG | ecosystem: Host-associated > Plants > Peat moss > Unclassified | place... | reverse complement strand
GGTCGAGCCACCGTTCAAAGTTCCGCCGTTGTCCAAAAAATAGGGTTTCCCAGTGGGGCTCGCCGGATTGTCGTACCAGATTCCCAATCTGAAGCTATTGATATTTCCGCTAAAGATCGTTGAGACACCGGGGTTTATTTCTACCCAGCCATTGGTCGTCGTGATTCCAGCGCCTGGGCGACACGTGAACTCCCAGCCATACAACTGCGCGCCTGGACCGTCGATCGAGATTAAACAGTTGACCGACTCAATCTTGATGTTGCCGCGCATCCCTTCAAGAGTGCCGCCAATAATGCTTATTGCTTTGTACGCCGAACCGGCGCTCACCAGCAGTTGATTCGCGACGTAGTGATTGCCAAAATCCCAAGAATTGCAGCCCGCGAGTACGAAGACCGGGGCATAAGAATCCCACGTGACCGCCGTGCATTCGCCAGCCCACGTATTGACGCCGCAAGAGTGATTGGCCGTGATCGTCTGGTAGCCGGTAAAAGTGTACCCGGTAAGCTGCGTCGTGTTGGTTGCGCCGAAATAGCAACAGTTCGCGTAGGACGCGCTCGCGATCCACGTGTTCTCCTCCGCTCCGATGATGACGAACCCGATCGTGCCATAGAGTGCTGGCGCGGTCGTGCCGACCGAGTTTATGCTGGAGAGCTGCACGATCGTGTCGCGGAACACGTTGTACTGGCACGCAGCGGTCGTGCTGGCGGCGAGGAAAACACCCATGTAAGCGCCATTGGTGCCAACGCCAGATGGGCTCAACAGATAGAGCCCATCCCAAACGCACCAATTACTGCCCGTCATGTCGATGCCTGTGTTGCCGGTATTCGCTTGGATGGTCACATTTCCATGTTTGCCGCCGCAGTCGAAAAAGATTCCGGACAGACCCGTGGCATTGATCGCGGTCGTAATGTTGAAAACGCGCTTCTCGCCCTGGCAAAAAAGCTGCACCCGGTTACCTCCGCCGCTTGCACTCGCCACGGAAATCGCGGTCTGAATGTACGGCTGATCATTGCCGGTTCCATTGGCCGTGGCCCCGTAACGCTTGGGGTCGCCGGGCGGATAGACATAATTGGTCGGGGTAACGCCGAGCGCGCTTTCGGTTGCCGTTTGCGGATAGAGAATCGCACCAATCGCAGCTTGCGTGACCGGCACCGCCACACCACCGATATAAACCGCCGTCCCAAAATACCCGTTGGCCCACGTTGAACTCGGTGATCCAATATTGTATGTGTTCGTGACACTAGGGATCAGATTGGCATTCGGTGACAAAGCCCCTGCAATCTGATCCGCATAGCCACACTGGTTGCCGTACTGGTCGAACTCTACGAACTTATAGGCAACCCCTGGGGTGAGCCAGATCGCGGCCTGCCCAATCGCATTCAGCGTGAGCGGGTTTTGGTTCGCGGTCGTGAGCGTCGCATCCGTATAGGTCGCGAGCGGCGTTGAGGTTCCTGCGGCATAGGTCGCGACCGTGCCATAGGCATTGACCGCACCGCTGCTGGTGTAGCCTTGGAAATTGATTGGTGGTGCAATGGTGCCTGTCATGCGAGCGCGTAGCTAAATGAAAATTTATTCAATGTCTTTGTCCCAGAAGCTGTCCAGTTACCACTGGAATTATTGATCTGTACTTGAATGGTCGATCCGCCTACTTGATTCGGAATGATGATGTATGCGGATATTCCTAGAACAGAATTATCAATCGCCGGTATCAAAGTGCTTTGCACCGCTTGTGTCACTCCTTGAAGTCCATTCGCCATTCCGGTGAGCGTAAATGTCGTCGCATTGGAAGTTCCCGTAATAGTCGGAAAATTTAATGTGACCACGTTTCCGTTCACTGAGTAAGTCACTACCGGATTAGTGACCGTCGTGAACCCTGTCGTCGCGAGAGTAAATGTACTCGTCACCGACGAATTGGCGGAAATCAAAACAAAACTCGTGCCGTTGTAAACAAGTTCCGCCAACTGATTGGCAATCAATGAACCCGCAAGCAACGCATTGCCATTGATCTGCACGATCGATTTATTGCCAAGTCCCTTGACATTGATCACGGAACTTCCGGTATTGTTGTTGCTCGGGATAAAGAACAGCACATTGCCTGCCGTGTAGGAAAAATACTGGTTCGTCAATGCGACAACGTAATTATTGGCAGTGCCGGTGTCTGTTCCACCGTAGCTGACCAAACCCTGCTGCGCGCCTTGCAGTAATAGAAAACTACCGTTTAGGTACATCACCTCCACGATGTTATTCGATAGGATTTCGTTTGCCGTCAGCGCCGATCCGTTTTGATTGATGATTGCGACCGGAGATTGCGCCGCACCGTTGATCGTGACCGCAAGGGTGCTCGCACCCGTATTTGAATTCGACGCCAGGAAATAAATGATCTGGCCGTTCGTATATCCCGCATTCGGTGATGTAATGCTCACTTGGTACGCATTGACGGTTCCTGTATCGGTTCCTCCGTACAGATTCAATAATTGACTGTTGTACATCTGATCCGTGGTCTTGATCAGATTGCCATATTGATCGGCCTCCACGATCTTGTAGCCGGTATTCGGCAACAGATACATGTTCATTTCCCCTCGAGCGTTCAGCGTCGTGGGGTTGGTGTTCGCCGTGGTCGCCGTCCAATCGGTCCAAGTCGCCAATTGCGTCGTGGTGCCGGCCGCATACGTCGTCACGGTCCCATAGGCGTTCGGTGCCCCACTTGACAGAAACGACCGGAAGGTCTGTATCGGGGCTAGATAGGCGGCAATGTTCGTCATTGTGACACGGTTCTCAGTGCTTGCGCCGCCGCAATCGGTATATTGCAACCGTACTCAACGGGAGGCATCATGAAAATCCTACTATTGTTAAGTCTGTTACTATCCGGGTGCGCTACTTGCGAGCGCCATCCATACGTCTGCGCTGCGGGAACCGCCATCATTGCCGGGTCCATTGCCGCAAGCGTGCAACATCATCATGATCAAACCACGCACGCGCCGGCAATGGCGACCATTCAGCCGGTGAACTGTGCGAATGGGAGCTGTCAATGATCTGGCTATTTTTACTGGGCATCATCTGGCTGGCCGTATACCACGAGGGCTTCCGTAAGGTCGTGTTCTGGGTCGGCGGCATTTCGGCCGGCCTATGGGTTTCGTTCTTCATGATCTGGCTTGGCTGTCATGGCGGGCTTGTTGCCATGTTGCGTTAAGGTTCAAGGCCCGCCCCCGGTTTGATCGCATCTTTCGCGGCTTTTGCTGCTGCGCGTGCAGCTGATCCTTCCGCCACGTGACTGACGGCTTTTGCCGCTTCCGTGCCATAGGGAATCGCGCCCAATACGACGCGCCCAGGAACGGAATTGGCGAGTTCCGCAGACCGTTGCAACATCAATGATCCGGTGCCCGAATTATTGAACACACCACCACGGCGCTGTAGTCGGGTCATCTGACCGACCTCGCCAATGTCATTGAGCTTTTCCAGCGTTTTTGCATCATTGACCAATTCGGGGCGCGCATTCAGTTTTTGCAGATACGTATTATACGTCGCTTGAGAAAACCCTTTGCCTTCCGTTGCGGCTTTTCTGAGCGGTCGTAAGGCTTCGCTCGTAATCGCTTCGTTCGCCTCTTGGTCGCCCGAGAGCATGGAACGCAGTCTCACGGTGCCTTGCTGTGAACCCCCAAGTACATACTTGCTCACGAACTTATCGGCAAGGTCCGAGGGTGCCTCGTGTGTTTCTGGTTTTCGCGGATTGTAGGAAGGATCCTCGACCACCGCTTTATAGGCCGGATTCGCTTCAATCTCATTCGCTCGCGACGCATAGAGGCTGCGGGCTTTATCAAATGCCGCCTTGGCATCTGATGCGGCATCCGAAGTCGGTGCCAATTGCTCAAATTGATCACGAACGATTTTAATGGCCCGCGCTGCATTACCGCGTCCCGCTTGCGTTGCCTCTCTTTGCGCATCGGCAAGCTGTGATCGATAGCCTTCAAAATCATCCAGCGACAAACGTCCTTCCGGCATTTCGGAAATGTCGCGCACGATGCCTTGCACATCGGCCGGCAAAAACTTGCCAATGCCCTGAGGTTTCAGACCCGTTGCAACACCGCTTGAAAATTTGCTCGTATCCAAATCAAGATTGCCGTTATTCAGCGTGCGCGCATCGCTGTAGGCTTTGTCAATCTCTGCAACCCTTGGTGCGTCATAGCGACGAATGCCGTTGATGGCCGCTTGACCATTCTGGATTTCGCTGTTGGCAACCGCCGTGGGCGCGACCTCTCGATGCGCTTCTGCCAATGAATTCGACAGGGCATCGTCCTGTGCGTCGAATCGATTACCGATCGCGTTGCCGTTTTCATTGCGACGGTTGAATTCATCCGCCATCTGTGCGGTATCTTGCTTGGCTTGCCCAGCGGTCAAGTCCACGCCTAACGATTCGGCTTTCGCAATGCGTTTGAGAGCATCGGGGTCCGGCGTTTTCCCCTCCGAGTGCAACCGCGCTAATTCGGCTTGGGTTTCGGGTTTGAGCAATGACGTATCAATCGCGGCTCCTGCGGCCCCTGCGTTGCCGCTGGATGCGGCCGCATTTGCCGCCGCTTGTGCGGTGGCTGGTATCTCAGCGGCTTTTGCCGCATCGGCTGCGGCCGAGGCTTCTCTGAATGCTCTGACCGTATTGCGCACGCCACTCGCTGCGGCCCCTACCGGCGCAATGGATGCCACGTCGCCGACCACAGGGGCCACGTAATCACCCACAAACTGACCCACAGGACTATTTTTGAGGGGGCCAATTCCTTTGGCGTTTTTATCAATGGCACTTTCTGTGCCAGCAATTGGCGTCGTCGCAGCGGATACAATCGAAGAACCCACGTTTTTGGCATTCTCCGAATAAGGCACATCCAACGACTGAACCAATTTCGGATCGGGTGCACTCGTATCGCCGCCTGTCCAGCGACGCCAAAGATCCACCGCCCCATGCGCGGCGGAATGAGGAATGTTGGCAATCGACGTACCCGCTAGATCTGCTACCCCATTCACAAACCCCAACGGTCCCGATGTGACCTCGCCGGAATCTTTCGGTTTCTTGCCATCGGTCGAAAAATCGACTCCTTTTGACCGTTTATGCAACGCATCTCCGAATGCATCGTCATTCGCGGCATCCGCGCCTTGCGATCTTTGGGCTAACGCATCACCAAAGGGGTCCGGCGTACTCACTGCGGCAATTGCCCACTAGAGAGCTGTTGGAGCGCCTTTCTCTTGGCGGCAAGGCTCGCGGCCTCTTTCGGGTCCAAAGACGCTACAAACGCATCTCCTTCCTTTTTTGAGCGTTTATAGGCGAGTTCTCCCTTGAATACGTTCGGATCAAAGTTATCCACCCATGCGGACTTGAACTGATTCACTGCTTGGGGACTGGCTTGACCACCAAAACCCGCTACACGGTCTAATCCTTTGCGGTAGGCGTGCAACCCTTCTGTGAGCGCTTCCGTATAGTCGTTTTTGTCTTGAATGACTTTCGGGGTGTAATTGGTATTGCCCGCAATCATCTTGGCATCTTCTGCGCCGGCATTCGTTCCCGGCAAACCCATTTGCCCGCGAACCGTGGCGGCTTGTCGATCTAGGAACGCGCCAAGCTCCTGTGCGTTATTACCCGCATTGGTGCCAAGACCCGCCATGAAGCGATTCCAGGTCTGCGTTCCCGGACCTGTGCTTGAATCTGCGGCTAGATGCCGAATGGCCGACGAAATGGCTTTGTTGTTGCCATAGTTCTCATCCGCAGAGCGCACGGTTTCCACATGCGTATTCGCATCTTGAGTTGCTTTGAGATAAGCATCTTGAACGGCTCGAGGCGCGTTCGGCGGCGGCGCGTCCTGTTCGGCTGTCCTAACGGGCGCGGGTCTACTTTGATTGGGTGCAGATCCCGGCGCTTGCACGGTGTTTGTCGGCGCAGACGATGGCGCAATCGAAATTCCATTCGGACCCGTGCGCAATATTTGGCCGTTCGGACCCACCGTGTACCCAGGCGCGGGTGTTTTCTGAATCTGCGGCCCGGATGGCGTAAACCCGCCGCCTTGAATTGCCGGGGCGACCGTTCCCGGTTGAATGCCGCCACCATTGTCCATAGTTCCAGTTTGCGGCGTCGCCAGACCTCCCGGCCCCACCGTCGCAGCAGGCGGCAATACAGATCGGCCTATGTTCAATGACGCGGTACGCCACGGCTCTTGTCCAGCAGGCGCGGGATTCTTACCCTGAGAATGTTTGTCGATGCTGTCTAATTGCTTCTTGGTAAGGTCCGCTAGCTTTTTGTAGTCGTCATAGACGGCGGTGCCTTTTTTCGATTCCACCAAAGCATCTAACGAGTCGGTGATATCTTGCGGACTTTGCGCACCCGCAGCCGCGCCCGCGATGTTGCTCGCAATCTCGCCACGTTCTGATGTGCGCAGATTATTGACGGTGCTATTGAATTCCACCTTGCGCTGTGCGGTCGAGACGAGATCATCATAGTGTTTAGCCCACGTCGTCGGAGCGGCCTGCATATAGATGTTTTTCGCCTTCTCGGTCGGCGTGCCATCTTCGTTCGCTATGCCATGTCCGACAGGATCTGAAATCAATTGCGCAAGGGCTTGATTCTCTTTCGCGGTTTGTTGCGCGATAGTAGCCCCGGCCTGCGCGCTTTGCTGCTGATACTGTCCAGTCTGCAACGCCTGTCGTTGCTGCTGTAACTGCAATAACGCTGAAAAGGTGTTGATTCCCGCCTGCGGATTCGGCGGGATGATCTGATTGGCGACCGGCGTCATGTCAGGCATTGAATGTCCATCCTGGAATCTTCGTCAGGTTAACCCTGAGATATCCATCCCGCTCAAACACCGCTTCCGGGTATAGGGCTTTAACTTCCTGCGCGATCGGGCCGCGCGTTCTTGGCGCATCTTCCGGTTGATCGACATACAAGAACTCGTATTCCATCAATCCGCATTCTGCATGGAATCGATAGGGTGTGACGTGCTTTTTCACATGCAGATCGCAGGACATATCTTCCGCAGTGTTTCCGGTCCAGCCGGAATAACCACCACTGCCAGGGGATGCGGTATTACCGCTCAAATAATCAGGCCCACTACCCGATCCAGAAGAATTATAGAGCCACGGCAGATAGCTCGCGCTCTGTAACGCACCCGAGTACGCATTCGCAGTACCCACTTGTCCCGCCGCCAATGCGCTACCGACATTGGTCGCCGACTGCGCGGCTTGGCCTGCGAGTGCGGTGCCCTGCTGACCCGTATTCGCCGCCGCGTTTTGACCAGATCCAACGATCCCTGAAAGTCGGCTGTAGATGTTGCCCTGCTGAGTCTGATACTGGTTGAACGCATTGTTAAAGCTCGTATTCGCCATGTTCTGGTTATAGGCCATGAGGTCTTTCTGCGCAGATCCCGAGAGCGCACCAGAATTCGCCGTATCCGCGTTCAAGGTGCCCTGTTGGCCCTGTTGCAATTGGAAATTGTACGCAGGCGATAACTGCTGGAAGTTTTGCGCCGTGAAGGGCTGTAAGAGCGATCCATACCCGCCCGCGGTGCTGGATGAAGCCGTGCCGGGATTCGTTCCCCCCGCTGCGGTTCCAGGTGTGCCGATCCCGAGTAAATAATCAAGCTGCGATTGCGCCCCATAGCCCGCCTGCATGTAGGGCTGTTCTTGGTTCGTAATCGTGTTGAATTCGTTTTCGCTGATCTGCTGCGCGTTAGCTGCCGAGTTCGCTTGAGTCTGCGCGGCAGACTGCGCGCCCGATGCCGAAATCGCGGCCCCTGCGACGCTGCCGACTACCGCTGCTCCAACGGCTGCTGCTGCCCATCCTTCGATCATGATAAAGATCCTCGCTTGAAATGGCCGATCCAAATCATTCTGCCGTCATCCTCATTATTTCCGAACCCGTTCAGCGGAAACCGCCGATGATAACGGTTACTCGGAAAAACGACGGCGCGATTAAATCGACCCTCGACAAATTGCACTTCGTCCCAATACGTTTCGCTGGAATCGTTCATATCGGCTTTGAGTTTTTCAAACTGACTATGATTCTTCGCCAATTCGGCAAGAGGCGGCATGGTCAATGAATCGGTCTCTTTGTGCCGATAAAACCCAGTCCCATATTTGTCCTCGTGATCACTCAGGTAGACAATGCAGGTCATGTCGCCAGCTGCATTATCCGAATGCACATAAGCACGCTCGGTCGTCGCATTGGTGATCCGAAAACACATGCTATTGGCATAGCCGATCTTGCCGACCTTCTTTTCGATGGTCTCGACAATGGAGGCGTGATCCCCGTAAAAGTTCATGCCGTCATAGACACTGCTACCGATGGCACCTTTTGTCGGTCGCCACGAGCCAAACCCAGACACGAGCGCCGAATAGCGCACCGTGATCGGGCTGGCCAAAAAATCGTCAAAAACGCGGATCATTCCACTAGCAGTGTTACAACGGCACCCGCCGCGGCATTTGATGTGTCCGTATCCACCGCCGCACCCGTGACCGCGATCCACAATTGGCCGTTACCCGTAATACCGTCTGGGAAGCTCTGAGCGACGTTCGCGGAGGCAGCAATCCCGATGGTCAGGTTAGGCACCGTCGTGCCCACCACCGGACCCTCCTGAGCCGTTTGCGGGGTTAGCCAATAAAACTTGATGTAGATGGCGGTGGCGACATTGGCGACCGAATAGCCTTTGATATTGGCCCCTTGCAACGAGCGAACGGGTTGCACGTTCGTGCTGGCAGCGGTCGTGAAGTGATAGCAAACGCTGGACATAAATTACCTCGGCAAAAATGTGATATTCGGAACAGACGAATAGGTCACAACGATCTGATCGCCCTGACTTAACGGGATCGTCCCCTGCGTCTGTCCTGTGTTGTAAAACGTCAAACCGTCACGAGTCATCGTGATCATGGAAACCGTTCCCCCTTGAACCACGACCGTTCCACCGAAAGGGGCCGTGTAGGTATAGGGGGAACTCGTGGGACTGGCGACCGTCACCGGCCCCGAAGGCTGGCCCTTCCAGACCGCTTGCAGGAAACCGTACCAGCCTCGAGAGTTCTGCCCGTTCTTCGCAGCGAACGGCTCCGTATAGGTCGGCATCCGGTTGTATTCAACGCTCATGCCGACTCCGGTTCATCGACTTCGGGTTGGCCGAACAGTGAGGCACCGACAATATCTCTTGCGGTGGGATCGGAGTAATTGAGTTCATACACTCGGTCTCGAGCGTAGCCTAAGCGCCTCCATATGGCCCGATTACGGGTCGCCCCTTGTGCGCCGATACTCGTCCAGTGTTCATTGGACCAAGTTTGCCCACCGTCATTTGACCAGCGGAGCATCGCTTGGGGACTGGATCCCTGACCTGTCGAGAGACCCACACCAGGAGTAAACTCAATTTGCAGCGCGCTCATAAAGACACGTTTGCGGTTCTGTCTTGACCAGACGTGCGGTGTTCTTCTCTGACACCGCAAAGGATTTCCGGCATCGGTGTAGACTTTCCGGCTCTGCTGATGGATTTGCCCCGTAAGGTAATCGCCGGCCATCCGCACATCGGCAAAGTTCACCATGCAATTTGCCCTATGACGGTGATAAACACCATTTGTCTGATCGTATGACAACCGCTGAAACCAGCCTAACTTACCGTCGCTTTCGTTATAGGTCGTCACATCCAAAACCCACGTCGCATCCGCAGTCGGGAACGTGAGCTGATAGAAAATGTGCCCATCTTCCTCGTAACAGTCCCCGATCGCATCCGATACCAAAGGATACTGCGAGATCGCATGCTCGATCGCATGGGTCGATACCCGTACCCACGAGTACTGGTTCGTCATGACGATCATGTTCTCGCCCTGCTCACCAATGCGGCCTAACCAGCACAGTTCCGGCCCCACCTGAGCGATCGAATGTTTCGCGGCACACCCGATCCGAGGACCCACGCCTGGTAATCGAGAGAAGGCAAAATTGACCCCGCCGGCGTTGTACCACACTTCCGAATGCGTATCGCCAATCAACCACGCTTCGCGGTTGTTCTCAATCAGGGTGTTGAGGTTATCAGTCGTCGAGTCTTTCAAGGCGTAGAATGCGCCTGCAAACGTCAATGTATAGGCTACCGGCGCATTGGTGTAGAACGTGCGCGTTCCCGGCTGATTGAACATCAACCAGCCTTCGATGAACAGAATCCGATCCGCACCTAGAAACGCCGGATCCGTGATCTGACCAAACACCGGGATTGTCAGCGTGAAAATATCGCCTGTAGCGCTCGCCGCGGCGGATGCGGCCATCGTGATCGTATTGGCCGTAAAGCTGATGCTCGTGATCGTGGTAGATCCGATCAGCGCATCAAAATCCGTCAATACCGCTGCACTTGAAACGATCAGTGTGTAAGGAACGATATTACCGACCGAAAAGCTGATCGTATTGGAGCCAGAAGTGAGATTTCCGTTGAACGTCACCGTTCGAGTCGTTCCCGATAGCTGGTAGAAATACCCATAGGTGCCATCGACCAGCACCGCGTATCCCCCAAGACCACCGAAGAGCACCCCGTTATCGCGAATGACCACTCGGCCGGAGGTCGTGAGCAAGGTTCCTACCGAGGACACCGAAAACTGCGGCAGACTGCTAGCTGTCGCCTGTACCGTGACGGTCGCGACATAGACGGTCGATGAGACCACGAACAAACACTGCGTATTTCCCGGCAGCACCCACGCACCGCGGACAGGACCTGTGATGGTCGAGAACAGCGGGTTTAAGCCGGGGGCACCCAGGAGGCCCACAGCTTCTTTCGCAGAGGTCGTCGGATCGATCTCGCAGTACCAGTTGATCAGTCGCTGCGCATCTTGCAGCAGCATCGGCGCTTCGTAGGCCGGCCCGACGAACCCGAAATCTGCACCTTGGTCAGACATTAGTTGCCGAAGCCGCCGGAAAGAATCCAGCCGGCGTCAGTTCTGCGAGTCCGCACGATATCGCGGTCATAGAACGCCTGTACCGCAGGCTGGGAATTGAGCGCCTTGATCTTGTCAAGTGCATCTTTTGCTTGTTTGACCAAAAGTGCGCCGGCCGTCTTACCGTACTCTGGGCAGAGATAAAGCGCGAGATTGAGCTTGATCGCCATGGCATACGCAGGCGGTAGATTGATCGCTTGCGTGAGCGAGGTAAAATCACTGAATTGGTAATCGGTCCACAGATGCAGTGACCCGCCCTGTTGCGGGTTGGGGTACACGTAGATATTCCCATACGAGAATGTCGGGTTGTAATACAGCAAAATGGGCCATGGACCTGGAATGCTCTTGAGTCCAATGGCGCTGTATTTCGCTTGGGTCGTATCCACGTCAATGGGGTAATCAAGTCCTGTGGTTCCGGGGGAGGTGATGCGCGTGAAGGCGGCACTGATTTTGAGCGGTCTCGGAATGGCGAAGTTACCCGGCACGGTGTAGGAAATGCTTTCCGCGGCCGTCAAGGTTGCCGTCGCATTCGCGCTCATGGTAATCGTCGTCGTGTTGATCTGATTACCCGCGGCGGTCGGCGTTCCGGTCAAGGCTGGGGACCACGTAGCCACCCCTCCGACCGTAACCGTCGCGGTGCGCGTCTCGTTATCGCTGAATGTGATCAGCCCCGTGACCGCGCCGCCTGCCCAACCGCTGATGGTTGCCGTCGTACCCGTCGGTGCCCCGGTAAAAGTGATGGAGGTCGTGGTTCCCGTATTGAGGCTGACAATCGTAGTGCCTGACGGAATCGCGCTCTGTACGTCCGTGAGCGTGCCCCCGACATAGTTACTACTTGCGCTCGCCGGGAACTGAAACACATTCCCGGAAGCCGTAGGAGTTCCTGTGAGCATCGGCGTCCAGGTCGCCACCCCACCGGAGGTAATACTGGCGGTCCTGACCTCGCCATCCGAAAAGGTGATCTGTCCCGACTGCGCCCCGAACGTCCAGCTTAAGATCGTCGCCGTTGTACCCGTAGGCGCTGCGCTAAACGTGATGGGAATCGACGTGCCCGCAGCCCCCGATCCGCTGGAAATACCAAACGCGATATTGAGCGAACTCGGGTTCGTAATCCCCGTGATCAGATTCGACCCGTTGACCAGAAACCCCGTAAAGGGACTTGCTGCCGTAGGGTTTCCAATCGTGTACTGGTATTGTCCCGGCGTCCACGAAAGGATGTTCTCGACGGACGAGAACACGGCTAAATGGTCGATCGACCACATCTCGAGCATGTCATTCAAGACTTGCTGAGCATCCGCAGCCGCATTGGCGTCGGGAGTCTCCCCGGCCTCAAGGGCATTGATTTTACGCAATGCCCCTGTGATCAGGTCCATTCCCGTGGTGGATACAACCGCCATTTAAGCGATCGTTTGCGGAAAGATCGACGTGCCCAAATTCGCGCCGTCAACACGGCTTATTTCCAGCAAGATCGGCACCGTACCTGCGCTTATGCCACTGGAATCGGTTGACCAAGTGAAAATTGCTGTATTCGCCGCGGATACGTAGACGTTTTCCAGTGCCAAATGCAACGGAAGGCCTTGCGCGCTATACGAAATAAGATCCAATGGCTGCACGCCCAGAATCGTAATCGTGGTCGTACTGATGCCGCCGGCAGCAATCGTCGGATATGCCACCGCCGGCAAGTAAATAACGGTATCCAGAATCAGGTTCCCGCCAGAAATAATAAATTTACCAGGCATGATGTGTTTCCTAAAATTGAGCGGGTGGCAGTCCCCGCTCGAGGGAGGGGACTTAAGAAGCCGTGATGATCGCTGACGGAATCGTCGTAAACGTTCCCGGAGTCGTCGTGACAGACGAGATAAACCGCGCCACCGTGATCAGATACTGACCCGATGCCGGAGTGACACTACCAGCCGTCGGATTGACGAAGGTGATGTAGAATTTATCCGCCGTCGTCGTATCCACACGATAAGAGGCGAGACTGACGCCCGCCACCGTTGACGGTGGGCAAATCGACAGAATCACGTCTCCGGGCAAAATACCCGTTGCCGCCGTCACAAACGACGCACCCGCAGCACCGAACGACTGTTCGGCTGTGGTGATCGTCGCAACCGCGACCGGCGTAATCGCCACGCTGATGGTTTGAATGAACTGGGAAAACCCGCGCGGGGATTCCGTATTGACCGTCACTTGCGTGGCGGGTCCTGGATTAGCCATAGAATTCTCCTAAATTAGACAGGGGGCCGAAGCCCCCTTTGATGATGGGATTAACCGGCCAAGCGCACGCCGAGTTCGGGGTACAGACCCGCCCAGCCGTACAGCACGTCGAAGCGACACGGTAGCGCGTCGTTGTTGATCGTGTACTGACGCACCACGCGGAAGTTGATACCCGCTTCCTCGTCAACCGCTCGAGCCGCCATATCGACACCACCCGGCAGATCAAGGTCCGCAAAAGCAAGGGCCAGACAATCCCGATGCATGATCGCGCTCTGCGGCGAGACCACACCCGCAAGCGGGAAGCTCGTCGGCGTCGATCCCCACACCTGAACGGCCGCGTTCGCTGCGGGTTGCGCCGTGACGTTCTGGAATTGCCCACCGTAGACACCCACGTTACGCACCCAGAAATCAAGCGCACCGCCTGCGGTCGAGCTGTAGACACCCGTGGTGCTGTTATAGGTGCCGTTCGCCAAAGTCGCCTGCGGTGCGATCACCACAAACTGACGTTGCCGGGACGAACCATAGGCCGCACGGTTCTGCGGGTTCGCCGAGAACACACCCGTCACGGTGATGATGTCACCGATGTTCAAACGCGGGTTTGCCGAGGCAGTCCAGCCCGTGGTCTGAATCAGACCATTCGCTGCCCAACCGGAGGCCAACCACGCACTCGAGGTGTTGTTCGCGAGAACCGGCGAACCACCGCCCGCACCCACAGTATAGGACACGATGTTCTGGTCCATATACCAGTCGAGGCCGGCGAAGTTTTTTGCGACTAGGCCCTTTTCGATCTGCTCAGCGATCTGTGCTTGGGGGTTAAACAGCCCCTTTACCGAGTCCTGCGCATAGGCCATGCTGAACGAATCCAGAATGGCCACACGATAGCCGTCTCGCGGGGCCGCTTCCGCATCCAGCACCGCACCCGCAAGGGTGAAGTTCAGGAAAGAAGCCGGCGGCGTTCCAGGGGTGCCCACCGCATTCGGCACGTTCTGATAGAAATACGCCGCGCCGTCTTGGTCGATCTTGTTTGCGACGCGAGCGACTGCGGGGTTGATGATGCGCTCTTTGAACAAGTCCACGCTCGTCGCCAGATCCGCGTTCGTGAACTGCACGTCCACATGGAACTGTGTCGTCAGTGTGACCGGGATATAGGTCTCGTTCGTGTCCTCGACGTTGAGCGCCGGACCCGTCGTACCAAGGTAACGAGGGGGCTTGCGGACGTTCACTGTATAACCGATCTTCGCCCCTGATAGTGCGAATTGCTCGGCGTACTGCCTATTCACGTGATCCGCAAAGCACAAATCATTCTCGAGGACCATCAGGCCCTCGTTCGTGACTTGGCTGATGGTGATCAAATTATTAGCCATGAAAAATTAACTCCTGTTTCAGTGCCTCCGTCGCTTGCGAATTTCCTCCATTCGCAATTCACGGTACTTGCTGAAGGGAATTCCCGGCTGTGATAAATCGGTGGATATATCACCGGGTGAATTCCCCTGTACCGTTACGAGCGGGGCAGGTGCTTTAGTGGTTTCAATGTTGGTGACTTTTGCCTCGGCTTTTGCCGGCTTGGTCGAATACGATGCCTCAATTTTGCCAAGTTCCATCAAAGCGACTGCGGGTGATAGCTTTAAGATGCGCGATTCTTCAGCTGGATTCTTTGCCAGGTGATAAGCGATTTTGGGTCCCACGTCAGACTCTGCGATCGCAGCTCTCAAATGATTCGGGAATGGCTCGCGCGTGCGCTTGTCGGCTCTCGAGATCACCTCGTCGAAGTCCGGCAAGTCCACTTTCGCCGCTTCGATGCGCGCCGCGAGTGCGCGATTCTGTTCGGCGAGCAAGGTCTCTGCCCGTGCAGCAGCAGCAGCCCGTGCGGCCGTGCGTTCGTCACGCTTGGCCTCATAGGCTTCCATTGCCTTGTCATAAGAATCTTGATCGGTAAAGTCTTTCGGAGACGGACGCTTCAGTTCCTCAGCCTCGACAGGCTTTGGTGCATTCGCCTTAACTTGAGCTTCTAACTCTGCAATGCGCGCTTGGGCTTGCAACCTCGCTTCATACTCGGTCTGAGCGAATTCCTCGAGTTCGTATTTCTCTCGGGTGAGTTCGTCAATCCTCGGCTGAACCGGGTTCCCCTTCTTCGCAGTCGGGGGCTTCTGTTCAGGGACCGGAGGCTGGTCTGGAAGGGTCTCTGCCACACCGTCCTTGATAACCGGGTTTCCAGGGGTCGCTACGCCTTCCTCACGGGGGATATCCCCGCTCGTGGCATCCGATACAACTCCACCCCGGCCCTTGATCTCTTGAACATAGGCTTGCAAATTATCCGCATTGACAGTTTTTATTGCCATGGTATTCCCACGATTGAAACCCCATGAACCTCACGGGTAAGGAGATAACCGATTACTCGGGTCGCTTCTCAGCGCTTTCGGCCTCTTGTGAGACCTCTTTCTCTAACTCTTTCGCGTGCATTGCGCCCGCGTGTGTATCCAAAATTCGTCCTGCAACCCCAATCTCAGCCACATCGTGCCGGGTGACCGCATCGATATGGGTCTTTTGGATCTCGGTATTCGACTTGAGGCCGGCCCGGCGATCCTCGCCCTGCTCACGAATCTTAAGGCGCTCCGTCTCTGCCTGCTGGCGCATCTGTTCGAGGCCGTGCTTTGCCTGAAGCTCAAGTTCCAAGGCCATCGATTTCTTGTTCGCGTCCGCCAGTTGCTGCTGGAGTCCTGCGATCATGATCTGCGCCTTCTCGGGCAGATCCGAATTCTTGTCCGTCTGCGCCCCTGGAATCATCGCCGCCATGCGATCGGCAATCAGATCGCTATCGGGGAAGTCCAAAGACCGTACCACCACATCGCCGGCGACTTTCGCGGTCATCTCGCCTAAGGGCGTGCCCAACAGCTCCAGCATAGCCCCTGCGGCTTCCTCGCGCTTCGTCTGATACCCAGGGCCTGTATCGATCACCACGTCATAGCGGCCTACGGTGAGATCGTTCTTGATCTTGCCCTCGGCCCGCTCGTTGATCATCACCTGATCGGGGGTGCCATCTGGATTGATGATCCGCTGCATCCGCTGGGTATCGTAGAATTTAGGGATCAGGTCCACCAGAATGTTGCCCGTATGACGGAGCGATCGCGTCTGATTGTCGTAAAAGTCGAAGTGACTGATATCCGCCAATCCCTGCCGCTTGTGGATCGCAATGCCAGAGATGACCTCGCCTTTCTTATCGGCGTCCGGTTCGTTCGGCATACCGGCGACCACGAGGAAATTACTCATGCCCGACTGTGACCACTCCTGAAACCCTCCCGCTACCGGCGGTGGATTCTGCCGCATCGGGGGCGGGGCCATAGATCCGTCAGGATTCTGAATAGGCGTGTATTCCAGCGCCACAATCGGCTTACGGTTACTGTCCCGCCATGCCGATTGATCGTCGCCCATAAAGCCTTTCGCGCCCATCCAGGGGGCTTTCGGCTGCAACGCATAAACTTCGGTCTTACTGGTCTCCGAGTAGTTCACCATGCGGGCAGGGTCTCTTAGATCTCGGATCATGCCCTTTCGGACGATCTTGCCATTGAGGTCCAATGATCGCCCATAGCAGGGAATGATCGGGATCCATTTACCCGGCCATTTGCGGCTCTCAATCACCCCCGATCCATCGAGCAAATACCACTCAACGCTCTTGCGCATCACCTGTCGGGTAATGGGCTTACCGTTTCGGGTTGCAATCTCGAGTCCAAACTCTTTCAGTTTCGCCCGATCAAGGTCCGATCCGAACTCGGTCAGGCCATTGGAGAGCATGTAGAGATCATCCCGCTTCGGCACGATCCGCCAGTATTCGGCTAGGCGCACTTCCTCTTTGCGGGACCAGTCATTGATCTGATCTCCCACCCCTTGGAAGCTGAACGCGGACACCATCGACTTGATGCGGCTGTAACTGGGTCCCTCGCGGCCGAACTTCTCCTGAAACGCATCGCGCCGCATCCAGTCAGACACAATGCACCACGCCATGTCTGAGCCATCCGGCGCTCTCGAGGCAGGATCCATATACACGGTAAACGGGTTCGGGATCGCTTCAATGGTCAGATCCTGATCAAAACTCGTCTCCGAGACGTGCTTACTGTTGACCCGCCAATAACCCCACCCGCCTCGGACCGCGGATTCTACCCCGCAGTCGTAGGCGTAATCGGCACCGCTCGCGCTCTCAATGTGCCGGATGAGACCGTCATAGACCTTGGCAATCTGTACGTCCGCATCGCCTCCGACAGGATGCACCTTGATGCGCGGGCGGTTCTCTCGCAGCGCGTTACAGACCTTTCGGACCATCGCATCCGTGACATTGATCGTGAGACATGGCCGACCATCGGTGTCCCGATCCCGTTGTACGTCCACCGGCCACTGATCGCCATTCCCGAACTTGAGGTCCGTCAGCGCTTCCGTGCGATTAGCCGACTCGGCATCCGCAGCCAAGGGGAGCTTGCGCATGGCCTCGCGGTGAATGTCATTCTCGTCGGTCGCGTTTTCCCAGGTTTCCATAGGTCGCTTTTAGAACAGCCTATAGCCGTTTTCGCGGGAATGTATGTCGCATTTAGACATTCATCCCATCCACGAGCCGGCACCGGCCGACTGATCGACAAATCGCTTCACTGTTTGCGCTTTGGTCTTGGCAAAGCGCTTCATCATCAGCGCGTAGCGGCTTGCCGAGATCAAATCGTCGTTCAGCTTCACAATCAGTCCATCCTTTCGGTGATAAAGCTCGAATTCCTCGAACCAGTCGGTCAAATGTCCAAATACCTTCCAACGGCCGGTCTGCATGCGCTCAAGCATGTCCGTAATCCCAGCCTCAACCCCGTTCGTGCCATCCTCAAAACAAGCATTTTGGCCCATCATCTTGAGGCCGTGGTTCTTGTACAGCTGTTGTAACTGCTGCTGGTCCTTGGCATCGAACTTCCCCCCGGATGCCTTACCGTCATGGGGCCAGGCCCAAGGCAACCAGTCTCCCCAGGGCTTCACCGCCGAGGCAAACATCATCGGGGTTTGTTCTCGAGCCCGATGGCACGCAATCACGAAGATCGTGTCGCTATCCCGGTCCCAAGCGAGTCTGACCCCTGCGGAGGGGTGATCCCACCCGAAGTCAATGCCACACAATTGAGGCCAGTGGTCAGGGATGGCAAACGCTTGGCAGGCGATGGCTTCCCGCCCGAGCGGAAATACTCGACCCGAGCCGAGCTGCGGCACACCTTCAGTACGGGCCTTGCGCTCGTGCTCTGGATAGGTGGCAATAATGGCTGCCCGTTGTTCTGGGGTGTAATGCTCTGCATCCTCAATGGTCATCGTAGTTACGTGCGTGCCGGCCGGCTTCTCAAGCAGGAAACGCCTCACGACCTCCGTCATACCGAGTAACGGCGTAAACGTGATCAGCGTAATCCCATTCGTCGCATTCGTTCGTGTCAGCCCCTCCATGTAAATGTCACTCGGAGGTTCTTCGTCAAACCATACGAAGTCTAAGGTCTCTCCCTGCCATTTCTCTCGACCTTTCTCATAGCTTTTAAGCTGGATGGTCGATACGTCGCCTGACACATGACGGATCTGAATAGTATCCACTGCGTCTGCAAGGCCTCGGCTGGAACTGGTGTCAAGCAGATTCGCTTTCGGTATTGCACCAGTGCCCCATGCGCCCGGTCTGCCCAGTAGGATCCGCTGTGGATTGTCACGCGTGCTCTCTCCAGTTACTCCAGCAGCCCAGCCCACGATCGGTCTGTCCCACCGCCTCCCAGTCCACCAATCGGGGTAGATCCCCGTGGCGTGCATCGCTAACTCAAATCCTGCTGCCCAAGTCTTACCGACTTGGTTCGCCGCCATGAGTAGTCGCTGTCTCGCCCACGACCCAGCCGCGTGAAACTCACCCTGTTTCGGATAAGGCCGGTACTCAGTGAGCCGTCTCTCCGCTGCTCGTCGCGCCACTTCCTTCTGGATTTGCGCCAGCAGCCAAGAAGCCTTCGAGGGCTCTAACGGCAGTGAGGAGTTCTGCATCTTCCATTTCCTGCAAGGGCCGTTTGACTTCGATCTCTTTCGGGCACAGAGCGGCTATCGCTTTGATATACGCATCCGGCTTCTTCTCTCGGCATTCTGCAATCGCCTCTTTGCCGTGGGCCTCAAAATCCGCTGCTAAATCGTATAGGAAGCGCGTGGTCAGGCGATTTCTGGCCCCGACTGGCTTACCACCGGGGTTACGGGTTTCGCCGGGTTTGATCGGTCTTAGGCCGGAAGTGTTCGGGTGAGGGTTTGTCATAGATTCTGAATGCTATTGCACTGCATCAATGACGGTTCCATCTGCGAGGGCTTCTTTGATGGCTTGTCTCAGTTTTGCCTGCGGCTTTTCGGGGGTGTCGATCATGATGCTGATGCGGATATCCTCGGTTAACCCTTTGTCTTGGGACTGTTTGCGAATCTGTTCAATCATGGGCTTCACAACGCGATGTAGGGTGTCTTGAGCATCGTTCCAGAGTGCGTAGGGCACTGCGGCTTGAAAGGCGATTTTCATGGCGTCTGGTAACTCGTTACGTCTTTCTCGGTACAGATGATCACCTCTTGGTTGTCCCAGAGGATCTTGTCAAAGTTGTAGCCGCGTAGCTCGAGTCCACCCAGTTCGACGATATCGCCGACTTTGACCTCGGTCGGGCGGAACTGTTTGCTCTCCCAGCGCTTTGAGCGGTCTTTGTTGTACTGCCAAGGATAACAGCCGGGACCGATCGCTAAGACCTCACCCCGCAGTGCATTGCCCTGATAGATGATCTTGGCCCCTAAGTCGCTCAAGATCTTACTGGGCTGCCAGTCTAAGGGTTTGACCACCATCTGATCCCGTAGGGGACGCAATGTGTGATTCGGCGGCACTACGTCTGTACGTTTTCGGCCTAACGTCACTCCTGAGACTTCCATTACTTGCGCTTCTTTTTGCGGTTCTTGTAAACCGAATAGGCCACCGCGGCTCGCTGTTTGGCATCGGGGAAGCTCTTTTTCGCCTCACCCGACCCCATATAGCGGCTTATGAACGCCGATTCGGCTTCTGTTCTGCTTGGCGTTGGCATTCGCGTCGGTGCGCCTCTAAGAGCTTATCCCCTGGCGTCTGATAGAACTTGCCATCGGGGCCTCGAGTGGGCGGCGGGTTGATCACTTTCAACGGCAGTTTCTTCGCAATGGTCATTGGTTGTAGTTGGGATTGACCGGCATGCTAGGCGTAAACCCCATCGGGATCGTCGGACGATTCAGTTCCGGGGTAAATCCGCTCTGTACACCAATCTCCATAGGACGGTTCGCAGCGACCGGATTGGCTCGGCCTTCCGGCTCACCACCGCCCATCATCGGAGGCCGAATATCGGGACGCATCATCATCCCGGTTCATCCATGTCGTTCTCGTCCCCAGCACGAGTCACCTTACCCTTCGTCTGACCACCCATGCTCGACTCCGCATTGTGCACAGCGCTCGAATGCGCCGGCTTATCCGCAGAGTCCGGGTGAATGGTCATGCTGCCGTAATCGCCAAAGTGATGCGCCATCGTGGTGCCGGCACCTTTGACGACTCGTAGATCCTTGCCATTCCGGCTACCATATTCCATTTCGCCCCAGCCTTGCATGGTCTTGCTGACGGTATTGGCTTGACCATCGGTGGTCGAGGTCGCCGGCGGCTTGAAAGGCTTCGTGGGCTTACGGGATGGATGTGCATCGACTGCCATACAAATCTCCTAAATTAGAGCGGGTTTGCGAAGAAAACTTCGCGCGGTGTCAGACGATGCTGACAATTTCTGACCTTGGGAGGTATTTACCATAGTTTTTGCAAGGCGACAATAGGCGACATGCACCGCATATTCGGCTTCCTCAACCCGGCGTCTCGCGGTCCAGAGGGATACCCCTAAGCTCTGCCCGAGTTCCCGGTATTTCATGTGCCAAAGGTACTTGCGAATGATCAGCATGCGCTCCATTGGGGTGACGCTACAGACCGCCCGTTCGATCTCCGCAATCTCAGGCGGCATATATTCAGCCCCATAAAGCGGGCTTTTGGCTGTCCGCTCGCCAAAGAATGAGGTTTTCTTCGGGTATCCCAAATTTTGCATGCCACCCCATGCGGCCCATTGGCGTAAGGTCTCAAGCGTCAATGAGGTCACGCCGGATTTCATAGATGATTCGCGTAGAGATACGCCGCCCAAATCATCCCAACAATCGCGAGAATCCACACCACGACCGAGATCCATACCCCCGAATACTGCCCATCCTCGTCCGATTCTTGATGGCTCATTCCCGATACCCCCAGCGGATCGTCTCCCGGACCCGCGTGCATGAGCGACACTGAATCGTGCCGTCTCGGTTTAAGTAAAATAGCTGCCCCGTACATTCGCATTCCCAGACCCATTCCGGCTGCTTCGGCTTGAATGCGTGAAGTTCAATGACGTTATCTTCGTTCATGGCCCTAAGATCGCATCCAGAGCCTGTGAGGCGGTCGATACCACCGGGGTCCTAGTCTGGTCGAGGAATTCTTGCTGTGCCTTCTGATCGGCTCTACGGAGCCTAGACGGCGGGCCTGGGGTCTTGACCTCCAAGGGCTGCCAGCGCCCGCGATAGAGCGTCAGCAGATCGCAGGGTCTCGAGATCACCCAGACTTGCACGCCGGCGGACTCTAGGGCGTCCACAATGTCGGCCTGTGTACTGTCCACTCGCCTCGCATAGCGGGGTAGTCCCATTATTCGTTCCCTGTGCGCTTCGGTAATCCGTACTGCCGCGCAATTCGGCTGATTGCGGACTGGCTCAAGTGGAACTTCTGCTTGATCGCCCGATAAGCAATCCCGGCGCGCAGCTCGCGCACCACGAGGATATTGCGCCGGATGACCTCGACGTGGGTCAATGCGTGGTCCTCCGTTTATGCTGTTCAGCAATATCCTGAGCGAGCTTCAAACTCGGTATCTCCTGACCGAGAATGCCGGACTTGATACCGTATTGCCATAACGAATAGCCGCGGGTGTTGCGGTAGATCCGATACGGGTTACTCACCCAGTAATCCCCGATCTGCTTCCATTTCATGCCTTTAGTCCTTCTGTGAGCGCTGCAAGCCGGCGACGAAATTCACGATGTTGGGATTCTGCCGATAGGGGTCTTGTGGGAGAGGCTTCGGCGAGGCGGATTCGAGTCTCGAAAGCCTCAATTGATTCGCGCGGATCTCGGTCAAGGCCAAATTTAAGTCCTGCCTCAGTCGCTCGAGCATCGCGCGCTGCACGTCGTCGCGTTCTTTCAGCATCCTCAGGATTGACAGGAGCACGGTATTCCCAGACCTCGGTGTAGCCCCCTTGGTCAAACCAGGCTTTCGGTTTCTGGACGAACTCCGAGCCTTCTTTGCCGCTTTGCTGGCAATAGGCTTTGTACGCTTTGATCGCATCAAGGATTTGCTCCCAGGTATGGGTGAGTAAGGCGCTGCGGATCGACAACATCAGGCGCATGTCCTGCCAACCAAGACCGCCAGAACGCGCCGGATAGGCCGATTTGAGCTCATTCAGCCATTCTGGCGGTAAGGAATTCATGCCGCGCGCTCGTAGACGTGCAGTTTGTTGTACAGCGTTTTCAGTGATACCCCGAGCGCATCGGCCGCTTGGCGTTTGTTCCATTCAAAATGCGTCAAGGTCCTTAAAATCAAGTGCTTTTCCACCTCGTGAAGCGGGCTACCCAAAGGCACGAATAGCAGATCGTTTTGACAGTGCATTGCGGTATTGAATCGCACTTTCAGAAGATTGTAAATATTTTAGTGCGGTGGCGAACAGAAGAAATCCAAGCGATTGTGATTACCATGGGGGGCGGGAGCCTTGACTGAAATTATTTTGGGCATGAAGAACCCACTTTCCCCTCAGGATCCTAGTCCTGGGGTACTCGTTCTATCCCATTAGGGGCAGGCTGGAGTGGTCAACCAGATCGCGTCCTGTAGCCCTTTCGTGTGTGCGTCCGGGAGGCTCTGCCCGACTTTTCGTAGCACTGACGGACTTCGGTTGCGCTGGCGGTTGAGAATTGGCATGATGGCGGTGGGCCAATGCCTGATTCCCAGTTGCTGCTATCAACTGAAATCAACGCCTCCAGACGCGAATCTGGGGGCGTTTTCATTTTCGGGGTTTGAATCAGGCCCGTCAATAGGCTATTGCTTGTGAAATTTGACAAGAATCAGTATGATGCGCCGTACCCATAGGGTCCGCTACGCCGCTTCCCGCCACTGGCGACCCGCTAGCGCCCTCGTCGGCTAGGCCACCGAACGAGGGTGGCTACTTGACCTTCGCGTTCCAGCGATAGAATTCTTTGTTGAACTTCAATCGACCGGGGCGCAGCGCCTCGAGCGCTATCGCATATTGCGCCGGCACGATCTCTCCCCAGCGGCTGATCGTCGATTGTGCGATCCCAAGTTCCTTTGCAATCTTGTAGCCCGAACCAAATTCTTTGATTGCTTGCGTTTTGAGCATTGGCGCACACTATCACAGTACTTGTTCGTTGTGTAGTACTTGCGCAAGCGCATTAACCATGCTCTAATGGCCCCATGTTCACCACGGAGCAAATCATGAGCGATTACGACTACACCACCCGCATGGCAGAGATCGACCGGGCTGACCGGCTGGGCAATCGCGGGCTGCCGACGAGTGAGGCTGAGACACGTCATGCCTTGGTCCCCTTTGATACCTTGTGGCTGGATGTGCTCTACAAACGCTGGGAACACGAGGATCATTTCGCAGAGCCGCTGATTGTGCAGATCGACCTGTATGCCGATCGCTCGCTCGCAAAACTTCTGGTTGATGACCTCTCGCTGGAAGATTTCACGCCCGATCAAGCGGACGTGATCACGAGTAACCTTGATCTGGTGCTGGTGCGCCATCGGGCCTTCGTATGAACTGGCAGGATGCGTTATTGCTGTCTCTGCTCGTCATGATCGGTTTGATTGCGGTCTATTTGTGGATTGTGGACTGGGTGGGAGTTTGGGGACAAGCGCGCCGCCGACTCGCGCCATACCGGAAGGTAAATGACTGCAAACCCGGCTGTTTCATGATCACACGGAGCATCAAATGATTACCATCGACGAAAAACTCTACGCACTTCTCATGAACGAACTGCGCAAGAACGATGCGAGCGAATCCCGCAAAGCCGCGGTCAGCGGGTTAAAGCTCGCCATGATGAACGGCATCATTCGCGAGATTGAGTATGCGAATGCGGGACGATTGGCGCCCCATCAGGCGGACTAATGCGCGCGGACGAACACCACCAGCAATTATTGGATCAGGAACAATATGAAAACGAGCGAACAAATCAACGAACTGGCAGCGGCTCTAGCCAAAGCGCAGGGGAAAATCACCGGAGCCTTGAAGGATTCGGCAAACCCGTTCTTCAAGAGCAAATACGCGGATCTAGCGAGTTGCTGGGACGCTTGCCGTCAGGCGCTGAGCGAGAACGGCTTAGCGGTGATTCAGGTCCCATCGACTTCGATCGAGGGCACTGGGACCTATCTGGTGACGACCTTAACGCATTCCTCGGGGCAGTGGATTCAGGGTAGTTTGATCGTCGCCCCCAAGGATGACTCTCCGCAAGCGATGGGATCGGCATTAACTTATGCGCGGCGATATGCGCTCACGGCCATCGTCGGTATTGCCCAGGTGGATGACGACGGCAATGCCGCAAGCGGTAAGGTGAGTTATGGCGGACAGCCGGCCTATGACGCGCCCCATTCGCCGGCTGGCAATGTCGCTGCGGGGGTTGATCCTGAATTGGCCCAAGCCGCCGCGAAACGCATGGCGAGCCTTTTGGAAACCGATGTCGAAGAAGATCGCAAAGCCATGATCGTGGCGGATGAGCATGACACTCTGAATAAGAACCAAGCGCTATATGTTGCCGCTTCCGGTTTACTTCCGGCGGCAAAGCGCAATGCTTGGAAAGCATATGTCGGTCAGGCTCGCAAAGCTGCGGCGGCTGAGCCTGCGGGACGGCGGTTTTGATCGACCAATCGAAAATGGAAGCGGCGATGGACTATTTGGCGGATACGGATGAGTTTTACGCCATCGCCAAAGGAAACATGCTGCGCTCTGAGTTGATTGCCAAACGCACTCGAGCGCGGCTGTTCCTGACCGGGGATGGTTCTGTCGAGGCCCGTAAAGCCGCCGCAGAAGCTTCCAGTGAGGCGCAAACGGTTGATGACGCCTACATAGCCGCCGTGACTGAATTTGAGACTCTGAAGGCTAAGCGTGAGCGTGCCGAGATCGTAATAGACGTTTGGAGAAGCCTTAACGCCAGTTTGAGGAAATCGTGACCAAGGCCGACCGAGAGCGCATGGCGAAGCTCAAAGACATGCCCTGCGTCTGTTGTGGCCGTCGGGGCGTGGATGTTCACCACCTTGTGGATAAGGGCTACCGGAGGCTCTCAGGCGGTCACCAGGCGACGATTCCGTTATGCGCTTGGCATCATCGAGGGGAGCCTGTGGGCATGTGGACCGTGACAGAAACTGCGGCCCGATTAGGCCCCTCGTTGGCGTTGAATAAAAAGCAATTCAACCTTCGTTATGGCGGGGAAAGGGCTTTGCTTGACCGGGTAAATCAATGGCTATTAGGGGAAGTTCCTACATGACTTTTCGGGGTGCAATTGGTAGCCGCTTAGGTACAGTTCACTCACAGCCGACTGGCGCACCAGGCTGTATAAAATCAGGTGCGTCGCGAATTGTGATCCGGTTCGCAAATAAATGTTGACATCGCAAGCGCTTGTGATAATGTACGCCCATCGACAACGCAAAGGTGAGCATATGAAATACGAATTCACAGGCGAGACCAAAGCCCACTTCGGCGCCACGCTGAAACGCATCCGCGCAGTCAAAACATTCGGCGTCGTCGCTGCTGGCGAGATTGGCGGGTGGATACAGGACGAGAAAAATCTAAGCCGGAGCGGCAACGCGTGGGTGTCCGGCAAAGCGCAGGTGTCCGGCGATGCGTTGGTGTCCGGCGATGCGCAGGTGTACAGCAACGCGCTGGTGTCCGGCAACGCGCTGGTGTCCGGCAACGCGCTGGTGTCCGGCAACGAAGATTTTTTTCTTGTCGGGCCAATTGGTTCGCGCAAAGCGTTTTTGACCGTAACCGCAGATGAGAAAATCGGTGTTAGGTACACAACCGGATGTTTTTCAGGGTCTCGCGCGCAACTTCAGGCGGCGGTTAAGAAAACGCACAAACCCAGCACTTTGTACTACAAACAGTACGCGGCCGCGTTGGCGATGGCTAAGGTTTGCGTGAAGACGCGCAAGGCGACCAAATGACCGCCCTCACCAAAGCCCAACGAGCCGCCCTAGCCGCGATTGGCGCCAAGGGCGGCAAAGCCAAGGGTAAGCGCAAAGCGCGTTCCCCAGAGCATTACCAGCGGCTGGCGGAGATGAAGCGGGCGAAAGCGAAGGGTGCGAAATGAAATACATGGTCCTAGCGTTTTGCATACTTGCTGCGGCTTGTACTAACAACACCGCTACATCAGTTCCGGGTGGTATTGAGGTATCGAACGGTTTTGGCAGTGCTGGCGTGCAAGAAATAACGCTACCTGATGGGACAAAATGTGCCGTTTTGATTGGATATTACAAAGGCGCGATTTCTTGTGGTTGGTTAGAGTCCATGAACGCCCAGGAGTCGAAATGAACGAGCCTGATTGGGAATTGCCGCAATCGTTTTGGCCCCGGGTGCTTAAGACCGATTCGTGTGGCGAGCATAAGGAAAAGGACGCATGAGCGCCAGGCGATACACGCTGTACGCAACGTATTATGGTCATAACGTAGAAGCCGAAGATGTCGCAACGAAAGCGATCGTCGACGCCGATGGCCAATGGGTTAGAGCGGAAGATTACGATAAGCTGGTGGCCGCGATCCGTGATATCGGTTTGGCGTATGCGAGAGCCCACTACCACATCGCTGAAGGCATACGGGGTGATCTAGAGACAGCTGTGGATAGAGCTCGCGAAGAATGCGGCTTTGATTTTTCCGCAAAAGCATGCTTATGACCGTCTACTACAACGAGTTTGATCCGAAAGCCGCGGCATGGCTGCGCGAACTGATTAAGGAAGGACACATAGCCTATGGCGAAGTCGATGAACGCAGCATTACCGAAGTCCGGCCGACTGACCTTGCCGGATATACCCAGTGTCATTTCTTCGCCGGGATCGGCGGATGGTCCTACGCGCTGCGCCTCGCAGGATGGCCCGACGACCGGCCCGTATGGACAGGAAGCTGCCCTTGCCAACCGTTTAGCGTCGCCGGTAGACGAGGCGGCGCCGACGACGCCCGTCATCTTTGGCCGGAATTCTACAGGCTCATCCGCGAGTGCCGACCTGCAACAGTCTTTGGCGAACAGGTTGCAAGTAAGGATGGCTTCGCTTGGCTCGACATTGTTTCGACTGACTTGGAAGGAGCGGACTACGCCATCGGGGCGGCGGATTTGTGCGCTGCGGGCGTCGGCGCTCCGCACATTAGACAGCGGCTCTACTTCATGGCCCACGACGACACGGCAGGACGCAGCTTCAAGCGGAGCGCGGAATTACTCCACAGCGAGCGGGCGTCACTCGGGAACGACCCTGACGGACGCGGCGCGGCTAACGAGCTGGCCTTCTCCGAAGGCCAGCAATACGACGGGAGCGGGAACGCGCGGGCTTGGCGGGGAGAATCTACAGACAGTCGCGACGTGGGCCACACCCACGTCGCGGGATCACAAGGACGGGGGGAGCGCGGGGACAGTACCGATCAACGGATTACTGGGGCGTCAAGTGTGGGCGGCGAGTTGGCCCACACCAATGGCTGTGGATTCTGGCAAAGTGAGTTTATCCAATGCACCGACGGAAAAGCGCGGCCAGTTGAACCCGGCTCATTCCCGCTGGCTCATGGGGTACCCGGCAGAGTGGGACTCTTGCGGGGCTACGGCAATGCAATCGTGCCGCAAGTCGCGGCGACGTTCATAGAAGCCTATTCATAGGCGCAAAACGAAGGTGGCAAATGATCTATCAAGGCTTCGCGTTTTGGATTCAGCGCCCGCAAGACACAAAGGCGTGGCCGGCGATCTTCGAGGATGAAGCTCGGGCGCGAGCCTACCCGCACCGTGTCAGCGAGGTCGCAGTTGTGAACGCCGTCGATTTAGCTAGTGCGGAAACGGACGTGAAGCGTATGCCGCCGCGCGAGTTCGATATTGAGTCGCACCAAGGGCTTTATGCGGAACCCAAGGAAAAATCATGAGCACGATGACCATCTACCTATGTGAAAACTGCCGCAAACGATCAGATTCCGATTTGAGAATTTGCATTACAGCACGAAATAGTGCTGGGAATAGCGAATCGGGCGCTGACTGGAAAATCTTTATAGATGGCAAAGAAAAGCGAGCAGCAAAGACGTTTAGTCGCGACGCTCACTTGTGCTCAGCAAAATGTTTGCTGGCTTGGCTCGGATTGACTGTTGAAGAATCAGCACCGAAAATCGAGGGAAAGCCGTGAGCATAGAACTTCTACCAGCCGAAAAGATTGCGTTGGAAATTTGTGTACGCAGGATCAATGACCGCGAAGAATTGCTCCCCAACACCGCCTTGATGTGCGTGCTGGCATTAGCGCGCGTTGCGGGTCTGCACGATTGGACGCAACAGTCGAGTGACGAACATGAGAAATAAACCGAAATTGCGCCGAATCACGACGGAGCAAGCAAAGGCGTTTGCCAACGATCTGAGTGCGCCTTACCCAGTTCTGTACGGAAATAGCTATTACGTCGTCGCCGACGACTTGATGGTGTACGAGAAAACGCACTCAGATCATCAATCAGCTTCGGAGGCAACGTGACAAACCCTATGCGCAGGCCGGATGTATGGGCGGACTTTGCCAACGCCGTTGGACTCCTATCGGCGGCGAAGTGCCCTAACCTTCCGGTTCTGGCTGACCGGCATCATGACGGGCACGGATGCTTTTGGTGCAGTCAGCGTCAGCGGCTACTTGATGAGTATCAGTCTACATCACATTCCAGCGGAGAAACGAAGCATGGTTAGGCGATTCAGTGTGATCGAATTGCTGAGCATGTCCGCCCGCGATCCGAGCGAAGCGGAGTCGTTTGTCTATGCCAAGGACTACGACGCCGCGCAGGCCCGCATCCGCGAACTAAAATTTCAGATTAGCGAGATTCAAACCGTGCGCAACGCCGAGGCGAAAACCGCGCAGGCCCGCATCCGCGAGCTTGAGGCGGACTTGCGTAAGTACGGGGCTCACAAGAAAAACTGCCGCGTGTTTGGGCCAATTGGCAAGTGTGATTGCGGGTTAAACGACGCGTTGGGCAGATGTTCAACGTCTGACAGCGGAGAATCGAAGCCATGAGCGCCTGCTATACCTGTGTTTGCCACGAGGCATACAAAAATCGCGGCATGATAGACCCCGGTTGTCAGGCTCACGACGAGTGCCCTCAGTACGAACGCCTTATGGCCCGCATCG
>Ga0116230_10000718_pt1 | contig 29620 bp, 12 predicted proteins | sample S1TSphfallax_3_FD_88678 | JGI IMG/M metagenome (GOLD analysis project Ga0116230, IMG submission 88678) | Host-associated microbial communities from peat moss isolated from Minnesota, USA - S1T2_Fd - Sphagnum fallax MG | ecosystem: Host-associated > Plants > Peat moss > Unclassified | place... | reverse complement strand
TTTTTTTAAGAAGGGGTGGTATGGTATTATTTCAATTTTGTCATGTAGCTAAAGTGGGGATCATCCCTAAGATGATTTAGCCAAATTTGACAATGAAATAAACTGAAAATTAAAAAATTGTAGCCTCATTTTATATTTGTGGTGATCTACCAAAAACTATTATAACATTTGGAATTTTATATTAAAGTTTTTTTTTTGTTTTGTTTTTTTTTTTGGTTGAAATTTGACGACTAAAACACCCAAAAGACATAATTTTTTCCATTTTAGAGAAAATAAAATTGTAAAGAGAATTTTCTATTGCAAATTCCTTTTTGGACATAATTTCAACAAAAAAATTATTTAAAAAAAAAGTTGGCGATTTTTTAAATAATTGCCTACAATATGAAAGGTGTTCAAGATTTTTCTAATTTCATATTTTAAATATCACCAAATTTGACTAAATGGTCTTATGGATGACACTTCAATAACATTATAAAATCAGAAATAGAAACCATTGGTTGGTGATGATGAAGGTTTTTTCAAGTGTTGGCCCTAGAAGGGCTCGGATAATCTATTATATTGATAGAATAAACTAGTATGAACAAACTAGCTATGGATGTGATTCTCCATTAAGAATTTAATTGACTGAAGTTATATATATATATAAGAGATGGACTTATGCTACTTGAACTGACCAAAGACAACCTTCCCAAATTTATATTTTCACCCCTTGCCCAAGAAATTTTTATGGTTCCGTGAGGCATGAAGCCAAAATTATGAATAAAGTCAAATTATGATATGTGAATTAATTCCAAATAAACTAATTAAATCTGAACATGTTTCTTCTATGTAGTTGTGTGCATTTACCATTCAAATTTGGCATATACCTTTATGGATTTTTTGCATTTAAAAAAAAAAGGTTGTGGGCCTTAAGTCTCGTGTAAAAGAAAGCTCAGTAGGATTCGTGTTAAAAACACTACCCACACTGATTTCTCTTCATGGTCTTTTCATTTCAAACATTTTCTGAAATATTTGTTCGCTGTAATATGTGGAGAGAACTCTAATAGTTCCCATGCACCACCCATAGACATGAAATTGGGATTGCAAAAGGTAAGAAATTGCTAATAGCAAACCAATCAATCAATTTGGCTAAGTGGCAATTATGTTCCTTGAGTGCACATGTTAATGGATCTAGATCTATGTAAACAAGTAGCAATATTTTTTTAATTTCTTTTTAACTAGCTTAGATTTGAAGATTTTTATTTGGTTTTTTTGGTGGAGCAAGCAAGAGTTGGATTTTTTTCTCCTTCTTTATAGTTTTTTTTTGTTTTATTTTGCTTTCCTTTAGGCCCAACTTGTGTTTAGAAATTTAAATCATGTATTTTAATATCAATTCATGGATATTTTCAAGTGAATGCATCATGCCTTTTGCATGTCCTCAATTTCAAGTTTTTCATTTTTGAGTTTTTAAAAGTTGTTTTCTTTTTTTTATCATGTTCAAGCTCTCTTTTCTTCTTTTTATTGCATGTTTTAAATTTTTTTATTAAGCAAATTAAAGTCCTATGGTGTCGAAGCAAGTGAACATGAATAACATGAAGAAACAAGCTTATGGAGTTTGGAAGCCACCACCACACATGCCTTTTACAATTGTAGGTGCTTAAATTTTTTTTCCTTTTTTTGTTTTTTTTGCCTTTACTAAGATAATTTTTCTTTTATTTCTTCACCATGTTACTTTTAGTTTAAAAAAATTTAGCTAGGTTTTGTTTTGAACTCTTGTTGGTTTTTTGTTCAACTAGGTTTTTTTCTTTCAAAATTCATTAGGTAATTAGGCTAGTTTTAGTTCACTTAAGCACTTAGGGCAATCCAGATCCAAGGGGAGGGCTCTTTTGTCTTTGGTGTCCAAGTAGATGTCGAACCCTTCCTCTTGGCGCATCTGAGGCATTAAAAATCGTCAAAAATATATTAGAAATGAAAAAGTTATGGCCCCCCAAAGTAGGGGGGTCAAGAACTGAAAAGAACAAACCACAACCAATTCTTGAACACCCAGAAACTTCCTTTTATGTTTCTCTATTGCTATTATAGTGCCTAGACTATTTGTAGAACTTAAGGTGGTGCTCCTATAACACTTTACATCATTTAAAATGAAGAAGAAATGAGAAAGTCATGAGCTTTGAAAGTAGGAGGGGTCCAAATAGAAAAAAAAAGAAAAAACATGTTTTGTAAGTATGAAAGTTTTTTTTTCTTCAACTTTCATTGGTTTTTCTTCTATTCCAATTCCAAAACAAACAATTGGGCAATGAGAGAAACTTATGAACCTTTTTGACCACCAATGCAAGTAAGGTTTTGATTATGTTTCTTTTAGTGAGTTACTTTCAACAAAGTTTCAATTATATAATTTTTCATATATTTTGATTTGGTTCTATTAGATTTCAATTAGGTTTCAATTATGTTTGTCAACTATGTATAAGGTAAACCCATGATGCGTGCCATTTTAATTTGTTATTTAATTCTATTTGTTCTAGATTTCAAAGTGTTTTTTTCTTTGTCAAACTTCTTTATTAGTAATGATTATTTTTTAATGATTTTCAATGTGTGCAACTAACACACAATCTTTTTCTTGATGCATTATAATTTAAATTCCTCTTAAGTTTTCTCATTTTTAACAACTTTCATTTTCTTTAATTCAAAAATGCAAGGTGTAGGCATGAACAAGTTTTAAAATGTGGTTCAACAAGGCAACAATCCAATTAAACATGCCAACAACAAGTTCACACATTAGTGCATAAACATAGGACAACCACTTTATAGGACAATCATTTCATTGTTCCAAGAAATGTTTGATTAATAACATTACTATCTTCGAGATATAGATGGGACCATTTCCTACATGGGAACAATGTTTCCTTGCATAATTTTCAGATTATAATAGGTTTTGCATTCTTAGTTGATAATGTATAGGTAGACTACTAATTTATTATGGTTTGATTTTCTTTAGTTAATTTTAGCTAGGTGTATTATCCCCACAATCTAGCTTTAATAGTTTTACAATTGTGATTATAATTTTTGTAAATTTGTAATCTCAACTACATTTCAACTAATTTACATAAATTTTGACTTATTTTCAACATATTTTCAACTACCTTGTAGTTGATTTTTTTACTTTGGTTCAATTTCACATATGTTGGATGACCTACAAACAACAAGATGCCATGTGTCATGCACATGTGTAACATAAATCTCCACATGGCACAATATCATATGTTGACATTTTCAATAAATTAATAATTTCAAGAATTTGAGACCATACACATGGCACACGCCAAATAATTTAGTTTGATGATGGACCATGAATGCCCATGTGACATGTGTTAATGTTCCATTGGTTATAATATAATCAAATAATAATCAAAATCGTAAAATTCCATGCCCTTCTTCAATGCCATGACACATGCCAACACTACATTGGTTGTAATATACTTGAAAGATAATCATAATTCCAATTCCACACCCCCAAATGACATGACATGTAGGTGGATGAAGTTCATCCATTGACTTGCTAACATGGAGTCAACTAAGTCTAATAAGCACTTTATAGTGGAATTGTTGCATTGATTAAAATGTATGTCATTTGCAAGTAAAATGTTGTCACTTCAACATTAACCCACAAATTGACACGTGTATGTTGTTTTCAATTGTGTTGTAGGGTCGACTCAACATTGTTAACTATTTTGGAAATTAGTTGACAATGTCATTTTTAAGTTGTAAAAAAAAATTTGCAATTGAAAATGATGTTTTCAATTATAAATGACAATTGAAATGTAGTTAAGCTTTTAACTACTGAAAAGTAGTTAAAACCAGTTAAGCTTTTGATTACTTTTAAGTAGTTAAAACTAGTTAATAATACTCGTTTGAATAGCTTGTACTCAACATACTCAACCAATGTTTTGAATTTGTTGTCCCAAGTTGCAAGGTTTATCACATGAATAATAGCTATGTTCATTACATTTTGTTGGGACTCAATACAACAATGTTGCACACGAAAATAAAAGAAATGAAAGTTAGAAGCTAGGTTTAGAGGGAAAAAATGGACTATAAGTTATAAATTGTTCATAGTAGAATCCAACCATGGTAGCATGTTATAACATATGACATGGCAGAAAATGCTACACATGAAAATAAATGGAATGAAATTTAGAAATTAGATTTTGAACCTGGTTGCAAGTTATAGGTATTTATTTACAGAGGAATAAAACCAAGGTAACATGTTATAGAATAATTTAACCAAATGATATGTGACATGGTAAAAACCAATGAACCTTAAACCATTGATTTCATAAACCAATGATTGGTTTACTTGGTCTCTATGAGTCCACAACCAAAATGATGCCATAAACATAATATCAACCCATTCATCCCATCTTTCTAGACAAGCCCGTTAACTTGCAAGCTTGGCCTTGAAATCATCCAAGGAAGAACTTTCCTAATCGAATTTCTTCAATATGTATGGAAGCAAGTGAAACAAGCCAGGTTGTAGCTTGATTAATATAGGTATGGGCCTTTCCCATGGGATTGTCACATGTTCATTAGCTTCAAATTATACTAGTTTCAAGTAATGATTTTGTGCACCTTGAATGTCTTTCAAATTGTGCAACTTTCATAAGACAACATCTAGATACAATCATTAGTAGAAATTGGCCAAAATGTAATCACTCTATTTGCGACTACATGCAATTATTAATTATTTGCAACTAACATTTGGACATTTTTGCAACTATTTCTTGCGTTGGTCATATTTGCAACTATAGTGTAACTAATTTGCGATTATCTTGGTGTTCATCCTCCCATGTGAATAACATTTAATTTAGTTTTCATCCAAGAATAACAATTTATGTCCCATTAGTTATAAATGTGACCAATTTAATTGTAACCCTATGAGTATGCAGAGGTGTATTTTGTGAATTCTAAGTATCATTATAGCATAAATGGCCTTGATATTATGGTTACACTACATAATGTATATTTTGGGTATATTAAATCTTTATGTAAGATATTTACTAAATATATTGTGCCCATATTACGTTTATCCAAAACCATTTTATTATACTTCTTACAATTATTACAAATGACATTTATTATTATTATATTATATATTTATATAATTACTGAACTAATTATTAAAAACATAATATATTAATATATTATTCTCAAATGACTAATTTATTTATTAAAAATTAACTTTTATTTATTAAAAATGAAAAAATAATTATAATAAATCATAATAGCTCTAGAAAGTGACATAATAATATATAATAATAATAGCTAACCTAGGCTAGTTGCAAATTACATTATGATTATTATTATAAGTAATCAATTATGAAGCATTATCAGATTAATATAATAATTACTAAGAAATATTAATATTTTTTTTAAGTTTTTATATTTCAAATTTATAATTGATATCAATTTATTATTATAATTAGTTAATTATGTATAATTTTTATTTTCAGTTTAATATTTAGAAATTTAATAATAATTATTGTATTAATTAGAATGGAAATCTAATAAGTTATTATACAAACCTAGAAAATATTTTTGAAGGAAAAATATACTTCTTAAAAATATAAAATATATAGTTCATAAATAACTTTAATGAGTGAATTAATCACATGAATACTAAAAATAAAATAGGTAACATTGCCTACCAACTAGCTATCATAATAATTCAATTAATGTTATTGTTACTATTAAGTATTTAAATTTAAATTTATTATTAATTATATAAATAATAATGGGAATAATTATAATAAAATAGTTAGCTTAAGTTAAGTTTTAATTATATATATATATATATATACTCAAGATTTTTCAACTAATAGTTAAGTATTTTTAAATACTGAATATTTTAGTTATTATATTGATTATTTGGTTACAAAGTAATAATTCAGTAGTTATTAATAATGATCTAATTATGTCAATATTAGCCAATTACTAGATGGTTGATAGATTATTATAGTTAATATATATTTAAAATTAAATACTATTATTTTTTATTTAGCTAATAAATTAAATAATATTTAATAATATAATTAGTTTAATAATCATAAGATATTGATGATGATTATTATAAATAATTAGTTAGTTGGATAATTTATAAAATGAATTAGTTAGTTTTAAGTTTAATTTTTAATTAATTAACTAGCAAGTTTATTAATTAAATTTCCTATGCTGTATTCATTAAATAATTAATAATGTTATTAGTTAATTAATTAGTAGCTTGTTAGTTATCACTTACCTACTTGTTTATATACTTTTCAAGATGCGAATGAAAGCCCAAACATATGGGATAAACTTTTTTAGTTGCAAGTAGTTTGTAACTACAAATGTTTAGTCGTAAACAACTTGCAATTAAAAATTTTATCCCATATGTTTTGGCTTTCATTATCATTTTGAAAAATATATAAACAAAGTGTTTTGTTTTCCATTTTCATCTTTAAAAAAAAGGGCATATGGGATGAGTCAATAAAAATGACTTAACCCAAAATAAAATATAAATATTCATGTACTTACATTTATTCACCTACTTTTTTACCTACCTACCTAAGTAGGTATTTAGCCTAGATAGGTAAATACGTCTTATCTAAATAGGTGTTTAACCTAGATGGGTAGGTAGGTATATAGGTAAGTAAGTACCTAGTTCAACCTACATACTTAAATACTGATTTATATTTAATTTGAAAATTTTCAATTAATATGCCACATGGCAAATTTCTATTTGCACCATGTGTCATGATATATCATCCAAACATAAAAATTAAACATTTTAGATTATTTCAAAATAATAATAAAATAATTTAAATTATTAAAAGTTGGGACACATGGCAACACATAATTTGTCCCATTGTTCACACAAAAAATCACATCTTAGTTGCAAGCAACAATACATATATGACGAGTTAAAGAATGAAGGTGTATTTCATTGATTTTTTTTCTTTCATCCAAAATTCATTGTTGTTTACAACCAATGTTAATGTGACTTGTCCAATGTGACTATTAAGATTTTAGTTGTAAATGTCACTTGTAATTAAAAATTAGTTGCATGAAACAGTTGTAAAAATGACCATTTTATATTACTTTAATGGAGATGGATGGAAGTATAAAGGAATTTCAATACTTTCATTCTCCCCTCCAATGTCGGAATGAGGTAGACTTGCTATTCTATGAATCGTTTGTTACAGTGGCATGTGTTGGAAGATGTCAAGGCCTTTGATATTTTTTTCACCTTTGTTATCCAACTTTTCTACATTATCAAATGAAGTCAATACTTGAAAAATGTTTTCATCTACATTACCAACAGTGGTATTCAAGTGTGTTGATCACTTGAAGGAACCAACTTGTTCTATTTGGTAATTTATTTTTCTAATTTTTGGGGTCATCATCATTTGGTTGTTCCTGTGGCACATTTAAGATTTGCTTGCTTGATGTATTTGCATGTCACCTTTTAGGTGATGGCCCCTTTTTTGATTTTGCCATTTTTTGTTTCAAAATTTTTTATGCACCTTTTTGACATTGTCTATTTTAATGAGGTTCCGGTAACAACCCTGTGAAAGATTTGAACCTACAAACCTGGATATGAATGTGTTCACCATTGATTGGAATTTTCTCCAAGGTTGTATTTACATTTACTTCAACTTGGATCCTTAACTTTAATTGAATAGAAGAAGCATCATTATTTTTGATCTACCACTTTAATTCTTTCAATAATTGGGCATTAGCCAATTGGGAAACACTAGGATAGAGATGGGTTTATTTGTTCTTGTGTCAACAAAACTATTCAAGCACTTTTTAGACCTATGGTTAGAGAATTGTAGCTTACTTAACCATTCCCTTCCACAATACACACACTAGAGGTCAGGACGATCCTTCTTGTCATTTAATGGGGTCATTCGTGATTAAAATATTTCTAATAAAAGCTCATTATAAAGTTTAGGAGTGACCCATTGTTCTATAAATGGAGTAGGTGTTAACTTCACATAGTACCTCAACAACCCTTCAAACCCATTTGGCCCTCCTATCTCCTTATTCTTTGTAACCATATTAGATAGAGTCTCCAAAACACTGAACTCTTTCAACTGCCATTGGACTTTGTGTTATTTCCTATGACAACCTAAACCTACCACCATGTTAGATCGAATTATCTCACAACTAATTGTGCCCATAGTTGTGCAAATAAACAATGAAACCTAATAATAAAAACCTTATACATTTCTTCCCTACTCATTTAAGGGTTTTAGAGTTTTATAAAGGTTCAACCCTTTGCAATGAATTCACAGCTCATAGGTTCACAATACCAAAATTAGGGTTTGACACCCACGTCATGATCATGTGTTTCCTACCAAGTGTTGTTATAGTATTAATTCCCATTTTATAGTTCACCCCATGTTATACCGCAAGATTTAAAAGAAGAGAATACTTAGATGCAAACACTGAAATGGGGTGATTTTGCTTGCACTGGAATGCACACACTTGGATTGTTATATTTGAATGGCGCCTTTCACAAATTGCGACCTTGGTTCACACACGGAGAATAATTCTAATGTCTTAGAACACTTATAGCAAACTAAAAACAAAACTTGAAATGGAAATTTCATGGTTCCCCTCAAGGGAGATTATTGAATTTCTACCAAATATTTTTGATCTAGTTAAACACCAAATAATAATGCTTTCACAAATGTTAGTAAATACATTATTGGTCAACTTCATAATAATGCATTTGCAAACATTTGTGGAAACACACAAACTCTAAACCTTGGTGCAGTTCATGACAACCAACATTGAATGAACTTAACAACAAAATTGAAACTCCTATGTTAACTTTGTGATTAAAGAGAATGCACAGAATCAAGGTAGAGAAGTTGTTCCACCATGGAACTTAAAGTGGCATTGAAGCTATACTCGAATAGTTGGAGGATCAAAGGTGTTGCAACGACACCAAAGAAGAAAGCACAAAATGGTGATGTTGTTTGCATACTTTTGTATCGGTCGCAATCTATTTCTTTGGGCGATTTAATAATTTTCCCAACTACTTCTAAATCGCTGCCACAGCCGTATCGTGCGATTGATTCACCGGGATTCGGGAATAATAACAACAAAGCTCTGGGACAGAAGGGGGAGCATTGGCCAGCAGACTTCTTCAATTCATGTCACCAACTAACAGTTTCAAAAAAGAATTGTTATGGTGCGAGAATTCAAGATATACAGACAACGGACCTGGGCTCTGACACGCGCGCGATCTCATTGATTGGCAATCCCTGAGAGAGTATGGGTGTATATATTTCCCCAACTGCCACGAAAGATATGAGTGTGCAGTTTGGTGTGGGCTTTCTGATTGTGTAGAATTTTGATGAATTAAGTGTACATCTATTTTAGTTTTTACTTCTTGTGTGCTTTGTGACTATGGTTATTTAACAATCAACATGAATTAGCAAATGAAAATATTTCCTTCTCTATGAAGCAACCATTTGTGTGCATTGAAGGTCAAAATTCTAACAGAAGTGACATGTATGGGAATCGAACCCCAACAGAAAGTTGTAGCACATGGCTTACTTGCAATAAAAAACAAGGTTAGTGTTCTCAAGAAATTAGATGCACAAGCCTATGAGCAGGAGTTACCAAATGTTGCAAACTAAACAAGCTCAAATTATGGAAACAAAGGCTTGTGCAGTGACCAACAATTCTACAATGGATTGAAAAGATCCTCATGCAATTTTGATGTGAACATAATGAACATTGAAAAGTTTGCAAATTGCAATATTTGTTACCTTAAACAAAGGTAAGAGTTTTGCAGAGACTCTGAAGCAAAGAAAAGTAGAAAGCCCAAAAGCAATCATAAAATGGTGGCTAGCCTTTTTAAAGGTGGGTGGGTTTTCATGGGGCATTTTCCATTTTGCAGTTTGTTTTGCTTCATTCATCCTTTTACCTGCCCATGAGCTCCATGCTTCTTTATATAGCCTCCACTTTGAAGTGACTTTTAGGTGCTTCTTTGCAGCCACGTCATTTTGGAAAAAGGGAACAAATGAATAAATAAGAAGGGGTTCAATCACTAATAACTTTTGTTGTTCATGTTATTTTCCTTTGTCTTCTTTTTATATTTTGGTAGTGTTCAAAGAAAATGGGAAGGAAAGAACAAAAAAGAAAACTAAAACATGTACTTAATGCTCTTCATCCTGTGTAACCCTTGATCCATTTGCAAAGTGAAAAACATATCAATAGCCAACCATGAATTCCATCAAAATTTCAGAAAAGTTACCAAATTTCTTTACACGGTTCAAGTAGGTAGCCCAAAAAATTAGTTCTAGGTGTTTAATTGTTTTACTTTCATAGCCAAATCTGCAGCCAAATCTTCCTGTGAAACATTGCAACTTTGACTACATCACAAAATTGAATTCAAATAACACTGGTGGAGGCAGTGTTTTTTATTTAAAAATTTAATTTTCCCAATTTTGTCATGTAGGTTGTGTAGTAATTATACACAGGAAGACTTAGCCAAATTTGGCTATGAATTTAGTCAGAGAGGAGAGTGGAAAACAATTAAGGATTCCTGCCCTGGTTTGGTGGGAACCTATAGTCTAAATATAGCAAATTCAGACTTTTTCTCCTCCAAATATGGCGACTTGGGGTCAATTTAGGCACATTTTATAAACAAAGGGGGTCAATGACATTGCAACATGGGCAAGCGATCTCTATTTTGCAATGTGTAGTTGCTGTAGGTGAGGGTTCCACTAGGCTAAGTGTCCTTTTAGGAGGTCCTTCCTTTTATTATTGGATATGCTTCTTGCAACCAGAGGGGGTTTGGGAACTTGATGTTTTATTCCTTGTATTCCCCCTTTTTTGGGTGCTTTGGTTTTTTTATGATTGGGTTCCTTGTATTCCCTCTTTTTCTGGGTGCTTTGGTGTTTTTATGATTGGCAGGGTTTCATCAATTTCTTACTCATGAGTTTGTGATCATATATTGAAGCATGATGGATTCTTCTTCTTCTTCAACTAGCAGTCCGTATCATGAACCTAAACATTTTGCAGAGGAATTTCTTACTTTGTGATCATGTATTGAAGCATGATGGATTCTTCTTCATCTTCTACTAGCAGTCCATATCATGAACCTAAACATTCTGCAGAGAAATTTCTTACTCAAGAGTTTGTGATCATATATTGAAGCATGATGGATTCTTCGTCTTCTTCTTCTTCTTCTACTACTACTAGTGGTAGTTTAGACTGGCCACCCAACTTTCCAGTGCTGGTACAGAACTCATGGCTAGTGAAGCCCAGTTGCAAGCTGCAGGGCTCACTGGGCGATATTCATCATTTTACCTGGAATTCTCAATTTCGTAATTTGCCGCTCACTGGATTTGACATGTGCAGGGTCAAGATTGGGTTCATTTCGAAATTGCTATTGTTTGATCACCACCCAGAAGCTGTGGAAGACGGCGGCTGCAGTGGGGAAGGATTCTTCAACTCCGGATTAGCCAGTGTTAGGATGAGAGAAAGCCTCGCAAAAGCTCTGGACCAGTGTCGTCCACTCGCAGGTAACTGAGAATACAGATGATCTTGATATCCATTGCAAAAATTATTTTGCAATGTCCACTTCATTTGTCGACGGTCGAGAATTTGGCTTACAAAATGAACCAGTGGCCTTTTTTCGAGGGGATGAACCCATGATGTTCTTTGCTCATGTAGGACGGTTGGTGCGGGAAGGAGATGGGACGTTGGCTATCGATTGCAACGACAGCGGAGTGATTTTTGTGGAGGCGTCGTCTCCTATCTCTCTCTCGGAGCTTCGGGACGATAAGTCGTGTTATACCTATGAAAACTTCTTTCCCCTTGATTGCGCTAGTTTTCAGGAGATTGGGAGTCTCGAAGCTGATGCTCCTCTCTTTGGTGCCCAGGTTAGAGTACTGCCAAACGTCCCTATGTTTGGATGCGGCTGAGCTTTGAATGCAATATTAAGTACGATTCCCTGTTACTTGCGTTTTTAGTCTATTCTTGGAAGTGAAGTTAGACAATTTTTCCACAAGGGAATCATCCAAGGGCTCCTTGTGGATAAAAGGACTCGGATTTAATTGGGTCGAAAGATCTGTTCTGCATGAACGTGAAGAATCTCTAAGTCTCCCAAAAATTTCATGAAATTAACAGCTCACGACGTTCGACAAGGGTGGATACGCAGTCGGGGTTATGTACTGTCACGCGGCTGTGGATGGACCCTCCTTTGCACAGTTCGTAAGCTCATGGGCTGAAGTTACTCGCACTGAGGGGGAGAGCCCGCAAATCTCCCATGAAGCTTTCGATTTTCGCTCACGCATAAACATCCTCAATTTGCAGCCGCACATGACACTAGACAGTAGTAGTAATATTTCAGAAACAGCACCTAGTGCAGGAGTCAGTACTACTACGATGTCGATGCCGCCGGAGCAGCAGCAGCTTCCACCGACATGGATGAAACAAGAGGTGTTTCCAAACTCCATCTTGTTGGCTCACAGACCCCGCGAGAAACCAGGTTCATCAAGCTGCATGTTGTTCATGAAAGTGAAAGTGGAGCTGCTGAAGAAGCTCAAATCTCAACTAGCACAGGAATATCTAGCTGATGATGCAGAACATGATGCAAACATGATCACTACTAGTCATGCAACAGAAGGGAAGAACATGAGTGCTGCAGTACTGGGAAATCTGAGCTCTTACGTAGCCATCTCCGCATTGATATGGCGAGCAAGTATTCGAGCTCGCAGTCCTCCAGAAGAGGAAGATACCCAATTCATACCTGCCATCAACTGCAGAACACGATGCGACAACATACCTTCAAACTATTTTGGAAACGCAATACTGGATGCAGTTGCCGTGACTACTGTTGGGGAGCTTGTGCACAGGAAGATGTGGTATGCTGCAAAGTTGATACAGAACTCGCTGGAGAGATTCACCACTGGGGAGTGCATTCAATCCTTCAGCAACCGGATGGAGCGAGAGAGGAATTTTGCTTTTACGGCCAAATTTCGTCCCGAGAGAGACGTGATGGTCGCAGGGCTGATTCATGACTCGCTCACGTCTTGTGATTTTGGGTGGGGTAAGCCTTGTTGTCTCAAATTTGATTTCTTCAGACTTGCTAATGCATTTCTTTACTGGCTTCCCAAATCTACACCTGCTGATGATTGGGCTTTTGTCCTCAAATTTCCTCCTCATGTCACTTGTAGATTGTTGCAAGACCCTGAGTTTATGGCATTTGTTACATTGCATTATGCAGCATAATGACAAATTCTGAACCAAAAAATACTAAATATAAATAAATTGAAGGTATAATTTAATTTTGCTCCTCAATCTTCCATTTTTTTTTTCCTTGTTATGAGATTTTTGGGCTTTTGGTGTTGAGGAGGAGACTTATTCATGACTGACTGACTACCTCTCAGCCTTTACTGGCTTCCCAAAGCCAAGCCTCCAGAATCCAGATGCTTGGCTTTTTGTCTTCATCAAATCACCTCCTCATGTCACTTCTAAATTGTTGCAAGACCCTGAGTCTATGGCATTTGTTACAAATTGTTGCAAAGACCCCCAGTCTATGGCATTTGTTACAATTGTTGCAAAGATCCTGACTTTATGGCATTTTTTTGTTACACTGCTTTATGCCACATGATACCAATTCTGAAGAAAACAGTTATTTGAAGGTATTTAATGTGCTTTCCAATGTGTTCTTTTTATCTTTTTTTTTTCCTGAAAATTTATCTTAGGGTTTTGGTGTTGAGGATGAGACTTATGACTCCCTCTTTGACTTGCTAGTAGTTTTCTTTACTGGCTTCCCAGATCCACACCTGCTCATGATTGGGCTTTTGTCCTCAAATCAGCTCCTTGTGTCACTTCTAGATTGTTGCAAAACCCTGAGTTTTTGACATTTGTTACACAGCTTTATACTGACCAAAGATTATTATTCAGGTATTTAATCTTTTTTTCACAGTGCTGTTTGTTTGTTTCAAATTTGTGAGGCATCTGATGTAGCCATTATACACTAATTTGGCTACAGGATGTCAGAGAGGAAAGTAGAATTTGTTAAGAGTCACCACCTTAGTTTGGCAACCTCTTTTTGAACCTATGACTAGTCTAAATTTGGTGAATTCAGACTTTTCCCCCTCCAAATATAGCAACTTGGGGCCTTCTTTTTCCTCAAAAAAAGCCTTTGTATGAGTGGCCTCCCACTGTTTTTGGTGGCCACCCACAATGCCAAAATTCACCATAAAAGAAAGAAAAACAACACTTGCTTCCGAGTTGAGATCTGAAACACAATCAACTTATTTCTTTTTTTCACTTTTTAACTCTGTAATGTAGTGGAAGTTCAGATTTTGGAGGTTTGGACTTTGGACCGGTCTGTCATGTGAAACCATGACATATGTGTGAGGTAGAAAACTCTGTGACTTATGAGGCTTACATAAAGCAGAAGGAATAATGACCTCATTCATGTTCCTGTCAGCATTATGTAAGATTTCTCTCACAAGTTACAACACTTGTGATGGCTTGTTCTTGTAACATATTGCAAGGTTGTTTGAAAACAACAACTTCGATGGTGAGTCTTAGGAATATGCAAATGGCCCTATCAATTTGGGCGTGGATGGTTGTAGACACTGGATTCATGCTAGTGACTTGGAAGACGAATAGATACTCCAAATAAGTACCTTTTTTCTGTTACATTCGACACATGCATGCATTGAGAGCCTACTTTACCATTTCTTGCATGTCTATCCATTCACAACATATGCAAGGATGGTGGCTTTTCCCTCTTGTGTAAATAGTATAACTAGAATACTGTGATGATGAGGAAACCCTCATCATCATCACAGTCCGTGAATACTTATTTGAGATGATACCTTGAGTAAATGGATAGAACTCAACCACGTTCTCTGGCTTTCTAGAACTTGCTTTTCTTTATCTGGGGGCCACAGTGAACCTTTGCTGGGCATGTGTATTGATTTTAATAGAACAGCCGAATTTAAGGGTAAATACAAAAAGTCAAGAAATATGGCTTGAGTGAATCAGCCCCCATGACTGCACCAGTCTTGTTTTGGATGGAGAGCAATTCATCCACCGACTTTGGGTTGACCAACCACTTGCAACAATTTCAATTTGGGTGGGTTTTTAAAAAAACATCCCCCCTTTTGGCCTTTTCTTTTTCAAATTTGTTTTACAAACCTACCAACCCCATTCTAAGGCCTACAACCCCTCTTCCTCTTTCCCTCGCATTTTTGGTGGGCCTAACACTTTAGTTTCAAATGTCTCTAGGAGCAATGCGCACAGCTCCATCTTTATCGCCATTGTTTGTTCCAATGTGAGCTCCACTATGCCATCACCAACACTTGTTCTAATGTGAGCTCCATCACACCATTGCCTATATTTCCAAGTAGACTTTGCACCCTACCCCGTTTTGGTAGTTTTTAAAAAAAAAATTTACTTTGCATTATGCTGTAGAAGACAATGATGAGTAGTTGCTTATCGTCTTCTTTGTGTTGCTAAAAGGGTTTTGATATGCAATACCCTCATCATTTAAAAAAGATGGTGGGGTGCAATACCAATCATGCTTATGTTAAACTTGTTGAATTTTTTTGTAGACAGTTCCAAACCGAGATCCTGTGCCTCAAGAATTTCTTCCTTTAATGCAATATGAGCATGGAGATGCAATGAAAGAGAATGAATCGTTTCATGAAGGCTTAAAAGGGTGTTGCAAGGTGAATGCATGCACTAGTTCTTATGCGGGCAAGTGGTTGTTTCATAAACACTTGGACCAAACACATGGCCTTTAGCTGCAATTGGGTAGATCTAAACGTTCATATATTTGTTTTAGGGGTCTTAGGCAACAAAACCACATTTCTATAAATGTTTGTATTTTGAACAACCCACATGCAAGGCAAAAATGGAATGAAAAATAATCTTTTGATCGAGTAGAAAAGAATGCAGAATTTAAATGGGATGAACTTCAAACCTAACCACAACAAATGTAAGAGGTACGACAACCCTTGTTGGTATGTTTAATTTCTAACATGTTGTTGGACATCATTGGCATTCTAGCACGGGGGTTGAGGTTCATTTCCCAAAGTGCATGGGCACAACTTAAGAAAGATGATAGCCTTGTTGATGTAATTTGAACAAGCAGAGTTACTTATGCAAAACTTTTCAAAGTTGCAAGGGGTGTTCAAAATTTGACATGAAAATTCAATAAGTGCAATTGAACAAAAGAAATGGATGCAATATCAAAGTATCACAATTCAAAAATAATTCATGGATGGTATGTGTGCATATTTAAACTATTTTTTTCTATTAACATTATTTGCATCTTTTAATTGAATTATAATTTGTTTTGATGTTTTTTTGTGCTAGGCTTCAAGGCACAACAAAGATGGTTTTTGTGGCTAATGCGATTCGATTTCTGCTTGAACATTATCTATTGTTCACTCATCATCATGTAGCAAAAGTTGCAATAGCTACAACAAATTATCGCACCAATATGGGCATTGCATTTAGTACCTCCTTGAATGAATAATCATATATATGTCATTGTAGTTGAGCTTGTAGTGTGGTTATTTGAATATTTTTGTATCAAAACACTTGTTTTAATATTGAAATTTGATTTTGGGATTTGTAGATCTGGGATCATTTTATGCCATGGTGCACACAATACCCCTATCAACCATGGATGGATTATATTTACCATAAACCAAATGAAAAATAACTTCATCTAATAAGGTTAACACATTTTATGGCCATGTGAATTAGAACATTTAAATAATATTTTCATGAATGCAAGTTGAAGGTCATTATTAAAATGATTGACTATGTAATATTTTCATTATCCTTATCATGAAATACTTGCACAATAACCTTAAGGAAAAAAAATAAAATCTTTTATTTACTTATATTGCCTGCCTTCATGAAATGACCCCTTGGTGCATGGATTAGTTTATTTTGTGGGTATTGTAAACTCTTGATCTTATATTGTCAACGGTTTGGGTTCTCCATAAAACCCATAAAATTGCAATACCCACATCATCAGCTAACCCATGTTCATGTTACATTGCCCTCATCAGGTGCAAGGAAGATATTTTGTACATACTTGTTGCTTTGTTTTCTACTTGAAAACATTTTTAAAATAGTTTTTTGATCTTTTAACCTTCTTCTAGCATTTCAAAATAAATGATTTTTTTTTCATGGGCATTTCTAGCCTCCCTTTAGTTTTTCAAAGCAATTTGTGTTATAGCATTTGGACTTGAAAAAATACCCCAAAAGTATCCCCAACAATTTGTCATTTTAGGGGTTGGGGATGATTTTAATTATGATAACAAAAACTACATTGAAATGTTTACCGCATCAATATTGAGGTGCATGAAAAAATCCAAATATTTGCAAAAACATTTCACTTACTTTCAAATATTTGAATTTGAATTTCAAACTGCCACAAATTTTAAGTCTGATTCAAATACTTGAAAGTAGTGTAAAAATACATAATTATAACAATTTAACTTTTGGAATTCATGCAAATAAAAGTTTAAAAATAATGTACCCCAAAATAATAAAATTATCTTCATAAAATCATCTACTTGTTAGTCCTTTTATATAGGGACTCCAATATTTTGTGGTTTACACTAATTTTTGTGTACACTTTACCATGCTTCACCCCATCTAAACTTTTTGTTAATATATGCTTCAAATAATAGGGGGGACATTGGGTTAAGGTAACCTTTTTACTAGCATTTAGATTATTTTCATGGAATATTTTTAAATTAAACTTATGTATTCACATACACATATATATAAGGAGGTTCCTATTTTTCTTTTCTCTTTCATCTACTAAAGGAAAGGAAAATGAAGCTGATTCCATTGCACAAGTATGAATGATATAAACCTTCCCACTTGTGTGGTTTACATTTTATTAAGGGTTGGGGTTCCTCTACCCAAATTAGGTTTCAACACAAGTGCTATTGGTACTTATATAAAATTATTTCATATTTTTATTACAATTATGTATCCAATCTTTATAATTTGTACAAAATTTAAGGTTATGTAAAAAAAATCTAAAATTAGGTTTAACACTTAGTTGTAATTTTTTTTTAAAAATTTAACATTAAAGTTATGCGACCAATTCTTTTTGTGTTTATTTAATTGAGGGTCAATGTAGGGATTTTTTGTTGCATAAAAAGGTTTTAACTCAACATTTTAGGGTTCATTTGTATAAGTCTATTTAGATTTTCAAATTTAAACCTATGCATCCATTAGGTTGTACTATCTAAATAATTTATGGTTTATGCAAACAAAATTTACAAATTAGGATAAGGGTTTTTTGGTCATTTGTACAAAATTATTTAGTTTCTAGATGAAGGTTAAAGCTCCATTAGTTCAAATGTTTACATAATTTAAGGTTGATGCAATTAATTGTGTAAGAATTGTATTGACCTAGATTTGGGCATTTATATTAGATATTGATGATGTGGGTATTGTAGTTTCCCAAACTTTTTGGTTGCCCTAATTTAGATGGTGGATGAGAAAGTATTTGCAATACTTGCATCTTCCAACCTTTCTATGACCAAAATATAATTGGTAACAAAAATGAAATGGGAATTGCAAGGACTTGGGTTATTTGCATTTCAATTCTATAATAGGTGCCCCATTTCAACATGAGGGTATTATAGAAACTTGGTCCATTTTCATTCAAGTCTCATCACATCATGATTGGTCCGATGTATGTAATACCTTTAGCCATAGTTTTGCCATTATGGTGATAAATACTTTAAAAAGAAAAAGTAAAATAAAATATGCAATACTTGCATTTGAAGCATAAAATCATGGCTGGATTTCTTATGTTTCAAGCAATAGCCAAATGTTGCACATAAAATATCCATTGTTAATGATTTAAAAAAAAGTACAATGATAGTTTTGAGTTTTGTTATAATTAAAAGAGAAAAAAAATATACTGAAGATTTTGATATATATAAAAGTTTAACCAAGAGAAGACAAGAGTTTAGCTTGAAATAAATATATTTTTTGCCAAAAGATAAATGGTAGGTTAGGGATTAGTTGTTAGTTTGTAAGCAAGGCTAACATGTAGGCTAGTAGGGTAGTTAGGTGGGAGGGTAGTATGGAGGTTAGGGTTGGGAAAAATTAGATCCAAAAAAAAAGGTCAAAAGTCAACAACCAAAAAAAATTGATTATAGTAGAATGTTCGTTAACATAAGGTAAAGAGGCAAATGAAAAATACAACCCATCCTATGGACATAATGGCCAACTGGTTTAGTCATGGGGGTTGGTTTGACACTTTGGCCAAGAAATATATCACTTGGGAAATGTGCATAGGCCTCAAAAAAAATTCCAAGCTAAGTAATGGTATAAAGGTTTGACAAAATGATCAATTTGGGTAAAGGTGAATGATGAACATTCACCCCATATGTAAAATAAGGTAAGAATAAATATTTCATCATTTGACCTATACATACCATGCAAGTATAAGTGGGTAGACATAACATTAAAAGTTATTTACACAAGTATAACACATTTCATAGTGAAGAAAAATAATTACTTGTGCAATTGGCATTGTGAAATTTTCAATTTCCTATGAAAAATTTAAAAAATAATAAAATCAATCAATAATGTCAAAAATGTATTCAAACCATTCTTATGATGACCAATGGTATAAAACCTAAAGTAGTTCCAAGAGCATATATGGTAAGATTTTTTCAAAAATAATCAATGTAGTGAATAAAAATCAAATATATTCAATAAGTAGTCATCATTATAATTCAAACAAATCCATCATAACCAATGCATTGCAAAATATACAAATTCATATGTGCTATAGAATGGTCTTGGCATATACCCTTGATTTACCATGTTGAAAACAATTACCTTCCATCAAATAAAAATAAACCTCAAATGTATACTAACTACCTAAATAAAATAAAGAGAAGGTAAGTTTGGAATATTTTTGAGTAAAATAGGATAAAAAAAGGATAATCAAATTGTTTTTACTAATCATGTAAGGTATATTTTTATCCTATTATATGTCCATGAGTATATTAGGATAATATATTTACTTACCCAACATTGGAATGAACTAGCACCCACCATCGCACCATGTATCATAGATAGTTTGTGTTGACAAGAAACATTATTTCGTTGTATTCATGTTTCATAGGCAAATGGGTGTAGGTAGGCAATTGGTATCCTTCTAAGAGGAGAAACAAAGGTTCACTAGCCAATAATTTTATTATTGATTATGCTACATGTTGAACAAGGTGATCAAGTTTTAAATTACAATTGGAATCATGTGACAATCATTCCTTACACTTCGACTCTCACACAATAGTGATTCAAATATTAGCTAAGGAATGTTGTCTATTGACAAGCAGGTTGAAATTTTAAAATAGTCCTATTAATTGAACTTGACCAAAACCATATTCATGTAACATGAATATATGTGATGTGAACATTTTTTTTCAATTGTTCAATGTTGTTTCATTCTTAGTGAATCAAAGTCCAATTAAAGTCCAATTTGAGAGCATATCCAATGTAGTTGAAGATTGGTTTAAAATATCAGTATTCAAATAGTATTAATATTAATAAAATTTCAATTTTAATTCATGATGCTATAAAACATTTTTTAAAAAATTCAAGAAATAGTTCAAGAAAAAATCATTTTTATGCAAGTAAATTTTTTTTAAAAATAATTGTAATGTTTTAAACTTTGAAAAGTTCATAATGTAATAAATTTAACTATTCTGCCCATTCAATGCATTTTTAGTTCTTAAACATCAATCATATAATAATTCGGAGTTTCAAATACATGGAACTAATACATCATAAAATACAAATTCATATTCATGAGTTTTGTAGTTGTGACCAAAATTGTTGTCAAAATTCAAAAGTCCCATCTGTTTATTGTGCATCCACAATTTTGATTTGATTTTTGCATTAAAAATTAATTTTTAAAATTTTACATAAGTGAATCTTTTTTTTTGATATTTCAATGAGAATATAATTATTTTATTAAAAGTATAAAAGATACATGAAAGCTTGCCAATGTTATGTTTTCGGGAAAATCATTCCTTGTATATTTTAGGCATATTTTAATATATTCTTAGGATGAATTATAGGCATCTTATTTACATTTAGATAAATTATAAATTATATTATATTTCAATAAGTTGCATCTTATAGATTTTTTTGCATGTTGTTTGGAATAAAATGAAAGTGATTTCCCTCTTAAGGTGACATCCATATAAGGTCATTAAGTGTGCTTTCACCCATCCAATGGTTTGAATTGTTGTGAAAGTTGCAACTTACCCAAATTTGGTTCTACCTTTTTTTTAAAAATTCCTTTGGTTTTGTTGAATTTGAGTTTGATGAGTAGAGCCTTATATTCTATTATCTTCACCCAATTTCTTATTTTAGTTTTGTCATATAGTAGAATTCAAATTAGTTCATTGATGAAATCAATACTACAAAAACAAGTTATTGGTAGGTAAGTAGGTTGTATATGTGTTTTAGGTAGGTCATAAAAAATCAAGTAAGTAGGTGATAGCCTAGTTTAACCTACCCAACCTACTTAACCTAATTTAGTTTATCTAATCTTCTTAATTTAGCCTATCCCTAACCCTTTAAGCATGTATATAGGTTACAAGTATTAGGAATTGGACCCCAAACCTTCACAATGATAAACCAAGTCCTTACCAATGGACTACACCATCAAAGGTGTTCAACTTTTGTTAAGTTTTTTATTTCAAATGTTTATTTCACATCACATTTCTAATGGCTAAACCTAAATGATAACTAATAGTGAAATATAATGGCTAAATCAAATGGTTAAACTTAGTGGTTTAATGTAATGATTAAACTTAATGTTAAAACTTTGGCTATACTTAATTTGCCTAATGTCTAAATTTCATGGCTAAGGTTTGGATAAACCTAATGATCAAATCTAGTGGTTAAACATAATGAAACCTTGGCTAAACATGATGTAGCTAAACCTAGTTGATAAACCTAACGGTTAAACTTTGGTTAAATCTAGTGGCTAAACATAATGACTAAATTTTGACTAAACATATATAATGGCTAAACCTAATTGATAAACATAATGGCTAAACATAATGACTAAACCTTGGTTAAACATAAACCTACCTGATAAACTTAATGTTTAAACTTCATAGCTAAACTTTGGGTAAACCTAGTGGCTAAATCTAATGGTTAAACATAATAAATAAACCTTGGTTAAACAAAAACTTAGGTTAAACATAAACTTAGTTGATAAACTTAATGGTTAAACTTTGGGTAAATTTAGTGGCTAAATATAGTTGCTAAACATAGTTGATATTTAGCCATTAGATTTAACCATTAGATGTAGTTTAAATATAACATAGGTCAAACATAATGGCTAATATAAATTAAACCTAGTGGCTAAACATAACATTATTTAAACTTAATGGGTAAATCTAATGGTTTAACATAATGGTTAGATCTAGGTTATATTTAATGGTTATTAGCTAATATTGGTGAGGTGGTGCACCCATTGAAAATCAAGTTTTTGAAAATGCCAAGTTTTTGAAGAAATCAAATACTAAACCTCCTTTATGTAATTGAAGATTGGTAAGTTTAGTTTTTAGCATTAAACATTGAATATTTCTTTTGAATGTCACATTGGATTAATGATCCTAGTAGTGAAAAACACATCTCATCTTTGATGAACAAACTCATGATGATCACCAATTTTTATTTTTATTTTTTGAGGTTTTCTTGTTTTTTGCATGATGGTCCCATCAATGTTCAACTCCCTATGTTTGTGAACTTATCTTTGTGCAATAAATTCAAAGAAAAATTTCCATATAATAAAGATATTTGTAATTCACCTTGTTTTTGGGCCTCTTTTCACCCCCTAACCCTTCTTTTGGTGGTATTCATAAAGTAATGAAATTTTACTAAATCTCAATACAAAATGTTGAATCTTAACATTTAATGCATAAGGTTTGAGAGGAATTATAATAGTTGTACATGTAAGAGTAGTGAAAATCTATGTAGTAGTAGTGGAGCCAATGAGGAAAGAAAAAAGATAGGGTGAAATTCAAGAACGATCAAAATTGATGGTTTTATGAGTTTCCCCCCCCCCCCCTTTGAATGCTAATGTATTTTTTTGCAGGTTTTCTTTGAATCTCACCATGTGTATGACCAAACTCAAGGTATTGGTGTTGTATTTTGTTGACTTTACAAATATCCTTAATACATAGTTTGCCTACATTTTCCTAGTTTGGTGGTTTTTGTCATTTTTTCTTTTGATTGTGTTAATGCAAATAAAATAAAAACCTAGCAAAAAGTTTATTCATGCCAAGAGTTTTTGTAGGACCCTTTAAACCTATTTTAATTCCAAATGTAATAGATTATAGAATCTAAAACACAAAATGTTATGAATCATGCAAATTAGATAAAAGTCCTTACTAATTACTAAAGTTGCATAGTAATAGTAAGTGCCCCCTTTGTTGTTAATACTAATCCAACAAAGTGGTCATAAATTTTCCACAAAGTAATTTAACAATTTACCTATCTAGGGGGCCCATTACATAGATGATAGTAATTGTTCTTTGAAGAAGACATTCATAATTGATTTTATTGCATGATTAAGTAGTTCTTTCAATCAAAATAATTTCATGCAAAACTATGATTATCAAGTTGCTCTTTTAGAACTACAACACATCTTTGCTTCATTGAAGGACAAATTATATCACAAAAGGAGATAATGAAAATCCAAGATCATGGTTCATTCATGTAGAAGTTAGTAAATGTTAATCAATGAAAGTGGCAAACAACATGCCACACAAGAAACATGACATTGCAATTGAGAAAATTGGCAACCAATGGTGAAGGGTTTAGGGCCTATTGTAGTGCCTAGACAAGTTAGTTGTAATTGTTGCAATGCCATGTGGTCCAATTGTTGTAGTACACACAATTGTTAGAACTATATGGTTGTCCCCTTACAAAATTTCAAGATCTTGGGCATGGAGATTTGAATTCATGTACTTTTTTTCAATCACATGGACATCCACAAAAAGATGTGAGGGTGTAGGTTTCAAGTCAAGGCTTGTTCTTTATGTGCAACCATCCCAAAGATTAAAAAAATATGCAAATTAGTGGGGAACATCAACTTAATTGCTATAATGTGGCCTATGCTTTTGGCCCAAGCTTAAACTTGTTACCCACCTAATTTCTCTTGCCAAGACTAGGTTTTATAATTTAGTTGAATTTCCAATGACATAGGGGTGCATTCATAGTTGGGGTGCCAAAAGAAAGGAAAAAAAATTCAAGGACTTTCTTAGGGCTATTTTCTACAAATAATATTAACATGAAACAAATCTAAATAAGAAAATTTGAATGGTCTAAGATTAGATCATTCATGCAATGGTGGTGATTTTTCACATGTGTAATAATTATGCATGAATATTTTGGTTTATAAGCAAAATCGCGAAATATGCCAAAATGGGTTCTAAAAATCAACTAAAATGTTTTTTTGCATGATTATTTCCTACACATGTAACCTACATCTAAAGTTAATTCTTTTGAACATAATGAATTGAAAAATAGCCAAACAATTTAACGAACGAATTGTTTCTTGTGTAGCCTTTTCTTTCAAAATTGATGACTTAAAAATTTTCATATCATTTTTTTTTCATCAAATTGACCTAATGAACATGAGAACATGGTTTTCTTGTACAAAACGTAGGTCTAAATATTATGAAACCACCTTGGTGCACCCAAACATGATTTTGTTTTTATGTGCAAATCTTTTTATGTTAACTTTCATGAATTCAATAACAACAAACCAAACATGAATTGCATTTTAATGTTTGTTGGCCTTATCAATAATGCTAAATAACTAATGTGAGTAGAATTCAAACTCTTCAAGGAATACATATTAAATATAATGTAATAAAACAAATTGAGTAATTTTTATTTTTTTTTGGTAAATTAAACTTTGTAAAATGCATTCTTTGTCTCAAATCAAACAAGGTAATTAACTTAATAATAGGTTGTTATTCCTAAGAAATATATTTCAAATTTTGGAGATATCAAGATTCTTTCTTCTTCTTTCTCAATAAAACTCAAAAATTATGTTAGATTTTGTAATATTATGTCATTAATACACTTGAACATAAGTTCTCACAAGCATCGCATGTGTAATTTCCCTACTCATTAGACATGCTCTTCAATTGCATTCAACTATATCTCCCATCCCATTTTCTTAAACACAACAAATTGTGTGAATTAAAAAATCGTTTTTCAAGGTTTTGCCCCATTTTGACATATAAGGTTAAATTAAATCATGTTGATAGATTGGCCTCTTCAAGATTTGTGGTCCATATACAATTGTTGTGGAATAAACCTCACGAACATCAATTTTTTTTATATGGCTATAATTCCAACCTTTAAATCAATCCAAATGATGGCATTCATTAATTATAGTGCCAATGTGATAAGTCATTTTCAACCTCCATATTATTGTATGTCCATGCCAACTATCATCTACACCATTATGATGCCAGTTGACAAGTTTCAAACATGTTATGTAACTTTTCACCTATGGTGTATGTAGAACCATTCCAACTCATTCTTGGGGTATATTTTATGAAGTACATGAGATAAAGGGGTTCTTTTTTGTATGCTATGAAATAAATATTAAAAGAATATTCTATTAAAATTGAAAATATTTAAAGTATATTTCATAATCCAATTCTTAGCACCTATTTACATTGAAGTGAATGACAAATTTAATTTATTTCATTAAGTTGCACCTTACATGTTTTTGCACAACCTTTGGAAAATTTGGAAGGAACCTCCTTTCAAACCCATATATATATATTTGATTCACATAACCACATGAACTCCCATGGTCTTTTAATTTCACTAAAAATGATAATCATTTCACATTATAATTAATCTACTTAGGATCAATGGCCAACATGTTATTTTAACAAAAGAGAAAATAGAAATGAAATAGACAAGTTGGGCCTATGTGGTAATGCATAAGTTACGGGTCAATTTGTTTAGATGGGCTATGGTTAGTTTTTTTCATTTGATTTCACATCATCCCCTATTTTGTTGTTTAATGAAATTTTTTTTGGTTAATATATATAATTTTTGGTTACATAAATTCTAAGGGTTTTCACTTCGTATTTGAATGCACCTCTCCACACAGAATGACCGTTCATCAATTGAAGGAGCTTTTATTAATCTTTTGCCATTTGAACTAAAAAACCTTTTGTGCTTTACATTAGGGAAGGTTCACTTCTTGGGCCTCCTTTAATTTTTAGGCCTACATCCCTACAACCTTCAAATTAAAAGTGGCCCTAGGGAGTAGACCTTCTTTTATACTAATAGCCAAATTGGGTGTAAATGACATACAATGAGCCAACATCATTACTTTGGAAAAGGACTACCATGGTCCTTTTCCTTAAAAGTTTTTTTTTCATATGAATGAATTTTGGAACAATTGTTTTTGCAATTCGTTAAAATAAATTCTTGTAGTTATCCAGTACATGACATGTTTTTTTGTTTATCATTTTTGAATAAATATGAAAATTTGAAAGTGTTCTAATTCCTTGTAAATTTAGTGTTCTATTTATAAAAATGATAACAATTTCAAATCATTTCCAAAAATTCATTTTTTACATTATTATGGTTTTTTAAAATTATAAGCTACAACTTTTTCTAACACATCATGTAGATTGTACCTCATTTATATGTGGTAAAAGACTTTCAAATTTCTAAAATTTTGGGTCAATTTTGGAAAGTTCTTTGATTTTTAAAAATTTTAAAATTCCACATATTTTAAGGTATGAGTGTTTTTTCAATGTGGCTAATAGGTCTTCAACCTCTTAATTTTTTTTTCATCAAATGTGTTTTATTATATGAGTCCTTTTGATAGTCCTTTGCAAAATCAATATGCCAGAACTTGACATTTATGACTAAGATAAATATGACTTGTGACCAGTTTTTAGTCATATAGTAATATATGTCATGTTTTTGTGCCTAGTCATATTCTTGTAACCATGGATATGACTACATGACTAAAAGTTTTCATGGATAGGATTACATGACTAAAAATCTTCTTCATGACCACCATATAATTATTTAATAATATAATTTGAAACATTAAAATCTTATGAATTAAAAGAGAAAAAAAAATTAAAAAGTAGACATACATACCCAACAAGCATATTATAAACTTGTAGATGATTAAACACATAATTAGTGCACAAATAAATAATTAATAACTTATATATATTTAAAAAATGCCTTAGAGAATCACTAATTATTTAATGTGAATTTTTAGATAGTGGCTAAAAAAATATTGGAGGGAATTTTTTACATTTAAAAAGAATTCCCAAAAAAAGGAAAACAAATTGCCAAAGTTTTTGAAACCATAAAATTAAATAAAAAATTGATGCTTTGAATATAATTAAAAAATTTAAATTGAGAAATCAGCTGAGCCAGAGTCAGCAATACAACTAGCTGCAACCTTTTTGGAAAATGCATAGAAAACAAGGCGTCACAAACACGCTGGCCCTGCCAATAAATAAGATGTTGCACATCTACCTACTGTGTCCACACTCTCAACACCAAAAACATCTGTTCCAATTTAAACAGTCTAAACACTTTCACCAAAGAAACCGGTTCACCTAATGTGAAACCAGTTTTAATAAGGTACAACTTCAAAAAGTTGGATTGAATGTGATAGTCCGTCCCTGTGGGGGCAGGGCCCAACAAAAAAAATTAATACTTGAGTGCAAGGTACACAGAACCTAGAAAAAAAGAATTTGGAGATTGATTCTGATCCTAGCATGAGGCCACTTCTTGGTCGATTTCCAGTGTTTTTCCCCAAAATTTAGAATTTGTGATCTGGGGAACTTAGAAGTTAGAACTAGAGTGCAACCCAGAACCAGACAACACTTGCAGAAAGTCCTATCTAATTTTAGAGGGATGATCACAAACTTCATTTAGGAAACTGGACTACCATTTGCCTCTTCTATGTATTCACCCAGAGAACCACACATGGTGTAGCATAGTGAATGCTGCTACATGTTTGGTCCTCACCATTTCCTTCAGCTGAGGTTCTTCAGACTGTGGACTAACTGGCTTCTTTGGTGTTGCGTTATTTCTTCCCATACTACCAATAAAGCATTGGGATGGAGTTGGTGGGCATGTACTGTTTTGCAAATCAAAGTCATAGTTTCCAGTAGCAAATGGAAGCAACTTGACAGGAGAAATTACAACTGTTAAGTCAATAACTCTGAAGCACCAGTTTTCTTCTGATTGCCTTTCCCAAAAGCTATCATCACCCTGGAAATTTAGGTCAAGACAACAATCTCAAAAACTCTCCTTCTCAACAAAGCTATCGCAGTAATCTAAGATTGGACAAAAGCAGAACAGCTGAGGCCTTAACTAATAGCGGGGAAATTCAGGATCTTGAAACAGATAAGAGTTACCTGAATTATTGATAACAATCTTGAGAAATACTTTTGTAAATTGACATAGATGTCACCATCATCTGGAGAAGACCTGACTGTTTACAACAGATAAATAAAATTTTCAATGTGAAGGTCAGTGTATCTTGATGACTGAAAGATACATTGGTTGTCAAGCAGGTCCAAATTGGTCATCAATCTCCTTTCTTTCCATTCAAGCTGTCAGCAGGTTCTGAAAATGGGTGTTCTGATGGAATGAGTCGTGCTAGTATGATGACCGGCATGATAATGTAGGGCAAATAGATCCCAAGCAATAGATTGCGTGTTGGAACATTTGTTGCCAGAAGATCTGCAAATATAGGAACCTACACCCCAGTCCAATGGCACTTAACCTGAAGCATATTAGCTACATACTAATTACACCTCCGTTACCCTCCCTTCCGCCCAAGATGAAACTCAAAACATTTCCAAAGTCCTGACAAGGAGTGCTTGAAAAGGCAAGAAAACCAGTGCATACCATTGTTGTGAAAAGTTGTGCTCCAAATAAGATTCCTGTTATCCGGCCCCAGCCCTTACCTGCACATGCAAACCCCACATGACACACTTGATCTTCACCTCCAGGAGGTAGACAAAGCCGTATTTTGTATTTTGCTCATGCATAGAAAAGGCTGTCTCTTACTTTGTGTATATCAAAACCAACCACTTACACTCTCTCATGGTAGTTGAACTGAGTTCTCAGCACTGCTTACATTGCAACAAGAGAGTTTTTTAAATCATAAAAACAGCAACCAAGTACTTATGTGTGATAACCAAACAGACTAGCCTCTGACATACCACCCAGGTTCTGTATAGACCATCAGATCTGCAATTCTTCAGTGGTTGCTCCGGTACATGAATTTGCAAGCATCTGCAAGTCCTATATTGTGAGAAAGCCAATGTTTCTCTCTGTTCCTGAGCTGAATGCCACAGAAACTTAGGGTTTACACAAATATCTACCAAATCATGTTTTCCTGCAAAGCTGAAATTCCTGGGTGGTTGCCCCTATACATGACCGTGCAAGCATCTGCAAGTCCTACTTCTGAGAAAGCCAACGTTTCTCTCTGTTCCTGAGCCAAACATGCGACAGA
>Ga0116230_10000717_pt1 | contig 29623 bp, 31 predicted proteins | sample S1TSphfallax_3_FD_88678 | JGI IMG/M metagenome (GOLD analysis project Ga0116230, IMG submission 88678) | Host-associated microbial communities from peat moss isolated from Minnesota, USA - S1T2_Fd - Sphagnum fallax MG | ecosystem: Host-associated > Plants > Peat moss > Unclassified | place... | reverse complement strand
CTCCACAATCCGCCGCCGCTCCTCGGCACTGCGACGACGACGACCAGACCGAGCCAAACCACCCACACCTTCAACGTCAACCATCAGCTCATCATCATCGCCCACAAGCAAGATGTACACGCGGCCCACACAGGACGCTTACGCTTCAAGTTCTCTTCTGGCGCGAGCGGCGGCACAGCGCAAGGCGCGCCGATTAAGGGGCACTGACCACGCTGAAACCCGGAGCGGAAGACGACGGCGGTGTTGCTGATTTGCGTTGTTTTGGCAGCCACGCCTGTTAAAGAGACTATCCAGGCATTAGGTATGAGGACTTTATGATCATTGAAACGCTTTGCGAAGAATCAGCGCCGGCTACACCTGGGACCGAGAAGGAACTCAAGACTGTGCAGTGGAAAGACTTCATCTACAAAGGCACAGTGTACGAATTGGGTCATCTCGCCCCTTTCACACTCCAATGGGAGCGGCCCGCTAAAGACAAGAGGCCAGCGACGGTCTTTACCGTCGACGTCACATTCAGCTTTCACTGCTTTACATCCGATCCTGACGAACCCTATGACCCCAAGCTTCGGTATTCGGACGCCCGCGAAACTCGGATGTTCGATTTCGACCGGTACGAGCTGTCCAAAAGGCTTCCCGAAATCGTGCGTTCCATGAGTACCCGGCAATGCCTTCACGCAGGCAGAGGAAATTTCGTAACGATTGATATCGTTGCGGAAGATGGGCAAACGAAGCGATACCACGTCTTTTTCGAGCCCTCGAAATCCTCGATAAAAGGCAGGGTAAACCTCTATATACAGAGCGGTTACGTCCCAACACGCCCCGTAAAACATACGAAAATGCCGATGAACTTTCTATACATCCTGCACAACACATTGAACGGTATTCCATTCAGGTCTTAACTCAAAAGAGACCTCACAAGGAGGTCTCTTTTGACGAAGCTAATCGGGTGCCTCTTTTAATCCCTACCCAGGTGGGGACCGATGTTCTGGCGGGGTCAACGCACGGCATTTGCCGTCCCATTCGGACATTGACAATCATTATGATGCAACAGTCAGCACAACGATGCAACAAGCAAGTTTGACCAGCAAGTTGTATCGAAGCATTCAAGCAAACAGTTCACAAGGATCAACCGCAAGCATTTCGACAGATCATCTTGCAGTCGTTCCTTCGAGTTTATCGACACGAGTTGACTACGGGATCAGCCACAAACGCCGTGTTCAACCAAGAGCTTGCTTTAGCCCCGCCAACCGGAGTTGTCGTGGGCTATCGCAATGCTGACGATCGTTAGAAACTTACCAATGTTTGGTGGCAGTAACGGTTCAGCGGTTCCAGAACGAGACGGTCAGATTCTGCACTTCGTTGTGCTCTCCAGCGCGTCTCTTAAAGCCGTTCTGAATTCTACCGGGCCGTCGATCCAAGAGCTGTGGCCAGCATCCTTGATCACAACAATGTGAACGCCTCGGATGGCGCTCGTTGCTAGCGCAAAGCTCTTTCCGGAAGGATCTGCGTAGTCATGGTCGCCGTCGATTATCCACGTAGAACATGCACGCGCAGCAAGGGCTGGAGTAAAGTCCCACTCTTGAGGCATGGTTTTGCCTGCAGCCTGACCAGCATTGTTATTAAAGTATGCTTTACCACCGCGGACCTGGTTTTTCCGATCCAAATGAAAAATGTTGGCTCCGGCGTAATGGAGGCGCCATGCTGCTGTCGTTTGCTGTGGGGTGAGCGTCGCTGGATCTGCGGCCAATCCTTCTCGAGAAAGCTCCTCATCGATCTCCGGACGTTTAATGAACTGCGCGGAGAAGCTCTGTTGCTGCTCAAGAAGGCGCTTTTCCTCCTCTGACCTAGGCGTACTCGGCGTAAATGCTCCTAGTAGCACTAGCCCTTTCACATGAGTGGGGTGCTCCTGTTGATAGTTCATTGCAAGATACGTCCCCATCGAATGCGCAACGAGGTTCAATTGATCCAGTTTGAGAGCCTGACGAAGTCGTTCTAGGTCATCGACATGCTTCTGAACTGAAATTTTCTCCACAGGGCAAGGAGACAGTAATGATCCCCTCTGATCGTAAAAAACAAGGTGATAGTTGTTCTCCAGCCCCCTCAGGGGATCGAACAGGTAGCTGTGCTCGGCTCCCCACCCACCATGAAGAACGACAATCGTTTCCGGACCGGTCCCAAATTCCTGAACAAAGAGAGAACAACCGTCACCAGTAGGCAGGTACCACTCAGGCTGGGCATGTTCGAGCTGAGCTATGGCTGAAAGTTGAAACCCGAGCGAGGTGGCGACGAAGAGCATGGTTTTGGCAACGCACGAAATCGGGCAGTGTAAGAGTTTTTGCAGAAGAGAGGTTGAGATCGGCAGCGTGCTGTACCTCATCGGCGAGTCTAGCTTATGCACTTTCTGAAATCACCCCTTGGCTATTTTTGCCCAACGCCTCGAAAAGGTAAAATTGGCGGCCGCTGACGGCCTTCTCGCAAACGCAGGTTTGTGAGAGCACCTGGAATCGAGAAAGCAGTGGCACGAAGCCCTCAACTTGGGTTCTCGAAATCGGTTCTCGTTTGCTGCTTTGCGAAAATTCAGCCAGATCATGGGTTCTGAGAAGGGCACAACGGTGATCGTCTGACCTGAGCAGTCGAACGCTGACGTGCTCGATGGTTCGTTTTCTGCCGGAATCGCAATTTGACCTTTTCGAGGCGTTGGGCATAAATGACCAGAAATCTTCCGGCTTCTGTGGAAGATCCGTCGCCCGCCGATGGACAGTTCTCGCTTGTACTCTCTGAAACCTCCCTTTCAGACGAGTACACGCGTGCACCCGGCCAGTCCGGAGGTCTCGTTCTTGCCGAAGACACCGACTTTGCGGGGATACGCTCGATTTATAGTGTTCGCAGGAGATTGCACATGCACACGACCGCCATCGCCGTTGCCATTCTCACAGGGACGTTCTTGAGCATTTTTCTAAGCATTCTCCCGCTATTTCTTTCGGGAGAAAGAGGGAACGCAGCGCAGGAGAAGGCCCGCGTGCGCCGTATGGCCGAGCACCGGATGAATGCAAGACTCCTGAGGCTCAACCTCTGACGCGTTTCTAGAGCCTCTCCTGTCCTTTCGCGGAAAGCCTCCTTTGGGAGGTTGCGGCGAAGCTTCCGACAATCCGATTTTCGAGTCGGAACGGGAAGTGGCGGCTTATCAGTGCTTATCTTTCAACACTTTGCGGCTGCTTTATACCCGGAACTTCGAACATCGGGGGCGTTCTGCGTGAAAAGCTGAAAAGCGCGCGTATCGGCCCGTCCATAACCTTGTAGCGGCGCGCGGGAAAGCGCCAGAACTACTTTATTTGCTTATGTTTAGGATTACAATTCACAGTGATGTCTACTAGACTCGCTGCGCGATCCAATCCACATCCCCAAACGAGCCAAATCCCTCTTTCGAGGTCTTGACTAGATGTATTCATACCCGTTACTTCGATAGTTAGGAGGTGTTTTGTTTCAAGCCCATGTACGGGGTCAAGCGCTTGCCGTCGAGGTTTGGCCTCGGTCGGCTAAACACGACGGCCCGGTCGGCTGAAATACGTCAGCGCTCCCCACCCACTGAACGTTCACCCACTGAACGTAGTTTCATGTATTGAACCACTCTAAGACACTTATTTTCAATGCGATAAAGCATTTCAGTACATGAAACCACGTTCGTCCGAAGTTGCACTTTTCATGAGACACCTGATCGGGCCGTATCCCGGGGCCGACCATCGACAATGTATGCGTAGCCATGTCTTTGTTTTCTTGAGTTTACGTATTTTTGTACCCATTACTGCAACGCACGGAGCGGCCGTCACCTGCTGTTGTTTTCATGAGCCCGGGCACCGCAGATCCTCAGCTTCAATACACAAAACCACGTACCGAGGCGGCCATTCCGTACCCGGAACTGCAACGGCCCGGTCGGCTGAAATACGTCAGCGATACCGTCTGCATCTCGAACCACGTTGGCGATGCTTGGCTTTAGCTGTAGCGGCTTGGCCAAAGGCAGAGCGGCCTGCAGCAAGAAAGAACAAAAGCCATGCTCCGAATCCTCCCACCTGTTGCACATGGGAAAAGCGCCTGAACTGAAAACCTCGCGACCGAAATGTCACCTTGAGTTCACGAAGAGCTTGTCAGATCCCGATCCGTTCAACTTCATCGAGGGAAACCTCATCGCTCCTGCGGTCGTAAAGACCGGTCGTCCTCGCCGATTCATGCGCGGCCATCTGCTGCGCGATCTCCAGCCGGCCGCCGTTCTTGAGGTACGCCGTTATGCCGGTTGCCCGGAAGGTGTGGCAGCCGATCTCGGTCTTGATCCCGGCCGCTAGAGCTCGCCGGCGAATCATCCTCCAGACATCGGACTGGAGCAGGGAATTGCCGGTCAGCTCGCCCGATCGGCCGCGTGTCGTACGGAAGAGCGGCCCCTTACGGTCTTCGGCGATGCCCGCGGCCGCGATGTACTCCTCCAGATAACGGTCGAGATTGTGGTGCGTCGGCATCTCGTGCTCCTTGCCGCCCTTCTCATGCAGGCGCACCCACCCTCGGCGGCCCTGTACGTAGAAATCCTCAACCCGCATTGAGACGGCCGCGCCGACACGGGCGAAGGTGTAGACCATCAAGCCGATCAAGGCACGATCGCGCAAGCCGGGCAGGGAGCTGGTGTCGATCGCGTCGATCAGGGTTCGGGCTTCTTCAGCTTGCAGCACTGGGGTCTTGCCCCGTCGTTGCGTGTGCTTGGGCCCACGCACCGCGTGGGCGGGATTGAGGGGGAGGACCTGACCGACCACCATCCAGTCGAACAGCATCCGCAGGGCGGCCAGTCGCACCTTTACCGTGGGCTTGGATTGAGTCTTCAACTGCAGTTCGACGAAGGCTGCGACATGGACCGGCTCCACCTGGGCGAGATCCACAATGTCGATCTCGGCACAGAACGCGGAGAACTGCCGCACAGCCTCTGTATAGGCTCGGCGGGTGTTGGGATTGCGGATATGGGAGCTGAAGAAGTCGCGCATCCGCGTCCGGGCTTCTGGGCGCGCGGTGAAGATAGCAAGTTCTGAAGGACCTTGTGCAATGACGGTGGTCACTTCAGCTGCTCCGGCAACGCGATGAATTGAAGGAAGTCTTTACCAAGAGGTGAAAGCGTCCACCCCCCGAGGGTGAGGCTCTCCGTGGACTCACGGTTCCGAGAAATAAAGGGGCGCGGGTCAACCAGCAGACCGCGATCTTTAAGATCGATGACCATTGGATCAGTCAATACTCTCCTTGTCCTTATTTCCTCCCTCCGCAAGGCCGGGAACGTGCCTGGGCTGAGAAAGAGCCGGAGAATTTCCAGGTGTGTCGCCGAAAAGACCTCGATCAGGTTGAGAAAGATAATTTGCTTCTCTTCATCTGCAGTTTTGCTCAGGGCAACATTGAGGACGGCGTTTCGGAGAGCTTCCAGCTTTTCGGCCTGGTGAGTACTAATGGCCGCTCGGATTGCTTGAATGGTTGCAGACACGAAGGCTTCATGCTCTGCAAGATGTGCAACTTTGAACCCCTCTACCTTTCGTTCTAATTCATCAAGCGCATCAGAAAGCGCCTTCAGCCATGTGTCCCGCCTGCGTGAGACAGCTGGTGTGAGGACGAGAGACAAAAGCTCCGTTATTGATCCGCCCACAAACGGGATGGCGGCGAGTGCCGCTCGTCCGGCTCCGAGTGCCACGTCGGCGTCGGTCGGTTCCGGATATTGCTCGGCGCGGGTGCTAAACAGCTTGATAGGACCTTCGGACATGTTCTCTCTCTCTCCTCTTTCATTACGCATGATAAAGGACATTATCATGCACGGTAATACGTTGCACATCTTAGTTCGAATGTGGAAGAAGCGGGTGTAGTATTTCTGCGGGTCCCGCTCAACATTTTGATGTGAGGTGTGCAATGGCACAGGGAGATTGGCTGTTTACCGTTGTAGCGAACAAGTTAGCGTGGCAATATGCCTCGAACGTGCAAATCGGTGAGGGAGAAATCGCAATTCTGAAGGCCTCCGGCTCTTGGGGTGTTATCGACCCCGCACACCGGGGTAATTGCGGTCCGCAGGGCAATGGTGTGACAGGAACCAATGAGATCATCGCACCAGGTAAGCCTGAGGGCTGTTTGCTTTGCAAGACTGCGAACGGCGAGGTGTTTGCGTTCCCGGAAAGCTGCATGCTCACAACATCTATTCCAGGGTACTTGTATTTCATTGCTAATGACTACGTTGACACAGGGAATGGATCTGGTTTCGGTGACAACACTGGCACTTTGCTCGTCGAAATTGTGATTCAACAAGCGCACGTTGGTCTCAAGGCGTCTGAGATAAATGTTGTAAAAGGAGAACCTGTTGAGATCACGCACGTTTTACAGGTTAGGTAGAACGCGCTTTTTAGCAACGAACTATTGAGGCTGGCAAGCAAAGCGTGCGACGGGCGGCGAGGAGCCGATCGGGTGCCGTGCCTCATCCACGGGAACGTAGTTGATTGGGCAGACGTAGATAACGATTCCGCCTGCTGAATCAACTTCACTTTGCGAGTGCCCTGTGTTCGAAACCTGTCCGACCGTGATATCGGAGGCTCCGAAGACCGCCGAAGGATATTGTCGGGACTGGTATGTCAGGTGCACGGGCTCTGAGCAGTCGTTCCGCATCGAGAGCCAGTTGTAAAACTTCGGATCGTAGAATCGCGCGATGCAGGTGTTGTCGCGCGGAGGTACGAGGGCTTCGGCTGGAGTGGCCGTGGTAGAGGACACAGCTGATGGCGGAATGCTAGCTGTTGTTGACGATATGGACATTGGAGGGGCATTTGGAGCGGGTACGGAACGGGGAGCTTGGAGAGCCGGAGCGCCTCCATGATTTTGGGCTGCATTCGTTGAGCTGGCTGTTGCTGTACTGGCTGGGACTGGGTAGGTGACCGTAGGTGGATAACTAGCATTTGCTGATTGCTGGTTCACTGCTTGAGTAAACGTATCGCCGAAGCTGGTCGTACGGCGCTGGTGCGCTGTAACATCTTCTCCCTGAAGGCGCTGGATCTCTTCACGATCACGGTCGGCCTCATTACGTGCCTTGTTTGCATCTTTCCGCTGTTTGGCGGCACCAGCGTTGCCGATCATTTGGCACATCGCCGCACCTGGGCCGGGACTGCAATTGGCGTTGCGAGCCAACTCATTTGCTGACTCCTCCAAGCTGTTTGCCTCTTGTTCATTCGATTCGATCTGCAGTCGTAATTGAGCGATGCGCTCGCTGTTGTTCGTATCGACTGTTTGTTGTAATAAATCAGCCATCGCTACCTGCTGCGGGGCTGCCTGATCACTCGCAGCTCGCTGATCTAACACTTGCAAGTTCGCGTTGATTGACTTGCGAAGATCATCGGTATTGCAGAACTTTAGGGCTTGATTGTAGAAATTTCGAGCCCGCTGGTAGTCTTTCTGAACACCATTGCCGCTTTGATACATATTGCCCAAAACAGTAAATGCAAAGGGATCGTTCTGAGCAGCCGCCCTCTCGAACAAAGAACGGGACATATTAAGATCTACAGGAACTCCCGCGCCCATCCCATATGCCGCACCTAATTCAACTAGACCAGTCGGATCTCCTTTCGCGGCTGTCACACCATACAATTCAGCGGCATGGCTCAAATCTTTGGGAACGTTTTGTCCGGAACTATACATCGCAGCCAATCGATCCAAAGCTGGAACCGCGCCGTACTCCCCTTGCTCTAAGGCCTTTTTATAGAAATCTTCGGCCTTCCCTATGTTTTGTTTAAGCTCTGGTCCGTTCTCATACATGGAACCAAGACGGAGTGACGATGAGCCATCGCCACCATCCCTGGAAGCTTCGAGTAGCAGTGCCGCCCCAAGCGCGACTTGCCCTTGCTTTAGCAAGTCCGAGGCCTCTGCAACATATGCTGCGTTTATGACCGCGCGAGCTCGACCCGGGTGCGCGGCGAGTAAGCTCCGCGCTTTCTGCGAATCAGGACTGCCGGCCAATTTGTCCAATGCTATGAGTTGGACCAATTCTGCCGCCGCTCTCAAAGAGGAGGGCGCATCTGGACATTCAAGAGAGAATATCCCCGAATGCTCAACCGCAAAGGTGGAATAGAAGTTGATTGGGGGAGTAGGATTGCTGGCAGGCACGACAAACACTACATTTCCACCGCCTGACATCTGAAGGTAGCGTGGTTCCAGAAACTGTATAGATGCCTCCAGTGCATTGCAAACGAGCGGAATTCCGTCCATGCACTGAACTATGGTCAGAAGACCATCGGAGAGATCGAGGAACTTCAACCTACTCTTCGAGTGCCCTAGGGCACCGCTCGCTAGCTGCAGCTTTAGATCGGTTATCAGTTGTGCCCGCGACATGTGGGCGGCGGCTTCTGTGTCTTGCTTCTGTTGAATGGATATGCTATATCCCGAGGCGCTATCCTGCCCGAACAAAGAGCCACACGCGAGAACCACTAACAGAGCACAGCATAGAAGGACATCGCGCAACGACATGAGTTTCCTCCGATAGATTCAATGGGCCCATGTACGCAAAAATAGTGTAATCCCAGGCCGCTCTCAGAGCTGATGCCTTTCATCGCAGGCTTTGTCTACAGGCCCAATCCAAACCCATGATGCTCGATGCTCCGCTCTGGCAGGTCCCTGGAATGGGAGTGCACCTGGCCCTCGGGCATGGCGTAATCAAGCCCCTCCTTGGCGGTGATTGGTTCGCGGTGCCGGTCGTGGAATTGACCGTCCTGACCGTCAATGTAGAGGTGCCGGCCTGTTTGCATGTGCTGGTAAATCTGCATGGTGCCACTCTCCTGTTTCCAGGCGAACTGCTTGGCCTCGTGGGCGGGCAATGCCTCCTTGAGCGGCGTCCAATGGCGCAGATACTGGTCCATAAGCTCGCGGCCACTCAACCGTTCACGCTGCGGCTCCGGCTCCTGCTGGACCTCCGGCACATGAGCGCTCTGGTGCGAGACATCGCGGCTGAGTGCTTCGGGCAGCTTCTCGCGGTCGCTGGTGAAGATTTGAGCATCATGAGCTCCGCGTGAAACGGAGACATACGCCATGCGGTTGTTGATGAGGTCTTTTGCTCCCAGCTCCGTATCGATGTTGATGAGCACCCGGTCGGCAGTTTGGCCCTGGCTGGAATGGCTGGTGACGGCATAGCCATGGTCCAGGTGAAACAGCCGTGAACAAAGATGACTTTCTTGCGGCTTGCAAAGACGAGATCGGGTTTTCCAGGCATGAGCCGACCGTGCAATCTGTAGCGGTAACCAAGTCCATGAATCAGCTTCCGGACCGTGATCTCCGGCCTGGTATTTTTCGCACGGATTAGCGCCATCCTTTCGCTCCGCTTTTCCCGCGTGAGGGTGTCAGCCATGTTCCTGAGATGCCGCGACGAGCGCAAATCAAATATTTTCTATTTCTATTGACGTTTATCTATTTTATATGTAATCTATATAAATAATTGAGCAGAGCAAAAGCTCATAGGAGAAAACAGCATGAATCATTTAGAGGCAGTACGCAGCATCCTTCAAGTGGCGGCTTCAAGCGTCACCGCAGCAACCATTCTCAACCACGTCGCAAGCCGTAAGAACCTCCGCAAAGCGGAGACCGTCCGTCGCCTGGTGCAGGTTTGTGGGAATGGGACCAAGCGTGCAGCGGTCGTCGCCGTCCTTCGTCAGCTTGAGGCCAGTGGTTTCGGCAAGGTCATCGTCGGTCGCCGCGGACATGAGTCGCGTTTCGAATGGACGGTGGTGTAATGGCTAAAACGGCGCTGCCTCCCGAGCTGACAAGGCTACGGGAGGCATACTCCTCCGGGGGGGTTGCGGCAAAGGCGATGCTTGATGATTTTGCCAGCCGGACCAACAATCAACGCATCACGAAGGTCGATCAAATTCTGAATCGCCTCCGCAGCGCGAACGTCCAGCGTTGGGAAGTGATCGCCCTCTTTCGCAAGCTCGAAGAGCTTGAACATGGCAAGTTCATTGAAGGCCGCAAGGGACACCCCTCAAGGTTTGTGTGGTCTTCGAGTCCTATTGACGTAGGAAAAGCGGCGCAAGGCGATGTAACTCCAATAAACCTGGTTTCCATTGATGCCTCAGCAGACGACAGCCTGGAGGAGTTAAGGGATTATGTTTTCCCTCTCAGGAGTGGCACCGACGCGACATTTGAATTGCCAGCGGATCTCACGCAAAAAGAAGCAGAGCGGCTAAGCGCCTTCATTAAGACGCTCGCCGTTCCTGAATGATGTTCTGGGAAATACCCCAGGGACGCATTGGGGGATTGCATTACAAACAGTTTGGGCAGGGTAGTATTTCACGGCAAACGCGGTGAACTGCGTCACGAGCGTCGGTCCCTGGATTGAGTGCTTGGCCGATGCCCTCATCCCATGCAGGGGCTGGCGGAGCTGCTGGTGACGCTGGTGCTGATGTTCGGGGCGCGCGGCCCAAATTTAGCGGCCTAAATCCCTGTCTTTCTGTTTTGGGTCTCTGCCGGGCTTTTGTTCCTGCATCGACTGCTCGAGCTTCAGAAGGCGCTTTCGCTCGCGGGCGAGGAGGATGGCGGAATCCCTCTTCAACTGAATCGCCGCGGCTTCACGGAGCTGGGAGACGAACTCGGCGACTTTCCCGTTGGCAGCAATCATCATGTACTCGAAACCCGTATCCTTGCGTCTCGCAAAGAGGCTGATTATGCCTTTCAAGGACTGTCCGACCGTCTCTCCGGCTTGCCCTCTCTCAAGGATTGAGAGCATGCCGCAGCCACTGCCGGTCTCGCCATGCAAGCGCCCTGGTATCGGGCCGCCGAGCATGGCATCGCAGACGAGAGCCACTTGGTGCCGCACCAGTCCGACGGGAGCGGTGCCTTTCTGCTCGACCTGCCTCGCAATGTCGAGCAGAAGGTTGTTGTCGATCTTAGCTCGCCGGATCACCGCAGCTTCAGCGGGCTTCGGAGCTGCCGGCAACTCCACCTTTTTGGCGACGGTTTGCCTGGTGGGGCTGGGCGGCTGAGCCGGAGGTGCGGTCACGGGCGGGGGCATGGCAGCCTCAGCCGCTTTGGGGGCCTCTTCGAGGTCGCGCTTCAGGCCGTCGTTCCTCTGTTTCACGGCCGAAAGTTTGGTGTGCGCCGCCGGCACTGGAATCTCCGCCTGAGCAGCCTCGGGTTTGCAAGGCGGCATTGAATCTGCCGGGTTTGTAGCGCCCGTGTCTGGACCGGGTGCTCCTTTGAACGCCGCTTCCGCTGCAACAGGCGGCTCTTTGGCTCCGAACAAGGGCTCGATCCGCTTCGTGATATTGCCCGCAATTTCGGCTCCCCACTCCCTGACCCCGGCGACTGCCCCGCGCGCCGTTTCGCGCATCGCCTCCAGCATTCTTTCGAGGATGCCGTTCTGCTCCTCGCACTCCTTTTCCAGCCTCGCGATCTCTTCTTCAAGCTCCTTGTTCAGCTGCTCGATGATGGGTTCAATGTCGACGAGAGGTTTGCGCGGATGATCCCGGTGCTCGATGAAGGGAGCGGGCAGCTTCTGCCGCCGGGTTCGCAGCTCCGCCACTTCCTCTTGTCTCTTCCTGGCATCCTCCCCATCGCCACCGAGCAACTTCGGCTCGATTAGAGCGGCGAGGTCATCCCTGCCCTGATCGGCCCAGGAACGTGCATCGAGCTGCTGGCCGGCTTCCGCCGCGGCCATCGCGCGATTCATCATCTCCACCCATTTTTGCCGCACTTCATCCGGCTTGTTCCGGTCGTTCCAGGCCGTATCTTTTTTCGCGCCGTTGCGTTTAAAGAAGCGCTCCTCGGGAAGGGCGCGCGTGACCTCATCGATGGCTCGCTCGGAGAACATGAGGTGCAGGTGGGGCTGGGCGATGTTGTCCTTCGCCACGGGCACATGCAGGGCCAGCGTGTAGGCGAAGCGATCGCCCAGGAGCTCGCGCGTCACGTCGAGAGCCAGCGATTTTCGCTGGCTCTCGTCCAGCTCACGCGGCAGAGCGAGCTGGATCTCGGTATAGGTGCGGCCATTGCTGCGCTCATGCGCATCGGCCGCAACCCAGAAGGAGCGAGGGTCGGTCTGGGCGAACTCCGGCATGTTGCCGGATTCGACCAGTTCGACGGGACCGCGACGCTTGTACTGGCCGGCGCGTGCGATGTAATCCGCATGCGCCGCCGCTGGCGGAGCCGAGCTTGACGATTTGAAGGCGACGTGGACGATAGCCATCGGCGGCTCGGGCCTTTGCAGTTGCGGTTGCGGTTGCTTGTCTTGTGTCCCGGCCGGAGGCTGGGACCGCGTGTAGTTTGTGTAACAAACTAGGTTTCGCGCATTCGATTGCACTTTGGTGGTATTCCTGCTGCGCGTCACGCAGCATAGGGTCGCTGTATGCCGGTCGCCAAACCTCAACCTCGCGATGCAAACGAAGCCGACGCAACAATTCAGGCCAACAAAGCTGAGCTGAAGAAGCAGATTGCCGAGCTTAGAAAAGCTGCGGAGATCAAGAACAAGGCTCTCAGAAAGATCGCCGCGGAACTTCGGGAAAAGGATCTCCGTGAGCAGAGGAAGCGCGACAACCACGCCAAGATTCTCTTGGGCGTGGCCATCATCGACCGGTGTCAAAACTCGGAGGCCTCAGCATCGAAGTTCAAGGCGTTCCTCGCGGAATTTTACGCCAATGCTCCGGCACGTCTGGAGGCCGCCCTGTCGGGATTGACGCTCAAGGTCAAGAAGCCGGGGAACGATCAGGAGCGAGATATCGAAGACAGCGCGGATCTCGCCGCTCGAACCGCTCTCAACATGGCGGCACGGAAGAAGGGTTCCGCCACATCTACGCGCGAGCATAAGCCCGCATCTGTCATCGTCAACTGAAAAAAAGTTGCATACCCAGAAGCCCACCTTTACGGGAGTTTGACACCTTAGAGCGGCTTTATGTCGCTCTAGGTACCCTTCAAACATGGCTTCGGAGCTCAAGGTGGGCTTCCGCGTAGAAACCTGGTGGGCTTCCGCGTATATGGTCTCAGTGAAGCAGAGTGAGGGTTTTGGCCGCGACGGCAGTGATCCGCTTTTCAGTTAATTGGAGCGTGCGGTTTCCGCATGCCATGAAAGACGGGATGTACCCGAGGTTGCCTATACGGACCTCCGGCCCTGTCTGCCAACAGGGCCGGAGAAATGCAACGTTTCGACCTCAGCCTTGTGATCCGCCTCAGTACCCGGTGGATCGCCGCGCTGGTAGCATTCCTTTTCCGCAATGAGAAAGAATGACCCAGCGATACAACCGCCCCTTGGTGCTGTCCAATAGCACCCTGGGGCTTTATCAAGAGTATAACCGCCATGGAAAGACTGCATAGAACTTGGCCTTGGACACAAGGTTCATCGGGTGCGCAACAGGCAGCCGATCCCAACCTCAAGGCGGCCGCCGACCGGCTCGCGGAAACCCTGTCGGATGTGGGCGAGGAAGAGTTCGCGTCTGAATTCGAAAAACTACGGCTCGCCGGCAGAGCAGCCCCGCAAGGAATCCTCCGCCTGTTGCCCAGGGAGAAAGCGCGTGACCTGGGGGCCCTGAGGGCCTGGAAAAAGTTGGGCCGGTTGCGCCGATCCTGATTGCAGCGCTGCAGGCTCCAGGCCGCGGCGTGAAGGGTTTGAGGGTCTTGTTCCCTGCCCCAACCTCCGCCGGTGCCGCCTGGGGGCATTCTGGACGATTCCTGTTCTGTTTTTAAAAGGTTGTTGCTGGTTTTTCTCCGTGTAGCGGCACGAGGTTTGATCGCTCGCCGATGCTTCGCCTGAGCCCCCACCCTCATCAGGAAGGTTTTTGTTGTTGTTTTTGCAGGCAGGGTTTGGGGCGGCAGCCCCAAGGGAGGACGGGCCGGAGGCCCATGGGCTGCGTCTGTTAGGACGCACTCCGTTTTGCTATTTTGAACGTTCCACAGATTCACAGGAATCAACTCCTGCGATCACTAGTGAACACTTGCAGCACTTGTATCTCTTGCTTCCTATTAAGCAGTACGCGGAAGGTCCTGAGGAAATACGCGGAAGGTCCGGTTCTCGTACGCGGAAGGTCCCAAATTCGTACGCGGAAGGTCCAAGATTTTGTACGCGGAAGGTCCCGGAAGTTCATGGGTTTTGCAACACTCGGTGTGCAAATCTACCGATTGAGAGCATGATTCGGACGTACGCGGAAGGTCCGCACTCTGCGGGTGTCGGTAAATTTGATCGGGGAGGCCCTACAGCGTACGCGGAAGGTCCGACCGGACGAAATCCAAGCCCCTAAAGGATCAATGTGTACGCGGAAGGTCCATTTAGCTGTCCAGAGATCTTTCCTCTTTCTGCTTCCGGCGTACGCGGAAGGTCCGCATTCCGCAAAGCGACTAATCAGCCAGATCAAGGCGCCGTACACGCTTCTTGCTGATGTCATCGGGCAGTAGAGGCTGCACTGCCTTGTTAACCCAAACTCCCTCTTTGAGCACATCGATCCTCACCTCAGGCCATAGAACCCGAAGGTGCTGGATGGCTTTCTTGACGTTTTGCTTGAGGCGGCGTGGATTGCTGTCATCCTGCGGGAACTGCTCACGAAGGCCTGCCCAGGGGATGACCGTTTCGCTCTGAGCACAGTAGCAGCGGTATACGAAGAACGTAAGGAGATCCTGAAGCTGAGGACCGCCCTTCTGACCCTGCAACTGAAGCCATAAACGACGTGGAATAGCCACATGGTGGCGCTTGATGTCTTGAAAAAAACGTTCCTCAAGCTGAATCCCGAATGGGTTCTCAAGTCCCGGGATTCTTGTCTGTCCGCTCGTTTCGGCCTCCAACTGAATGGTGAGGTTATTGGGCAGATTGGAGGCGGCTATCATCGGGAGCATCACGGTCTGCGTGGCACCCGAGGACCTCCGCTCTATACCTATCACCAGGCCTGTAAGCCGACTCAGACGTGCCGCAAGTTCCTTTACGCGATCTCCGTTCCGACTCTTCCCCGACTCCCGCAGGTAGTCGCTGGCGCTCTTGATTGTCACAAAGGCGCTATCCGAGTTAATCGCCTTATCGAAGAGCCAAGCCATCAAGTGACGGTCGTTGCCAAAAGGCATGTCGATTCCGTTGATGCCAGCCGTAAACGTGACTCTAAGCGTCGAACCGTCGCTAAGTCTTGCGGTCCGCACGACTTGGCGGTCTTCGGTCGGACGGTACGGAAGGGTGCAAAGTATTAGCGCCTGTGCCATCTTGATGACTTCATCGCCTAATGCTCCGCTATCGCGATCCTCGCGCAACTCCACAACTCGATCGACTCTTTTGCTGAGAGCCGCTTTGCGCTCACCGGCGTAATCGCGTTTCCGTGTTTCGACCTGGTTCTCACTCATCCTTCTACGCGCCTCTTTACTACTCTCATCTATTCGCTGTCTACGACTTTAATACTTTGCTACTTTACTATTGCTTGCGTCGCCCATCCTCAGACTGCATGGATTTATAAACCTCAACAAGCGTTCCATCGATTGCAACCTTCCTGCACGCGAGCCGAAGAGCCTCGGAATCTGAGAGATTGCGGAATCCTTGAGACTTCATAAAGTCCTTGATTGTGTCCAATCGATCAATGTCTTGCTGGTAAAGGCTCACGGATAGTTTGGGAGCCCGGCTGCCCTTGTTCGCCTTTTCAACAGGGAGTTTAGGGAAAACGTGCAGAGGTCTTTCTGGTTCAGACCTCTCGTCCACTCTGGGCAGAGAGGTCTTGAGTCTGGAAAGCAACTCCTTTGTGTTGGAAGCCATAATGCTCCTTTTCTATTTTGCTACTGTCGTATTCTACTTCTTTGCTACTCCAACAATCTCCAGTGCGACCTTAAAGAGTTCTTCGCGGGCCTCGCCTCCCAACGACTTCCATCCCATCAGCACTGCGTGCTGATATGCCTGCCGACGGCGAAGCGTGTTCTTAAAAGCCGGTAGACCGATACGCTCAGCCATATCGTTGAGATCCCGCGCAAGAATGGTGCCCGGTTGAACCTGGTTGAAGAGGATGTGCGCCCTATCCCTTGCGCCCTCTCTGTGGATGAGCATGGCGGTGTCTCGGGAAGTGAAGAGGTCAGCTGGCGACGGGGATGTAACCAAAACCACAACATCGGCGCGTTGGATAGCATCCTTCACCTCCTTGCTTTCCAGGCGAGGCGCTGTGTCTATAAAGAGTGCGCCATAGTCTTTGCCGGGAATCGCCAGCTCCACCCCACCGATTTCTTCTATCCAGCGCGTGGCGGTGTGCTGAGGATCAGTATCGAGAAGTGCTACCGCATGGCCAGCCTCAACGAGAGCAGACCCGAGTAATACGGAGAGCGTCGTCTTCCCGCTTCCGCCTTTTCCGTTGCACAATGTTATTGTCATTCTTTCCTATAGTAGCAAAGTCGTTTATATGCAATACCCTCCTTTACCACTTCCATACTGTAGGAATCTTTCGTGTAAACGGCATCTGCGAAAGGGTTCCCTGGTGGGCACGATGAGCAGTCGACGATCCCGGATCATCGCGTTTCTTTTATTTCGTTTACTTCCTCCGGTTCGCGGTATAACTGTCACAGCAACCAAGCCGTGAGGAACGCACATGTCTGTTGAGAAGATTGAGCCAATCAGCTTGCCGGCGGCCGAGGAAGCGCAGGTGAGAGCGCTTTCCGATCTCCTTCACCGAGAATCAAAACCGCGTCTTGTTGGGCACCCCGGAGAGCCGAGCCTGGAGCTGCCGGACGCCGTATACGCGCTCCTGGTTAAGGTCGTCGATCGTCTCCAGCAAGGCGATGCCGTCTCGGTCGTGCCGGTGGCCAAGGATCTCACCACGCAGCAGGCGGCGGCATTTCTTGGTGTCTCGCGGCCTTTTCTGGTCAAACTCCTGCGGAATCAAGCGATTCCGTACCATACGGCCGGAACCCATCGCCGCGTCTTGCTCAACGATTTGCTGGCCTACAAAGAGCAACGGGACCGTTTGCGGCTCGACGCTCTGGACCGGATGAGCCGGGAAGCCGATGAAGCGGGAGTCTACGACCGGGTGCTGCTGCCGGCATCGTGACGGCTGGCACCCAAGTCGTCCTCGACGCCTGCGTTCTCGTCAACGCCGCGCTTCGCGACACGCTGCTTCGCATCGCGGAGCCGCCGCGTCTCTACCTTCCAAGATGGTCGAAGGACATCCTGGAAGAGACCACGCGCACGCTCGAAACCAAACTGGGCCTATCCTCTTTGCAAACCTCGCATCTCGTCGCCGAGTTGAAGCGGCATTTCGCGGATTGCTGGATCGCCGGGTACGAAGCCTATGTTCCCTCGATGACCAACGACGCGAAGGATCGGCATGTCCTGGCCGCCGCGGTCCACGCCAAGGCTCCCATCATCGTGACCTTCAACATCAAGCACTTTCCGCGCGAGGCCCTTGCGCCCTGGAAGGTGACGGCCCTGACGCCGGATGCATTCCTGGTCGAGCAGTTCACCCTTTATCCCGGCCTGGTGATCGACAAACTGACCGCTCAGGCAGCGAATCGTGGCGGCATGGAACGCCTCTTGTCGATCCACAAGAAGACGGTTCCAGCGTTTACCGGCCTGGTCGAGGCCGCACTCACGGCCATGGAAAGGGAAGGGAAGTGAAGCGGGGGAGGCAGGGTGCTTTCTACTGCCGCTGCGGGCGGTCGAAGATCGTTGCGAACGGGCACTGCGCAACCTGCTACACGCTTCGCCGCCAAGACGAAGCCTACTTCGGCGGATTGCGGGAGACGGTGCTAGAACGGGACGGCTATGCCTGCCGGGTGTGCGGCGCTCCGGGCCATGACAAGCGCTCGATCAATGTGCATCACCGGGTGCCCGGCCGATCGCTTCTTCACCTGATGATCTCGCTCTGTCCCGGCTGCCACGCCAAGGTGCATCGGACCAAAGCCGTGCTCACTCACATGCCGCCCCTTCTGCTCGAACTCTGGCGCGAGCAACATCCGCGCGGCCATGAACAGACGGTCTTAAACTTTTCACAGCCGCCGAAGGCGGCGGCTAGGGTGCCGCTGTTCCCGCTGCAGCAGGAGAGTCTGCCGTCTCCCGGGGCTTGATGCCCCGTTCGGCCTCCATCCGTTCGAGTTCGGCGAAGAGCTCTGCGATCTCGGCGGCACCGTCCGGTTCAGGTTCCGGCTGTTCCGGTTCGAAACGTCTGGCAAACTCATCCGCGTCGTCGGTCAAAAGCTGTGCGATCTTGAAGAGGTCCTGGGCGAGCTGCTCAACGGTGAGGAAGCTGATCTCGATTCTTCCCCGGCTGATGGCGAGCGATTCGGGCAGGGAATCGAGCTCGACCGGCTCGAAGTCCCGGCGCACCAGGCTCCGCACTTTGCGCCGTGAGACCTGCGCCCGCTCCCGGCGGAGCTGTTCGATCAGCGCCGGAACATCCTCGGCGTCCCGCACCCGTTCGAGGAAGACGGCCAGAGCCTCGCGCTCGACGAGCAGGGAGGTGCCGATCCGCACGGCAGGCAAGATCTCGATGAGCTTCTGGGCGGCGCGAGGCTGCAGCTCGAAGAGCAGTTCGAGGTCGCTCCGGCCGTAGTGCGAGCGCACCGAGTTAGCGACCGAGCGGCGTATCTCGTGCAGACGCGGGAGCCAGGAGATGGGCCGGGGCATGGCGGCGAAGCCTCCGAACTGCAGCAACAACGCTAGTGTAGGAGGTTTTGGAGGGGGAGGGAATAGCTGCGCGATCGCGCACTTATTATTGGAGAGGCGTTTTCGCGGGGAAACGGTTTGTACAACATAAAGGACGTTATGTTGTACAAAATAGCCGCGAAGGCTGTTAACGTGGCCAGATGGAGTTTCCCCTCACCATCACCAGCGTCATCGAGGCCAGCGATCAGAGGAGCCCTGCCACCGCCGTGATGGCCGAGGCTGACCTGGGAACGCAGGCTGCCTATGGCTCGCCCGAGTTCTTCTTCGGCCGGCTGCTGGACGCCTCGGACGAGCAGATCGCTTCTTTCAAGTTGGCTCCCGGCGTAAGAGCCGGCTTCCGGGGACACGACTATTGCTTTGAAACTCTCGAAACGTCTGGCACCTTCAAGCTCGTCCGTTGCCCGAAATGAACACCCTCCCGCAGCTCATCCCGCCATCCTCCACGGGCCAGGCGATCCCGATCTTGGTCGGCAGGGCAGGGGAGCGGGCCTCCTGGCGCTTCCTTGAATTCTTCACCGTCCATATCCGCAATGCCAATACCCGGACGGCGTACGCACATGCTGCCGGTCTGTTCCTGCGCTGGTGCGAGGAGCGCGGGATCTCCGCGCTGGTCGACATCCGTCCGATGCACGTCGCCGGTTACATCGAGCAGCTGCAGGCCGAGCGATCCGCTCCGACGGTCAAGCAACACCTGGCCTGTCTGCGCATGCTCTTCGACTGGCTGGTCACCGGCCAGTTCATCCCGGCGAACCCTGCGCACGCGGTCCGTGGGCCGCGGCACTCAGTCAGCAAGGGTGCGACGGCCGTCATCTCTTCGGCCGAGGCGCGTGAACTGCTCGACTGCATCGATATCGAAACAGTCGTCGGGCTGCGCGATCGCGCCCTCGTTGCTGTCATGGCATTCACCTTCGCTCGCGTCTCGGCCGTCGTCGGGCTCAAGGTCGAGGACTACTATCCGCAGAACAAGCGCTGGTGGCTCCGGCTCCGTGAGAAAAACGGCAAGGTCAACGAGATGCCCTGCCACCACAAGCTCGAAGCCTACATGGACGCCTACATCAGAGCGGCCGTCATCGAAGACGATCGCAAAGGGCCGCTCTTCCGCGCCGCAATCGGACGCACCGGGCAGCTCTCGATTCGACCGCTCTCCCGCACCGATATCTGGTACATGATCCGGCGGCGCGCGGCCGGCGCCCAGATCGCCACTGCGATTGGCTGCCATACCTTCCGCGCCACCGGGATCACCGACTACCTAACCAACGGCGGAAAGCTCGAAGTCGCACAGCGCATGGCGGGGCACTCAAACGCAAAAACCACCGGGCTATACGACCGCCGCAATGACGACATCAGCGTCAGCGAAGTCGAGCGGGTTGGAATCTGAAACGGACGTTTCAGAGCGGACAAGCGAGAAAATCAATCCCACACGGACTTGCCAGAGTCTAATCTAGACAGTATTATGTCCATATTGGACACTGACAGAGGATTTATGGACGTGAGATATACATTTTGGAACAACAAGGGTGGCACAGGCAAAACGAGTTTGGCCTTTCAGGCGCTCACTCGATATGCACAAGTACACCCCGACAAACGCATCTTAGCTATTGATCTTTGCCCGCAGGCCAATCTATCGGAGCTGCTGCTGGGCGGGCTAAACAATAACGGCAGTGAATCGCTTTTGAAACGTCATGGACTGGTGCCACGCTGCAGCATCGGCGGATATTTTCAGCTTCGTCTGCCCTCAGCCTTCACAGTGCCTCAGTTTTCAGCGGCCGACTTCATTACGAAGCCTAACGAGTACAACAAGGGAATTCCTGCCAATATTCATCTGGTCTGCGGCGATCCGCTGCTGGAGCTGCAGGCTAACGCTGTGAACACCCTTTCAAACACACAAATCCCTGGAACTGATTCGTGGATTGCGGTGATCGACTGGCTTAAGTCGTTTCTGGAGAATCTGAAAGACGACTACGACACCGTTTTCATGGACTGCAACCCCAGCTTTTCGATGTACACGCAGATTGCATTAGCAACGACCGACAAAATCATTTTGCCGGTAATGGCTGACGATTCCTCGAGGCGCGCAATTCAGAACGCTTTTTCATTGATCTACGGGCTCAAACTGCCTTCGGAAATCTACGCTTCTTATGCATTTGCAACCAAGCTGAAAGCGGCCGGCCGCGTGCTGCCCCAGGTTCACTTGATCGCAAAAAATCGCATCACGCAGTACATGGGCTCGGCGTCCGCCTACGCGGCCGTTCTGGCGGCGATCGAGAATGACATAAAGGCTTTGCTCAAGAGCAATCCGGATATTTTTTCGTTCACAGACGTTGCAGATGGATTCGTGGAGGTCCGCGATTTTCAGACGACCGGAGTTGTTGCTTTCGCCAAAGGCCTGCCGTTTTCAAACCTGCAGTCAGGCAAGCAAACCATCAACGGCCATCGCGTACAGGTAAAGCAGGAATACCTCACCAACAGTAGGGATGAGATTCGGAAGCTGGTCGACCACCTGTAATCATAGCTAGGCGCTGTTGAGCATTTCGGGGCCGTTATTGCGGACGTTGCCCACAAGCGGATTGCAGGCGTCGGTCTGCATCGCGCCGGAATCGAAGGGCCGCAAAAGGTCGATCGGCGGCGGGGCCTCGGGGTCGCGGTCAAGCCACCGTTTCCAGTCGCGCTCGGCCAGGATCACCGGCATGCGCGTGTGGATCGGGGCCATGATCTCGTTAGCTTCGGTCGTAATGATCGAAAAACTCTGGAGCCATGTATCGACAGCCTGCGGCGACTGCCTGGGTTCCTTCCACGCATCCCAGAGGCCGGCAAAAGCCATGGGTTCGCCGCTCTTTAGCGATATGGCGAAGGGCTGTTTTTTGGGCTTCGGCGATCTGTCGCGCGCCTTCCATTCATAAAAACCGTCGACGGGAACGTACGCAGGACCGAAGACACATACCTCTTGGAAAGCGATCGCCGAAAAACTTGAAGTCGCTGACATCGGCCATCTGTTCACTGTTCTGGAAGCGACCCTTGAAGAGGGGAAGCGGCTTGGGCGAGCGGAAGTGATGCCGCTAGTTCTTGACATGAAAAAGCAGGTCGGGAAGCTCGTCGACGGAATCGAAAAGGCTACACCTTACAAGAAGCCAGGACGGCCTAAAAAGTCTGTTACAAAGTAAACCTGATTCTGATTGGGCTTAGGGAGCCTCTGCACAAGTTCTGCGACTGCGGCCTGATTGATTAATCTGATAGCCATGAGGTGAGTTGCGATGAAGCAGCAGAGCTTTGCGAGTCAGGCAGTGTTTGAAAAGTACGGTCGGAAGAGCCGCCGTGAGCTGTTTCTGGATGAGATGGAGAAGATTGTTCCGTGGTCTGGTCTTGAGTCGCTGGTTCGTCCGCACTACACGAAGGCCGGCAACGGACGTCAGCCGGTGGGTCTTTCGATCATGCTGCGGACGTACTTCGTGCAGCAGTGGTTCAACCTGTCGGATCCCGGCGCGGAGGAGCTTCTGTATGAGTCCGCGGCGGTACGCCGCTTCGTGGGCGTCGACCTCGGCATCGCTCCGGCACCGGACGAGACGACGATCCTGCGCTTCCGGCACCTGCTGGAGAAGCACGATCTTGGCGGGCTGATGCTGGACGCGGTGAACGTGCATCTGGAAGCCAAGGGCATCAAGATCCAGACTGGCACGATCGTGGATGCGACCATTATCCACGCGCCTTCTTCGACCAAGAACGAGAAGAAGGAACGCGATCCGGCGATGCACCAGACGAAGAAGGGCAACCAATGGTACTTCGGGCTGAAGGCGCATATCGGGGTCGATGCCAAACACGGCCACGTTCATTCGCTGGCGACCACGGCGGCCAACGTGTCGGACGTGCATATGCTGCCCGATCTGCTGCACGGCGAGGAGCGCAAGGTGTGGGGCGATGCAGGGTATCAAGGACAGAGAAAAGCGATCCAAGAGGCTGCGCCGAAAGCTCAGGACATGACCTGCCGCAGGACGAAGTTCAAGGACCGCGTGGACGAGTTACAGAAAAAGAAGAACCGGAGTAAGTCCAGCGTGCGGGCCAAGGTGGAGCATCCGTTCCGCATCCTGAAGCGCGTCTTCGGCTTCGACAAGGTGCGGTACCGTGGCATCGCGAAGAACCACCACCGGCTGTGCGCGAACTTCGCGCTGGTGAACCTGTACATGCACCGCAAACGTCTGGCAGTGCTCGGGTAGAAGTGCGCCTGGAGACCGGGGAAACCGCTCTCCAGAGGCTCCAAACGACCCCCGAAACACCCCAATCGCACAGAAAACGTACAAATCCCTGTGAGACTTGTCGCTGTCAAGAAATCACGAACCTGCGCAGAGCTTCCTTAGCTTTTCGAAATTTGCTCGGCCTCGATTATGACCGTCGGCTGTAGGCCTTTGGGTTTTTGTCCCTGTAAGCCGGTATGTATGGCGTGGCGCTGTGCGGCTCGTACGGCGGGCAGGGGAGCGGCGTCACGATCATAAACGGCGTCATGCACAAGAGCTTCGGCTTCCTTAGTCAAAACGCCATGCAGGTCGGCCGTTTCACCCGGCCCTAAATGAAGAGTCCAAATTTGCAGGTCAATGATTGCGGCGCATGCAGCGTCTTCGGTCGGCCAGTTGTCGGCTTCGATCGTGAACGTCCTGCTGCTACGATTCTGCTTGCCCTGAGAACTCGATCAATCGTGGCGACGGATACCGTGAAGTGTGCCGCAATTTCATGGCGGGTGTGTTCACGGCTGTCCCACATCGTCTTCACCACTCGCGCCTGTTGCGCTGTCAGCAGTCTTTTTCGACCACCCATCCGACCTCGTGACCGCGCCGAGGACAACCCCGCCATCGCAGAGTTCGCGCGGGACAATTGGCATCGTTTCTAGCGAGCCCTAGCCTTTCACGCATAATTGGTCGATACTGCGCGCCAAGTTATTGATAATAATAGGCTCTTCTTGAGCCTGGAACCTTCTGGTTAGAGTCACTCCGTGCAGTCGAAAAGCGGATGATGCGACTACTGGAGACGATGTAGGCGACAAAACGATGTAAATAGTGCCCTAAAAAAGAATATTGCAATGAAATAGTGGTTTGCGGCGTCAGGCAAGCAACTCTGTGAGGGTTGGAGCACCAAACTCATAGACATTTACGCATAATCGGTCGATTTAGCCACTCAAGTTGCTGATTCCATTCGCGGAGGATTATCGTGAGGTAAAGCCGAGGGGTGAGGTGCAAAATATTTTCGCGGCGGCGGCTGCTTTGACGGTATAGTGTCGGCACGAGTGTATAAATTTTTGCGGAGGTGCGAAGAATGAGCGACAAGAAAAACTTCTTCAGCGGCATCGTTAGTAAGCTGTCCGTCCTGATGGGCGGCGCGGTTCTGGTCACCGGCGCACAGGCATCCGTTGCGCCGCTTGCGACCATGCCCGTCAATCCAAATGCGATGACCGTGCAATCCACCGGTCTCAGCAAGCCGCTGCCCCCGAAGCTCACGCTCAAGCAACAGGCAAATGGCTTCAAGATGATTGCGCAGCATTCCTCACATTCCTCACATTCGTCGCATTCGTCCCACTCTTCGCATTCATCCCACTCTTCGCATTCGTCCAGTTCGTACTAAGTGATGGTTGACACGGCTCAATCCGAAGCTCCTTCCGGGGTCTTAGCTGTCGTGCGTGTGAACCACGATCTGGTAAGCGTGGAGGCCCTCCTCAAGACTTGCTATTGGTTTTCGCGGGACTTCGTCTGCGGCGTTAGTCACAGCGAGCCGGGGCAATCTACTGTCGAGCTGAAACCCAAACCTACCTGCCTGACCTCCCCGCAGGATGCCAAGGAGCAGTTCATTGCGCAAGCTATGGACTTTGCGCTGCGTGAGCGGATCACGGCGAAGACTTCCGACGTGCGCGATCTCTTGCTGGCTAAGGCGTTTTCAGAGTCCGGCGTTCTCGAAGAAACACCGCAGGGCGTGTTCGGCGACATGGTGGAAGAAGAAAATCCCTCCGGCATGTTCAAGATTCTCAGCAATGGCTGATTGGTACGATGATCGATGGCCCGCAGCTTTTACCCTCTTGAGAAATTCGCGCCCCATCCTCAGCATGTATCGCTGCTGCCATTTCAGTTCACACGCCTGAATGGTGAGGAACTGCTCGTCAACGAGGCAGGCGAATTCCTCTTTGCACCCGACGGCACTGTCCGGGCGCTAGCGGAGGGCAGGGTAGGCGCTACATCGGAACTCTACAAGGACCTCAAAGCCAAACATATCCTTTACGACGACACGTCGTCTCCGCTCCTCGACGTGCTTGCGACTAAGATCCGCACCAAGTGCGACCACATAAACGGCGGCACGAAACTCCACATCTTTGTGGTTACGCTCCGCTGCGAGCATTCCTGCCATTATTGCCAGGTCTCACGTCAAACCGCGACTAAGGGCGAATTCGACATGAGCCACGAGACGGCGGATCGTGCCATCTCCCTGATGTTCGATTCGCCGTCGCCCCATGTCACGCTGGAGCTGCAAGGCGGCGAGCCTCTGCTTGCTTTTGACATGATTCAGTACATCATCGCCAGGGCGAAGGAGCAGGCAGCCATCCGCGACAAGGGACTAAGCATCGTCGTCACGACGAACCTTGCTTGCGCGACCGACGAGATGCTTGGCTATTTGCGCGACGAACAGGTGAAGGTATCGACCTCGCTCGATGGCCCGGCGTTTCTACACAATACGAACCGCCCCCGGCCCGGCAATGACAGCTACGAACGCGCGATTGATGGCATCGAACGAGCCAGGGCAATCGTCGGGTATAACAATGTCGCCGCCTTGATGACGACCACTTCGGCGTCACTCGATCATGTGGAAGCCATCATCGACGAATATGTCCGCCGCGATTTTCATGCCATTTTTCTGCGTCCTATCAGCCCCTACGGTTTCGCGATCAAGACCAAGGGCCGAACCGGCTATGAAATGGAGCGGTTCCTTGAGTTTTACAAGCAGGGCCTCGCTCACATCCTCAACATCAACCGATCCGGCTATCGCTTGGCCGAGGTCTACAGCCAAATTCTCCTTCAAAAAATTCTGACCCCGAATGGGACCGGATATGTTGACCTTCAGTCGCCAGCCGGTGAAGCATGGAACGTCCTTGTCTATAACTACAACGGTGATGTGTTTGCATCGGATGAATCCCGTATGCTCGCCGAGATGCAGGACTGGACATTCCGTTTAGGCAATGTTCATAAGGACAGCCGCAGGAGCCTGTTTACGAGCGAGGCTGCCCTCAGCATGTTCGAAGCGTCGTGCAATCAATCGCTGGCCGGATGTTCCGACTGCGCCTTTCAGTCCTACTGCGGCGCTGACCCGATCTATCATCATGCCACGCAGGGCGATATGTACGGCCATCGTCCCACCAGCGGCTTCTGCACCCGTAACATGGCGGTCATCAAGCACCTTTTCTCTTTCATTCGGGAAGACGACCCAGAGACCATGGGCATCTTCTGGTCGTGGCTGACGAACAGCCCACTGCCCGCGAAACGAGCCGTATGCGCCTAACGACATCAGGGTCAGCCAGGAACATCGGCGACGCGATCATTGGGCGTCTCACGACGCAGGATCTGCCGCGCGATCTGCGGCGCGATCATGTGCGTCTGGTGCCAAAGGGAGGACCTCTGCCGGGAGAAGTTGCCGGCTACCGCGCCGTCCTCTCACACAACGATTTTCCGACCGACGCGCCCGTCATTGATCGGCTGCGCGAATCGGATCATTTCAGGGACGGTGATGTGGTCGTGCTGGAGGGCGCCAATGGATTCGTCCGCTCTCTTTACCGGCCTTACGAACAGCATCACTCGCTCTTTGTCACGGAGCGGTGCAGCAGCAACTGCCTGATGTGCTCTCAGCCTCCCAAAGACAAGGACGACGTGGAAATGCTAACGAGGCGCAACCAGGAACTCATCCGGCTGATGTCTCCTGCACCGGAATATCTCACCATCACGGGCGGTGAGCCAACACTCCTTGGCGATCATCTCTTCGGACTCATCGAGCAGCTTCGCACCTCGCTTCCTGACACCGAACTTCACATGCTGACCAACGGTCGCACGTTTGCGTGGCCGGACTATACCAGGCAGTTCGCAGCTGTCGGCCATCCGAATATCTGTCTGGGGATTCCCCTCTATTCAGACAATGCAGGCGATCACGACTATATCGTGCAGGCCGTCGGGGCGTTCGATCAGACGGTAGCCGGGCTGCACCAGGCCGCCCGCAACGGCATCAGGACCGAGATAAGAGTCGTTCTACATGCCCTGACGATCCCCCGGCTCACGCGGCTGGTCGAGTACATCTACCGCAACCTTTCATTTGTCGAGCACGTCGCCCTCATGGGCCTGGAATATATCGGCTACACCCCGAGGAACATCGATGCTCTCTGGCTCGACCCCTTCGATTACCAGCAGGAGCTTGAGAAAGCCGTCGAGTATCTGGCCATGCGCAATATGACCGTCTCCATCTACAACCATCAGCTTTGCGTCATGAAGCCTTCCCTTTGGCCGTTTGCGCGAAAGTCCATCTCGGATTGGAAGAACCTGTACCTGCCGGAATGCGAACGATGCTCAGCCCTTGAAGACTGCGGTGGACTTTTCAAATGGGCGGTAAAGAAGCACAGCGCCCATATTCATACCCTCTGAAGCCACATCACGGCTCCGTGCGAACGCGCCGAACGGGACGACGCTGGTGAACCCTTCCATCACGGTAGTCATATTATTCTGGGCAGGACTGATAGCAACGGTCATCTGCTTCGCTACCGATCTCAAGCTACGCGCCCTTCTAAGTGCCCACTGGAAGCGTCTCGCCTTCATTCTCCTAGTCACTCTTCTATGGAGGGTGCCAGCGGACGGAACCTTCTTCCATGGCTTAGAGTACGAAGATTCCTACATCTATACGGTGGCCGGTCGCCAGATGGCCGCAGGTGTCGGGCCTGTATCACAGCTTCCTGATTTGCCCTATTCGATCAGCGTTTGCGAGATTGGCAGCCTTGACTCCTGTCAGAAATGGGAACCGTTTCGTGAGCACCTCATCGGCTATCCGTATGCGATCGGCGTCGCCTCCTCTATTTTCGGCTACACCCCGTCGATCGGATCGCTTATTAATTTAGGGGCTTCGATGATCTCAGCGGTCCTGGTCTTCATGTTGGCACTCACCATTGCCGGGGACTCGCTGACTGCTATTCTCGCCGGGTTCGCATTCGCTGCAATGCCGGTTTTCGCGGTGTACGGCTTGGAAACGTCGGCGGAGCCGTTTTCATGTTGCTGCATGCTCCTGACGCTTTGGTTTTTTGTCAGCCTGTGGAGTATGGAACCCACGAGCAACGCAGTTCAAACCTTCCGGTGGTGCGCCTATACGTGCGCCCTTTTGTTTTCGCAAACTATCAAAAGAGAAGATGCGCTTCTGGCGCTTTCGCTACCGCTTGCCATCCCCTTCGTCATGCCTCGCATGGCCGGAGGATTCTCCAGGCGTCTGTTGGTTGGATTTGTAATAACGAGTTCGGTCCTCGCGCTCATTTTTAGCTTCAAAATGCACCTACTGGAGACGTCTGAAAACGAGCAGGAATTGCTTCGTCACTTTCCGCTGACGGTCGCTCGTCTGACCGGTTTTATCGCCAGTTTCCTTTCGTCTTTTGGAGTGCTTCGCTGGTACGGAGGAACTTCTCTCGCGGTTCTGGCCGGCATCGGCATCGCGATCCGCAAGAAAGGCACTGCACTGATTCCCGTCGTGTTATTGGTAGCCTTTATTGTCCTCTACGCCTCTCATGTACGCGGCTATTATGAGATGGAATCGGGGCATGTATCGCCGGAGAGTGCGCTGCGGTTTTCGATGAACCTCATGGGCTTGTGGGCAATAGTTGTCGGCATTGGACTCGCCTGGTTCGCGAGATACATACAGCTCTTTGGGGCGTCGCGGTTGGGCGCGCGGCTATGGAGGTACTCGCTTGTCTCGGCGGGTGGTGCTGCCCTAATCACAAGTTTCGTCGCCACGATGCATCTGAAGCGGGACGCGGTGGAGGATGAGACGAACAGTAGAGTCACCCCTGCTGAAGTTGCTGCGGAGGCGTCGAGTATTGATGGTTCTCGTGACGGATACATTCTCACCATGGACCCGCTCGTTGTTCAAATGTACTCTAACAGCGGCATCCGGATCGTTGATCTCGAATCCGTTGATAGCGACATGCTCGACGCATTGATCGCCTCACGAACGAAGCTCGTGCTACTGAAACAGAATGACCGCCTCATGGAAGCCGATTTAGAGAGATACGGTGAACCGGTCCGCCGTATCCTGGCCCTCCCCTCACGGCGCTTGGATGGTGGTGACGGGTTCACCGTGTCATTAATTCAGCCCCCAGAAGCCGCTAACAGGACACGGGGGCTTCGGCAGTGACGCCGCAACTACTGCAACGCCCGGAGCGGCCGTCACCGGCAGGATCGTAAATATCTTCCGGTTTCAACGAGGACCAAAGGTGCTGCAAGGCCCCGTTATCCATACTCTGGAATGCTTCGCGGGCATAAGCCTCATCGTAGGACTTCACAACCTCGATCCGCCGGTCTCCGGTTCGCCAGCTCTGTGGGAACCGCTTACCGCCCGCGCAGCCGGTCCCAGAACTTCAGGAAGGCAGCACGGGTAGCGCGGCGGTCCGCCTCCGCCTTCTCGGCTGCCGCAAGCTCCGCATCCTCCGCTTCAAGGTAAGCGTTCGGTGATGGCCGTGGCTCTGGATGGTCTCAGTGTATGAGGGCGGATGCGGTGAAGTGTCCACGTATTTTTATGTGGACACTTATTTAGGACTGGTTCTTATCCCCGTCGATGGTCACGTTCCAAGGCAGGAGATCGTTGATTCGGCTGATGGGATGGTCGGCGATGCGTTCGAGCACGTGTTGGAGATAGATCTCCGGGTCGAGGCCGTTGAGCTTGGCTGAGCCGAGCAGCGAGTAGATGGCTGCGGCGCGATCTCCGCCGTTATCGGACCCGGCGAAGAGGTAG
>Ga0116230_10000716_pt1 | contig 29640 bp, 25 predicted proteins | sample S1TSphfallax_3_FD_88678 | JGI IMG/M metagenome (GOLD analysis project Ga0116230, IMG submission 88678) | Host-associated microbial communities from peat moss isolated from Minnesota, USA - S1T2_Fd - Sphagnum fallax MG | ecosystem: Host-associated > Plants > Peat moss > Unclassified | place... | reverse complement strand
GCCGGCGCAGCGTCGCCAGCTCGAGAAAGCCCGGGGCTATCTCATTCAGGTACACCATGACCGCCTCCACCGTGGCCTCCGTGGCGATCAAGTGCACCTGAACGATCCGCTCGAGCTTGGCGGCAAAAGTTTCCCATACGGCCTCCTCGTCACAGTCGGCGCCGGCCATGCGTCCCACCAGCGTGTGCAGATTCAGCAGCGCTCCGGCCGCCTCCAAATACACGCCGTGCCGGAGCGCCGCCGCCTCGTTCCGGGCATTTTGCTCCGCCTCGTGCTCGAGCTTGACGGACAGCTGCTCGGTCTCATGCGCCCGCTGCTTGGCGCGCTGTTCGGCTTCATGTTTCAGTTGCCGGACGGTCTGCTGCCAGGCGCGCTCCAGCTGTTCGGTCACGTGGCGTCGGCCGTTGAGCGTGGATCGCCAGGCGACCAGCAGCGCGACCAGGGCGCACGCCGTCCCCATAAATACGATGATCCACAGGCTCGCGGGCACGAGCCACGCCGTCTCGACGCCCGATTGACTTCCCATCAGCCGCTTGCTCCCCAGAAGGTGGCAACCGACGATAGTGTGGCATTTCAGCCGACAGCACCAGCCTGCCCGCAGAAACGCGAAAGTCGCCCGTCAGGCGCTGCGCACGGTCCGGGCCAGGCGCTCGAAGGCAGCCTCGACGGCCGCATGCACGGCGGCCTCGTTTCGAGCCCGTTCTTCGTTGCTGGTGAAGAAATGCATGTCGATGTCGTGGCGCACGTACCGCGGCCGCAGCGAATTGAGCGCGATGCATGCCACGTCGGCCAGCAGCTCGGCATCTTCGGCCAATGCCGGATACCGATGTGCCATGGCGAGCACCAACTCGAAGACCGCGCGTTCTTGATGATTATGGATGGATTCGATGTTCATCGTAACCCGATAGTCTAGAGGCACGCGGCGGCAAATGCGAAGCAGCGGCAACGCCTCCGCAACGCATCATTCTGGAATGCGGGACCTCATCTCTAAATTGCGCCGTCCGTTTGTCGTAATGTGCGGCGCATCGAAAATTATGTTCCATTGGAGACGCCCGTATGACCGCGCGCGCGCGTTCACCTACGCATGCCGTTGCGAACGTGCCAGCGCCGCGGCAGGTGTTGACCTTTTCCTTGGGTGCTGAGAACTACGGCGTCGACATTCTGCGGGTGCAGGAAATCCGCGGCTGGGCGCCGGTGACGAGGATCCCCAAGGTTCCGCCCCACGTGCTCGGCGTCTTGAACCTGCGCGGCGCGATCGTGCCGATCGTCGATCTTCGTGTGCGCTTCAATCTCGCACAGGCCGAATTCACACCGCTTACGGTCATCATCGTACTGACGGTGAATTCCTCCTCCGGACAGCGGGAATTGGGCTTGGTCGTCGACGCCGTGTCGGACGTCGTCGATATCAGTGCCGAGAATCTGAAGGACACGCCGAGCCTGGGCAGTCGCGCAACCGTCGAATTCATCCAGGGGCTGGCCCTGGTCGCGGGGCGCATGCTGATCTTGTTGAACGTCGACGAGATGATCCACCGCGATTTGGAACAGGTCCGGCTGTCGGCCAGCGCCTGAGCGTCCCCCCTCGAACATCGCCTACCAAGAGGTATCGCAAATGGCCAAGAGCAAGAAGACGTCGAAACCGAAGAATCGCCGCAAGCCTGTGAAACTGTCGCAAGCCGAGCTCCTCGGTCAGGTTGCTGCCATCAATCGATCTGCGGCGGTGATCGAGTTCGGGCTCGACGGCACGATTCTGTACGCCAACGATAATTTCCTGAACACCATGGGCTATGCGCGCGAGGAGATCATCGGTCGGCATCACGGCATATTCGTCGATTCGGAGCATCGAAACAGTGCCGAATACCGGGCATTTTGGGAAAAGCTGCGGCGCGGCGATTTCGACGCCGGCCAGTACAAGCGCGTCGCCAAGGATGGCCGGGAAGTTTGGATCCAGGCGAGTTACAACCCGGTACTGGATGCCAGGGGCAAACCGGTGCGGGTCATCAAATTTGCCACCGACATCACCGACCAGAAGCTCAAGGCCGCCGACTACGAGGGCCAATTGAGTGCGGTCGGCAAGTCGCAGGCCGTGATCCATTTCAACATGGACGGCACCATCCTCTGGGCCAACGAGAACTTTCTGACTGCCATGGGCTACTCGTTGGAGGACATTCGCGGCAAGCACCACCGCATGTTCGTCGAGCCGGCGGAGCGGGAGAGCCAGGAATACCGGCTGTTTTGGGAGAAGCTCGGCCGCGGCAATTTCGACACCGGGCAGTACAAGCGAATCGCCCGCGACGGCCGCGAGGTGTGGATCCAAGCCACCTACAACCCGATTCTCGATCTGAACGGCAAGCCATTCAAGGTGGTCAAGTATGCGATCGACATCACCGAACAGAAGCTCAAGGCCGCAGACTACCAGGGGCAGTTACAGGCCGTGAGCAAGGCCCAGGCCATCATCGAGTTCAAGCTCGACGGCACCATCATCACTGCCAATGAAAACTTCCTGAAGACGATGGGCTACTCGCTCGAGGAAATTCGCGGCAAGCACCATGGCATGTTCGTCGATCCCGCGCACCGCGACAGCGCGGAATATCGCTTGTTCTGGGAGAAGCTCGGCCGCGGTGATTATGATACCGGTGAATACCGGCGGTTGGGCAAGGGCGGCGTCGAGGTCTGGATCCAAGCGAGCTACAACCCCATCCTCGACATGAGCGGCAAGCCGTTCAAGGTGGTCAAGTACGCGACCGACATCACCGCGGCGAAGCGGCAGAATCAACTGAATGCGGCCTTCAAAGGTGCGCTCGACAATCTCGGCTCGAACGTCATGGTCGCCGACACCAACCTCAACATCATTTACATGAACAACACCGTGCGCGAAATGATGACGACGGCGCAACCCGACATTCGCAAGGACTTGCCGAATTTCGACGTCGCCCGGCTCATGGGGGCGAATATCGATGCCTTTCACAAGAACCCCGCCCATCAGCGCAGCATGCTCGGCGTTCTCAACAAGACCTTTACCGCGCAACTTAAACTCGGCGGACGGACGCTGCGGATCATCGCCAATCCGATGCTCGACGCCTCCGGGACGCGCTTGGGTACCGTGGTCGAATGGTCCGACCGGACCGTCGAATTGGCCGTGGAGGCCGAAATCAAGGAACTGGTCGACAACGCCGCCGCGGGCAATCTGACCAAGCGCATGCAGCTCGACGGCAAGTCCGGTGTGTTTGCCGAAATCGGCAAGGGCATCAATCAGTTGACGGACAACATGACCGAGGTCGTGAGCCGCGTTCAGGCGGCCGCGACCGAGGTATCCCGGGGCGCCGAGGAGATCACCCAGGGAAACACCGACTTGAGCCAGCGTACCGAAGAGCAGGCGTCGGGACTCGAGGAAACCGCCTCCTCCATGGAGGAGATGACCTCCACGGTGAAGCAGAACGCCGACAACGCGAGCAAGGCGAGTCAACTCGCGACGGCCGCGCGCGATCAGGCGGACAAGGGCGGGGCCGTCGTCAACAAGGCCATTCGTGCGATGACGGAGATCAACGATTCCTCCAAGAAAATCGTCGACATCATCGGGGTCATCGATGAGATCGCCTTCCAGACCAACCTGCTGGCGTTGAACGCCGCCGTCGAGGCGGCGCGGGCCGGCGAACAAGGCCGCGGCTTCGCGGTCGTCGCGACCGAAGTGCGCAACCTCGCCGGCCGCAGCGCGACGGCGGCCAAGGAAATCAAGGGACTCATCCAGGACAGCGTGAAAAAAGTCGAGGAGGGATCCACCCTCGTCACGCAGTCCGGCCAGACGCTCGAGCAAATCGTCACCGCGGTGAAAAAAGTGAGCGACATCATCGGCGAAATCGCGGGTGCGAGTCAGGAACAATCCGCCGGCATCGAACAGGTCAACAAAGCCGTGATGCAGCTCGACGAAATGACGCAGCAGAATGCCGCGTTGGTCGAGCAGGCGTCCGCCGCCAGCCAATCCATGGCGAGCCAGGCCAAAGCGCTCAACGAGATGATGGAGCGCTACGAAGTAACCAAGGAAGCCACCGCCGCCGCCATCGTGGCCATGGCCGCCGCCGGCAACACCGACGAAGTATCCGACAAGCGCGCCGCGCGGGCCGCTGCCGGCGGAGCGGTGCCAAGGGATGACCGGCGCACGACGGGACGTCCGTGGAAGGCCGGCGACCGGCCGGCGGTGCCGCTCAAGGCTCGAATCGCGAAAGCCGTGGTGGCCAACGGCACCGATAACGAATGGAAGGAATTTTGACAGCGAGACCCGGGTTTGAACAAGCGTATCGGAGTGTTGATCGTCGACGATTCGGCGCTGGTGCGCCGTTTGCTGTTCGACATGCTGGCGAGCGACCGTTCGATCGAGGTCGTGGGGACCGCCCAAGATGCCTACGGCGCGCGCGCCAAGATCAAGGCGCTCAATCCGGATGTGCTCACATTGGATGTGGAAATGCCGAAGATGGACGGCGTGACTTTTCTGAAAAATCTGATGCGCCTGCGACCCATGCCGGTCGTGATGATCTCGAGCCTGACCGAGCATGGTGCCGCGATCACCTTGGACGCACTCGCGGCGGGTGCCGTGGACTACCTGCCGAAACCGAAGATCGACATTGCGGCCACTCTGGGCGCCTACCGCGATGAACTCATCGCAAAAATCAAAATTGCGGCCGTGGCGCGGGTACGTCCCATCGACACCCGCCGGCTCGAGCCGACATCGAGTCATTCGACGGAAGCGGTACTGCCGAAGACTCCGCCGCGGCATTTTCGCACCACCGACCGCATCATCGCCGTCGGCGCCTCCACCGGGGGCACGGAGGCGATCAAGGAGCTTCTCATGGGGCTGGAACCCGATACGCCGGGCATCATGATCGCACAGCACATCCCGAAGGCATTCAGCCTGCCGTTCGCGCGACGCATGAATGACTGCTGCCGCATGGCGGTCTGCGAAGCGCAGGACGGCCAGCAGGTGCTGCCGGGGCATGTCTACATCGCACCCGGTGACCGGCATCTGCTGCTCGTCCGCGACGGTGCCCGGTATGTCTGCAAACTCGACGACGGCTTGCCGGTCAACCGCCACAAACCCTCGGTCGATGTTCTGTTCCGCTCGGTCGCACAGCAGGCTGGAGGAAATGCAGTCGGGGTGATTCTCACCGGCATGGGCAAGGACGGTGCCATCGGCTTGGGAGAGATGCGCGAGGCAGGCGCACATACCGTCGCCCAGGACGAGGCCACCAGCGTGGTCTGGGGCATGCCCGGCGAAGCGGTCGCCCTGGGAGCGGCATCCGTGGTCCTGCCCCTCGAATCGATCAGTGAACGCATCAGGAATCTATGACAACCACAATTCTCGCCGTCGATGACTCGGCCTCCATGCGACAAATGGTGAGTTTCACACTACGCCACGCCGGCTATGAGGTCGTCGAGGCCGTCGATGGCGTAGAGGCGCTGGAATACGCGCGCGGCAACGTGGTCAACCTGGTGTTGACCGATGTGAACATGCCGAAGATGGACGGCATCACGCTGGTTCGCGAATTGCGCCGGCTTGAGTCCTATCGCTACGTGCCGCTGCTGATGCTGACCACGGAGGCCGGGCAGGAGAAGAAGCTGGAAGGCAGGAAGGCCGGCGCAACCGGCTGGCTGGTCAAACCGTTCAACCCCGACAAGCTGCTGGCGACGATCGCCAAGGTGCTGTAGCGATCATGTCGGTCGATCTCGAAATGGAAGAGATTCTCAAGGTCTTCTTCGAGGAATGCGCCGAGGGCCTGCAGGCGATGGAAACCGGTTTGCTCACGCTCGATGCGAGCGCGGATCGCGACACCATCGACGCCATCTTCCGGGCCGCCCATTCCATCAAGGGTGGCGCCGGCATGTTCGGCTTCATGGAGATATCGCAGTTCACCCATGCCGTCGAAACGCTGTTGGATCAGATGCGCAATGGCAGCCGTGCGGTGACGCCGGATGCCGTGCAGGTGCTGTTCCAGTCGATTGACGTGATGCGCGAGATGACGGTTCTCGCGGAAGCCCGGCAGCCGATCGTCTCGGCGCACGCCGACGCGGTCAGCACCCTGCTCGCGCAGATTCTCGGGCGCGAGCCGCCAGGAGCGGCCGCCGTCACCACGCACACCGCCGCCGCGGCACCGCCCCCGCCACGGGAACCGGAGCCTGCCGGCTGGCGCATCGACTTCAAACCGCATACCAGCCTGTTCAAAACCTGTAACGATCCGCTGCGGATCTTCAGAGAGCTGGAGACACTCGGTCCGCTGCGGGCGGTCGCCGATGTGGCGCAACTGCCGCCGCTCGCGGCGATGGATCCGACACTCTGCTATCTCGCCTGGAACTTGGACTTGACCGGGTCCGTGCTGCAACCGCAGGTGGCAGAAATCTTCGAGTGGGTGGACGCAGACTCCGCCATCGCCTATCGGCCGCTGGTCGGCGCGGGCGAGGACGAGCCGGCGCCACTGCCACCCGCGCGCCTCGCCGGCACACCGGTCCCCGTCATCGGTGTACCGGCACCGACGGTGCCTGCCATGGTCGTACCCGTTGCGGCCGCCGCTCCCTCCGGAGCCGCCGCACCCGCCGCCGGGCGGCCCGCTGCGGATGCAGGCTCGATCCGCGTGGCCACCGAAAAGGTCGATGCGCTCATCAATCTGGTCGGTGAACTCGTCATCACCCAATCGATGCTTGGCCGCTTTTCGGAACACTACGACCCGGAGAATCTCGAGTCGCTGCGGCGCGGCCTCACCCATCTGACGCGCAACACGCGCGACTTGCAGGAAAGCGTGCTCAAGATCCGCATGCTGCCGATCAGCTTTTCATTCAACCGCTTTCCCCGCCTGGTACATGAGCTGTCGCGTAAGCTCGGCAAGAAGGTCGAGCTGCAACTGAACGGCGAAAACACCGAACTCGACAAGATCGTGCTCGAAAAAATCGGCGATCCGCTCGTGCATCTGGTCCGAAACTCCCTCGATCACGGTCTCGAAACGCCGGCCGCCCGGCTCGCGGCGGGCAAGAGCGACACGGGGTTGTTGGAGCTCAATGCCTTCCACGAAGGCGGTAGCGTAATCATCGAAGTCAAGGACGACGGTGCGGGCCTCAACACGGCACGCATACTCGCCAAGGCCCGCGAGCGCGGGCTGGTGGAGCCGGACGTCACGCCCACCAACGAGCAGATCTACAATCTGATCTTCGCCGCCGGCTTTTCCACTGCAGAAACCGTCAGCGATGTGTCTGGCCGCGGCGTCGGCATGGACGTCGTGCGCCGGAACATCAATGACTTGGGCGGTCACGTGCAAGTGTCGAGCACCGCGGGCCGGGGCAGCACCATCCGCATCCGGCTGCCGTTGACGCTGGCCATTCTCGAAGGCCAGATGCTGCGCGTTGGCCCGGAGACGTATGTGATCTCCCTCGTGTCGATCGTCGAAACGGTGCAGCCGCGCCAGGCGCACGTCCAATCGATCTCCGGACGGGCCGAGGTGTTCAAGCATCGTGACGAGTATCTGCCGATCATCCGGCTGCACGAGCTGTTCGGCATCGAGCCCGACCACCGGGAAATCAGCAAAGGATTATTGGTCGTCGCCGAATCCGACGGCAAGCGTGTCGCGATCCTGGTCGACGAACTCCTGGCCCAGCAACAGGTGGTGATCAAGAGCCTCGACACCAATTTCAGACACGTCCCCGGACTCGCCGGGGCGACCATCCACGGCGACGGCAGAGTCGCGCTCATATTGGATGTGCCGAGCCTGATCGGCAAATTCCTCGAGGGTGCCAGCCCGCAGGTCGACTATGCAGCTTAAGACGATCCCGGAGCGCAAGATGAACGGTCAACTCGTCGTGGCGGAACACGAGCAATACGTGAGTTTCATGCTGGGCGGCGAGGAATACGGAGCCGACATCACGCGGGTCCAGGAGATCAAGGGCTGGGATACCGTGACGCGCGTGCCGTACACACCCAACTATATTCTCGGGGTCGTCAACCTGCGCGGCGCGATCGTGCCCGTCATCGATTTGCGGATGCGGTTTGGACTGGATCACGTGCCATTCGAACCCACCACCGTGATCGTCGTGATCCGAGTGGCCGCGGAGCGCGGCGAGCGCACCGTCGGCGTCGTGGTCGACGCCGTGAACGAAGTCCACGACATCCCCACCGCGAACATCCAACCGTCCCCGGATCTATTGGGCGGGTTGATCGATCAGGTATTCATCAAAGGGATTGCGACGCAGGGCGGACGCATGGTGATCCTTCTCGATATCGAGAAGCTGGTGAATTCGAGCATCGGCGTGGCTTGACCGGAATCTTAAGCGAATGGCACATCAGGATAAGGACGTTCTCGACCCTACGGCCACGCTGCGCCTCGAACCCAGCCTGCGCATCGGCGAGGTCGAAACCCGGCGCGACATGCTGCTCCGGCTACTGGACCGACGGGAGCCGGTGAGGATCGATGTCAGCGCACTCCAGTCGGTCGACACGGCCGGCGTGCAGCTGCTGCTGGCATTCCGTCGGGAGGCGGACCGGCGCGGCATTCCGGTCGATTATTGCGGCGAGTCCCCGGAGCTGCTCAATGCCTTGAGATTGTTGGGGCTGGCCGACGCCGTGCTCGGACGCCGACCATGACCTCGGGCCACGCGGATTTCCAGGTGGTGATCGAGGAAGTCGGCCGGCTTCTCGAGGTTTTCGAGGCCCAGTTGAGCGACTCCCTGCGCCAGGCGAGCCACGAATTTGGGTTAGTCGGCGCAGCCTTCCAGGAAATCGCCGCGGCCAATGAGCGGACCAATTCGGTCACTCTGCCTGAGCCCGAATTGACCCTGGTGCGGATCAACTGCGAGCGCATCGGCCGGTCGCTGGCGGATGCCGTCGTGGGATTGCAATGCCACGATAGGTTGGCACAGCGGCTCGGACACATCCGCGACGGCCTCGATCACCTGCAGAGTCTGCTGGGAGACGGGAACGAGCGCTCCGACGCGCAGTGGTTGCAGCTGCTGCGCGGCGTCGACCTGGCGCAGCAAACCGCGCAATCACGCTTGGCCACGGCCGAGAGCACGGCAAATGCGAACATCGAACTATTCTGAGCCAGAACACGGACCAACCATGAACAAGCCGATGGTGCGCGAGCGGGAGTTCAAATTCGACCAGAAGGACTTCGAGGCGCTGCGGACGCTCATCAAGAACATCACCGGGATCACCCTCGCGGATTCCAAAGAGGAGCTCGTCTACGGCAGGGTGTCACGACGCCTGCGGTCCCTCGGGCTGCAGACTTTCAGCGAGTACCGGCAGCGGCTCGAGTTCGGCGACCAGGAGGAGTTGACGGAATTTTGCAATGCGATGACCACCAACCTGACGGCGTTTTTCCGCGAAAGCCACCATTTCACCTACCTGCGAGACCATCTGCTGCTGCCGCGGCTCGAGGATCCGCACGCTTCACGCCGGATTCGCATCTGGTCGGCCGCATGTTCCAGCGGCGAGGAAGCCTATTCGCTCGCCATGACGGTTTGCGAGAGCATTCCCGACTGGCGTCGCTGGGACATCAAGATTCTGGCCACGGACATCGACTCGCGGGTGCTTGCCCGCGCTAAACAAGGGGTTTATGCAAAAGACCGGGTCAAGGGTCTGCCGCCGCAAAGGCTCGGCCGGTTCTTTCGCGCGCAACAGGAGGGCGGCCAGGAGGTGTATGAAGTCATACCGGACTTGGCGACACTCATCACGTTCAAGCAGCTCAATCTGATGCATGAATTGCCGATGACCGGCCCCTTCGATGCGATCGTGTGCCGCAACGTCATCATCTACTTCGACAAGGACACCCAGAAAAAACTCTTCGAGCGCATTGCACCACTGCAGCGGCCGAACGATCTGCTGTTCCTCGGCCACTCGGAGAGCCTGTTCCGGGTGACGAACGCCTACGCCCTGATCGGCAAGACGATCTATCGGCGCGCCTGAGCCATGCCCGGCCCCGTCACCACGCAGCACAAACCCGACAAGCCCCCGGCTCTGCGCGGCTTCGAGCATATTCGCCGATTTTGGAACCCCAGAATCAATTGTTGGACGGCCAAAATCCTGCCCGGCGAGTTCTTCGTCACCCGCAGTGACGAAGTGATCAGCACCATCCTCGGATCGTGCATCGCGGCCTGCGTGCGGGATCCGCTGCTGCGCGTCGGCGGCATGAATCATTTCATGCTGCCGGAGGACCAGTCGACCGGCAAGAGCTCCTGGCTCGAAGGCCCCAATGGACTGTCGACGCGTTACGGCTCGTATGCCATGGAGAGCTTGATCAATGAGCTGATAAAACTGGGCGCCGACCGGGGGCGTATGGAGGTCAAGCTATTCGGCGGTGCCGCCATCCTCTCCGCGCCGACCGACGTCGGTGCGCGGAACATCGCCTTTGCCCGTGGCTTCCTCAAACTCGAGGGTTTCCGCGTTGCGGCAGAAGACGTGGGCCTCACCTGCCCCCGCCACGTGGACTACTATCCAGCCACCGGGCGTGCGATGCTGAAGCGGCTGCCGACTCTGGGCGTGCGCGCAATCATCACCGAGGAGGCGAAGTACAGCGAGCGCTTGACCCGGGAGGAGCCACGCGATGACGTGGAATTATTCGACTAGGTAAGTCGTTATTGAACATGGAGGATGCCATGAAGATCATGATCGTCGATGACTCGAGCGCCATGCGCATGATAGTCAGGAAGACCCTGAGGCTCGCCGGCTTCGAAGGACACGAGTTCTCGGAGAGCGATGACGGCCAGAAGGCGCTGACCGCCATCAAGACCAGTGCGCCCGATCTGGTGCTGTCGGATTGGAACATGCCGAACATGACGGGTATCGAACTGCTGGAAGCGCTGACGATGGACGGTATCAAGGTAAAATTCGGGTTCATCACCACCGAGGCGACCCCCGACATGCGTCAGCGGGCCGCCGCCGCCGGTGCGAGTTTCTTGATCTCGAAGCCCTTCACCGCCCAGTCCTTCAAGGACATTCTGGGAGTGCACATCAAGTGAGCGCGTATCCGCTGCCGGATGCCGCGCACGTCAAGGATCTCCTCGGCATGCTGTTCGACGGGTTGACGGTGAAGCCCGGTACGAAATTGGACCTCTCCCCCAAGGCATTGAGCTATGTCGGACTGTATGCGTCGGACGATGGTCAGCTAGCCGCATTTTGCGGCTGCGACCTGGCATTCGCCACCAGCAGCGGCGCCGCCCTGTCCATGCTGCCGCCGACCGCAGCGAAAGAAGCCGCCAAGGAGCGCCAATTGACGCCGGTCATGCTCGCCAACCTGCATGAAGTCATGAACATCTGCACGCGGCTGATACTGCGCGACGATTCGCCCCACCTCAAACTTCGGGAAATATGCGCCATCGGCGCGCTGCCGGCGACGGTGGCGGCGGCACTGGGCGCCGCGAAGCGCCGCATCGATTTCGAGGTGACCATTGCGAAATATGGCAACGGCGTTCTCGCCGTCCTCTGCGTTTAATGACCCTCAGCGTCGACGCGCCACCAGCGCATCCATGTCCGCCTGCATTCGCTGCTTGTATTCGTCGGACCACCGGGCGTTCGGATTGACCGGTTTGCTTGGCGGCGGGGCGGCTGGCGTCTTCGACTCGACCGGCGGCTTGCGTGCGCCAGCCTTGAGCTTGAGCGTGGCGCGCGCGGGAGGCGGAGTGGACGAGGAGTTCGGATCGTTCATGCGGTCGACTGTACCGAATACGTTGCGGCTGCGACAGCTGTATCGATCACGGAATCGTGTCGGTGCAGCGCCGCCGCACTTGCCGATCGAGCGGCGCACTCCACGCTCCCTTGCAGCGACCAACGTTTCGGTATATTTATGTTGAATAGTCTCAGGAAATTTTTATGATCCCCAGCACCAAACGTAACAAGCTTCTCTCCGCCCTTCCCAGCGAAGGATTGCGGCCGCTGCGCTGGCGGCATTGCCTCCCGCCCCTGCGCAGACCGCAGCAGCCTGCTGATCAGAGCGCAGCGGCGGCCGATCGACCGCAACCTCGCGGGACGCGCCCCTAACCTTACGCCGCCGCGCGAGAATGACGGGCGGGTCACGCGTCGATCATTCGTTTGATGCGCTCGGCATACGAACTCCTCCAGCACCTCCACCACCCGCATTCGAAGGGTCGGTTCGTCATCGCCGGCAAGATCATGCTTCGGTAACCCCGGCGTGGCCGCTTCGGTCGCATCATCGGCCAATTCCGACGCGTCTTAGCGGGATCGGCCTAGGGGCAGAAATTTGCCGCCGGCGCGACGATTGCCGGCAGGGAGCGGGGCTCTCGAACCGGTGGCAAGTAGACGGGTGGTAACTCGATGGAAGCGGCCCTACGCGCCTTTATTGGCTATTTTTTCGTGGTGTTGATCGTGCGTATCGTCGGTCGGCGGCCCGGCAAACAGTTGACACCGTTCGAGTTCGTCCTGATTTTCTTCATGGGTGGCCTTGCCTTGACCGCGATCGTCGGCGACGAACTATCCTTTACGAACGCCATTTGCCAGGTGATTGCCATTGCGCTCGCCCACCGACTGACGAGCTGGATCCGCAGCAAATCATCGCGCGCCGCCCGGCTGATCGATGGCACGCCGCTCATCCTGATCGAGCGCGATCAATGGCGCACCGAAACGATGACCAAGATGCGGATCGCGGATGATGACGTCATGTTTGCCGCCCGGGACAAAGGTCTGCGTAAGTTGTCTGACGTCGAGCGGGCGATCCTGGAGCGCAACGGCGACATCAGCGTGCTACCCAAATGAGCACAGTGCGTAGCCTCGCAGTCGAGGATTCGGTTGCGCAAGTCGATCATGAAGTCGCGGTCGGCGAGGATTTGGCGTTTCAGCGTCGTTGGTGGCGCTTTGAAAAGGTGATATGGATTTTATTCATTGTCATCTTGCTGCTCGACTTGGGCGGCACGTTCGGCCGCGGTCCGTTGGCCCATGCCCGGCTGCGCACGCCGGATGGTGAGCTCAGCGTTCACTACGAACGCATCGAACGCAAGGGCACGCCGTCCATGATGAGGATCACCTTCGGTCCGCACAGTGTGGCGGGAGGCACCGCCACCGTATCGATCAGCGACAGCGTGGTCAACGGTTTGGGAACGCAGCGGGTGATACCGCAGCCGGCGACGACGATAATCGGGCGGGATGCGCTCACCTATACCTTTCCCGTCAGCGGTGCCGCCGCCGACATCCAACTGCAGTTACAACCTTCCGCAGCCGGGGTCTATTACTTTACGGTGTCAGAACCCGACGAAAAACCCTTGACCGGGCGCATCGTGGTGGCGCCTTGAGCACCATCATCGACGCCATCTTGGGTTATTGCTTTCTACTGCTCACGGTGCGTGTCCTCAGCCGGCGCCCCGGCGGCCAGCTGACTCTGTTCGAGTTTGTGATCGTCTTTCTCATCGGCGGGGTGTCCATTGCCGCGACGGTGGGCAACGACCGCTCGATCACCAATTGCGCCACCGCGATCCTCGCCGTCGCGCTGATGCATCGGCTCGTCTCCTGGCTGAAGCAGGTCTCGCCGCGCTTCGGCGCCGTCGTCGACGGCACGCCGTTGTTGCTGATTCGCAATGGCGAATGGCAAATGAACGTGATGCGTGGAATGCACGTGGATCCCGAAGACGTCATGGCGGCCGCCCGTGCGAAATCGATCGGGTCCGTGTTCGAAATCCATTATGCCGTTTTGGAACGGAACGGCAGCATCAGCATCATCCCGAAGCATCCCTCGCCCGACTCTTGAGGCCGCCCGTGCACGACACACCCCTAGCCAGCTCCGCAGACGCCTTCGAAGCGATGTACCGTGCCTCGCAAGATCCCTGGCAGTTTGCGACGTCGGCATACGAGCAATCACGCTATGACGCGATTTTGCGATCGCTGCAACGATCGAGGTACGACACGGCGTTCGAGCCGGGCTGTTCGGTCGGCGTCTTGACGGCGAGGCTGGCCGCAATTTGTCGGCGCGTGCTTGCCACCGATATCGCGCCAACGGCCGTGTTCCGCGCTGCGGAGCGTTGCAAGCACTGGGGGTCCGTGTCGGTGCAGTTGGCCGCTGGGCTGACCGACCTGCCGGATGAACCTGTGGACTTGGTCGTCTTCAGCGAGATTGGTTACTACTTTGATGCGCCGGCGCTCGAACGCTACGCGGCGGAACTCGCCGCGCAATTGATCCCAGGCGGTGAATTCATCGCCGCTCACTGGCTGGGGATGAGCCCGGATCACGTGCTTCACGGCGACGTGGTGCATGAGACATTGTTGGCGACGCTGCCTCTGTCCTGGGTGCAAGGCGCCCGGCATGAGGGTTTTCGCATCGATTCGTGGATGCGCACCTGAGCGTCGGCGACTATGTACGCGGCCGAACAGACGGCCCGGCGGGGTCGCGGCACTATGGAGAATGACACACATGCAACATAAGCTTGAAACTCTCCATCACAGCCTGCTGCATGGCAAGCTGCCGAGGAATTTGCATTGGGACGAAGCCCTGGAACTCATCGGGCATTTGGGACGGGTCGAACCGACGCACGGCGGCGAATTTGCCTTCGTGATCGGCACGCAGCGTGAATTCTTCAAACGACCCCATACGTCCGAGTTCGGCCTCGAGGAGGCATCGAGGCTGAGGCGATTCCTCAAGGAAGCCGCGGCGGAGCCGCCGGTGCAAACGCCGGCTGTGGCCCCTGCCGCGCAGCGCTGCCGGATGGTCGTCGCCATCGATCATCATGCGGCACACGTGTTTCGCAACTTGGGCGGCAGTCGGACGGTGCCTGAGGTCACCGTAGAGCCCTACGATCCACATCACTTCCACCACCATTTGATACACGGGAAAGAAGCGCACTACCGCGGTGATCGCGTCCCGGAAGACACCTCTTTCTATGAGGAAGTGGCTAAGAGCTTGGTGCCGGCGGATGAGATCGTATTGATCGGCCACGGCACCGGCAAGAGCAGCGCGGTCGACGTGCTGGTCGCGTGGTTGAAAAAGCATCACGCCGAGGTCGCACAACGCGTGGTGGCGACCGAGACGGCCGATCTGTCGGCGTTGACGGCGCCCGACGTGGAGTCGCTGGCCAAACAGCACCTCGCCCGGACTTTCTAGGCATCAGTTCGGTAGCGAACGCTAGCTGCGCGACCCGGTTGCAGTTGTTAGATTACATGCTACGCTCTGCCGCGTTGGCATCTACAACAGCAGGGAGCGCGGACACATGAACGCACGGACGAATGTTTCCAAGGTCATTGCCTATGGGCTCATGGCTCTTTGGGACCAATCGGCGGGAGCCGCCGATGCCTCGCTGGGCGGTGGATTGCGAGAACTCGTTGCCTCGTACCAGGCGCACAGCCCGACGCTGGCCACCCAACTCAAATTGCATCTCACCGACAAGACCGACAATCCGCTGGTGCGCATCCATTTGGCGCCGGGAAAGACTCCAGAGGAAGTAACCCCGAAACTCACCGCGCTCGGATTCAAGCTGAAAACGGTCAGCTCGATCAACCCGTCGCTGATCGAAGGCTATCTGCCGCTGTCCGCCACCCGGGCCGTGAGCGCCGTGCCGGGGATCCTCGCCCTGCACGCGACGCAACGGCCGATGCACATGGCGCAGCGCGCGTCGACCACTGCGGCAAACACCACCTTCGGCACCATACCGCACCAAGCGGCCGTGCTCGAGAAGGCGAATCTAGTCCAATCGCGCGGCATCAATGGCTCGGGCATCAGCGTCGGCGTCCTCTCCGACAGTTTCAACACCTGCTTCACTTGCACGACCAACGCGGCGCAAGACATCGCGGCCGGGAATCTGCCGGCGGCCGGCGTCACGGTGCTCGCGGAAGGCCCCTTTGCCAGCACCGATGAAGGCCGGGCAATGTTGCAATTGGTGTACGACATCGCGCCGGGGGCGGCGCTCGCCTTTGCCACCGCCGACGACGGGCAGCTTGCCTTCGCTGAAAACATCCTCGCGCTCCGAACGCAGTTCGGCGCGGACATCATCGTCGACGATACCTATTATTTTGCCGAGCCGTTCTATTCCGACGGCACCATCGCGCAAGCGGTCAACCTGGTCGCCCAGAACGGCGCCGCCTATTTCTCCTCGGCCGGCAACAACGGGCTCGAAGCCTACGAAGCAAACTACTCTCCGGTATCCTTCGCCGCCGCCGAGGCGCTCGGCGCGGGCGGCAAGTCCAATCTCAAGCTCGACCAGATTCCGGCGGCGCTGCGGCCGCGAAGCCTGCACAACTTCAAGAACCCGGATGGCACCACCAGCATCACCCAGCGCATCACCAGCGGCGACTTGAACGGCAACCACATCGAATTTCAATGGGACGAGCCGTTCGACCTGGGGCTGGTCAAAACCGACTACAACGTTTACGTATTCGATTCGGACGGCAACTGGATCAACCCGGACACTTCTTTCTATGTGTTCTACACCACCGACGACAACCTCGCGACCGACGAACCCAACGAATACTTGTTTCTCTCGCCGAGCCCGAACCAGCTGGTCGGCGGCACCTATCAAACCGACTATCAGCTGGTGATCGGCAAGATGAATGACGGTCCCGCCGAGCGCCTCAAGTACATCGTGCTCAACTCGCTCGCCCCAAGTCAGCGGCAGAACGCGCCGTCGATCTATGGTCATGCGGCAGCGACCGGTGCCCAGGCCGTCGCTGCGGCCTACTACGCCATACCGGGTGTTCCCGAGGGTTTCAGCGCGCAGGGACCGGCGACTATTCTGTTCGATGATCTCGGCAACCGGCTGCGCGACCCGGACGTGCGCGCCGTGCCGCAGCTGGTCGCCGCGGACGGTGTCGACACATCGTTCTTCGGCGGCAGCGACCCCGACGGCGACGGTTTCCCGAATTTCTTCGGCACCAGCGCGGCCGCGCCCGATGCCGCGGCGGTGGGCGCACTGGTGCTGCAGGAGGCGGGCGGTTCGGGTTCTCTGACGCCACGCGTGCTGTACAAGACCTTGCAACAGACTGCCTCCGCGCTGCGGATCCCGCAGGAGCCCTGGGTGGCGAACGCCACGGCCGGCCCCGTCTCCTTGCAATTGAACGGCGATTGGGTGCGCTGGGATCGTGATTTCACGCTCTCGGTGGCAAAGAACACCACGCACTCGGTGGTGTCGGTGGACTTCGATACCACCGCGCCTTCGCTGGTGTGGAACCCGGCGTCGAATCGCTTTTCGATCGGCAGTTCGAGCGACCTCACCTACGAGGACATCTATATCCTGACCGGCACGGCCAGCGGTGCGCCTTCAGCGTCTTTCTCGATGGTCTTCACACCCGGCCTGTTCACCGCCGGCAACCAATTGACCTTTGGCGCGTCGGTTTACAGCCCGCTCGAAGGTAGCACTGAGGAGAGCGGCTCTCGACTGCAGGGCACCGGGGTCACCGTGACGTTGGACAATGGCGATACCTACACTTCCACCATCAAATCGACCGCCGCGGTCAGTCACGGCGCATTCACAGGCTACGGCCTCGTCGATGCAGAGAAGGCTGTGTTTCCCTGACTTAGGCCTTACTCCGCGCTCGGCAGCTCGCGCCAGTTGAGTAGCCGCGTAGTGACGACTGAGGACAGATTTTCCGGAACCTCATACACCTGGCCGTTGGCAAGCCCGGCAATGAGTTCCGCGCCGTACGTGGTGCTGACGTATTTGAGGTTGACCACCGCGGCACCGAAGGTGACATAGCCCGCCGGCGCCGAGGTGAGCACGGAGATCCCCGTGGCATAGTTCACCGAATACACCTCCCCCTGCCCGTTCAGGTTGCAGGCCGTACCCGTCGGTGCCAGTCCGGCGAACGACACGACGCCGTTGTAGGCGGACGCATTGATGTTCACACGCCAGGCATAGCCGGATGTCGCATCGATGCCCAGGTCGATGTACCAGCCGAGTATGGTGGATGACAAGGTCACGCTGCCGGTCAAGTTCGACGTGGTTACCGCCTGTAGGTTGCTCCGAGTAAGCGGAGTGGCGGGGGCGGCAGCAAAAGCCCCGGCCGTGCCATCGACGATGGTGTAAAACGACTGCCCCTTGGTCGAGGATACGTCTTGGACGGAGAGGAACTCACCCGTGCCCACCATCACGTATCGCTTGCGGGTGCTCGGGTGGATTTCGATCAGCGGCGCGGTGGTCACCGGCTGGGCATTGCCGCTGGCATCCGTCAGGGTCGCGATCACTGCCGACGTATAGTTGCCGGTGGCGGAGGTAAGATCGAAACGCCACAGCTGGCCATTGAGGTCGCCCACGTAAATTGAATCGGACGTGTAATCGGTAAAGTCCTGCACATAGGCAGACGCCTGGGTCAGGCCGCTCGACGGGCCGGTGGTTGCGATCTTCTGCAACAGCGCACCCGTCTTGGGGTTGATGAGGTACAAATACCCGTAGTTGCTGGTGCTGTCGTAGCCCGACGTCACCGCGACCACCCAGCCGTAATAAGCCGTCTTGACGACGATGGGTGCGCCGTAGCTATAACCCATGGTGCTGTCGGTGAACTCCCATTTGACGTTGCTCGCAACCGTGGCCTCGGTGGTCATGGCGGCGGGGTTGGTCACGTCGATGGCATAGAAGCTGGTGCCGCCCTTGCCGAGGCCGCCGATCAGCAACGTATGCCAGTCCGAACTGGCGGCGGAAGTGGTCGTCATGTTGCCGTAAGTGCGATTGAAGTCGATGTCGTACGCAATCGGCGTGGCATCGACGTAATCATGGTGGGTGAAGCTGGGATTGCCGAGCGCGGCCAGCCCGTTCACCTGCGGCGTGGCGGTCGGGCCCTGGAACAAGGCGCTCGGCACGTACGCGAATTGCTCCAGGCCGCTCGAGCCCACGAAGCCGTGCAGCATGCCGTCGTTGGCCGCGGCATACACCATGGTCGGGCGGGGCGTGGTAGTGGTCCATTGCGTCGTGAAGGCGGTGTACCCGGGATTGTTCGCTTCCGTGAACGCCTGGCCGGGTGTCGCCACTTGCGCGAGCGTGGCGTCCGTGACGTCGCCCAGCAACAGCGTCCGGGTGCGCAAGGATCGGGTACTGCCCGCAGTGTTGGAGCCGACTTCATTGGTTTGATCACCGCGCAGATAGTTCAAGTATTGCGTGCTGGTGGTCGACGTGGAATAGCTCGGCACGAGCGCAGCCAGCTGTGCCGCCGTCAAGTTCGCGACCTCGAAGGGTACGCCCGCGCTGCCGTTCCAGGTCGCGACTTGGCGGGCGGTCTGCCACCCCGTGTTGGCGAGTTGGGATTGCAAGGTCGTGCTGCTGGTCCATAGTGTCGAGAAACTCGGGTTGCCGCTCGTAGGAGTGATGGTGCTCGCGGTGATCACATCGGTCCATGTGGTCGAGTTGTATGCCGAAGCGAACGATAAAGCTCCCGCGGTCACGTTCGGCGACGCCAGCGCGAATGCGGTACCAGCGGGCGTGCCGGCTGCCGACTGGGCCGCGAACGCCCCTATCAGACCCTGCTTCATCAGGGTCGCATTGCCGGCCAGGTAGTAGTTGCTCGGCTGGTTCGAGGTATAGTTGAACGCCGAACCCATTTGCATGGTGGCGCCGTTGGTGTCGTATGCGCCGGTCGACAGCGGCGTAGTATTGGACATGCTATAGCCCGACGGCACGCTGAACCCGCCGTACTTGGTCGCGAGATAATAGGGGTTCTGATACTCCGGATAGCCATATTCCTCGACGTCCAACCAATAAGTGGAAACCGTTTGTGTACCCGAGGTCTGCGGGTAGGACGCGTTATCCGGCCGGATGTCGAGCACGTGCGCCCCATAGGCAAGACCCGCCATGAAGTAGGTGGCATAGGTTCCACCGCCGTTGGGATATTGCCACCAGGGAGACACCGTCATCCCTTCCAGGGTTTCAAGTTCAGACAACCAAGTATTGGATTGATTGAACGAATCCGAGGCGACGCTCGCAGGCATCGACCGTGTGATATAGGGGTCGGTGGCGCCGGCGTTGTTCGGCACGTTGTAGTCGAAGTGGGTGTGATCGTCGCCGATGCCGAGGATGACATTCTGCTGGCATGAGTAGAGGATCGGGTCGGGGGCCTTGGTGCTGGGAGAGGAATTCGTACTCCAGGTGGTGACCGCTGGAAAACCGTCGAGCATGGTGGTGGTCGCGCCATTGGTCCACTCCGGCACGTTGCCCAGGTTCTCGTAATAGCGGATCGCGGCGTAGTAGAGCTCGCTCACGTTGTCGTTCTTCATATAGGTGTTGGTGTTCGGGTTGGCGAGCCCGCTCATATTGTTGGCGTAGCCGTTGTTGATGGTCTTCGCCGTGTACTCACCGAAACTGTTGAGAAAATTGATGACGCCGCTATTGCTGACCCCGCTGGCGGTGGCGATGACCGAGTTGGGATTCCCAATTTGAATACCGGTGCTCGAACTCCACTCCCCCACGCTGTTGCTGTTCACCGTGGGGGACAGCGGCGTCGGATAGGTGGGGCCGATGTAGTTCATGGGTTCGCGCAGCACGCCGCCTTGGTTGAACTGTCCGTCCCCATTGAGGTACGAAATGGCGGCGAACCGCGTCGCATTGGAATACTGCTGCAATAATCCCTCGGGCTTGTAGTTGCTGCCGTACTTGACGCAATTGCCTTCGAGCATGCCGGGAACGCACACTTGGACGCGGATATAGACGCGGTAGGTGACCGGGTTCGGGACCGAGTTCGGCGTCTGGCCTTTGTAATTGACCGTCGCCGTGGCCGACGAGTTGGCATCGCTCGGCAAATCGTAGACGTATTGGTTGCCGCTCGCGGTGACGAGGGTACTCGTGCCGGTGGAAGAATACCCGGCGTACCCGGGGTAGTTCCCGCCGTACCCGGTGTAGTATCCGGTGGCGGGACCATTGGTGTTGGTGCCTGAAATCACCATGGTAGTGCCGTTGCCCCAAATGGCGGTATTCAGGTTGCTCCAGCTGCTGAAGGGCGTAACGGCAGCGATCAAAGACTTCGCGATATTATTGCCGCCGGTGGGTTGTTCCGTACCCCGGTAGGGAAATTCCGCGCTGTTGTACGGCAGCGGCGATGAGTTCAATTGTCCCTGCGCCGACCCCCAGGCCTTCTCGAGGATGGTCTGTGAGGTGGTGTCGACCACGCGGTAGCCGCCGGTGAGTATCGAACGGAACGGGTCGATGGTCTGCATCGTGGCCCAGTTCATGAAGTTGCCGCTCCACAGATTCGAATTCGCCGTGCACTGGTGACCGGACGTGCTGATCCCGGCAGTGGTGGGTGAGAAATAGCTCTGGTACGGCGTGGTCGAATTATAGTTGTAGGTATAGCACTTGAGCGGATCGAAATAACCCAGGTAGGTCTTCGTGTCCGAGTAATCCCCGGTATTGGCGACGCTGATGGCGGTGGGATACTCCACCGAAAGCACCAACGCCATATTGGTGGGTACGTTCTCGTAGGAAAAGATCGGCTGATCGGCCAGCGTGGTCGTCGTGGTGACGGCCGGCAGGGCCAAGCCGCTCAACCCGAGCAGAGCTCCGAGAGCTGCGGCGCGTGTGCGGGTGATGGAGCGGCTCATGACGGGTATCTGTCTCATATATAAGGGGTTGAGTGACTGAACAAGAAAAATCGCAGCCAAAAACGCAATTTCCTGACGGGAATTCGCTGGAGGGGCACTTTAGAGGAAAAATAACCAGAATGAGCGTCGACGGGTACGCACAAGGTGCCGGCAGAATTTGAACTGCTCGACATAATTTCGAGACGGAACGGTCGGCCGGGGTTGGCGCGAGCCGTATCGACGCACCTGCAGCGGCGCGTTCTAGTGACCCAATTCCGCCATGAGGTCGTCGATCATTGCCACCGCTTGCGCGAGGTAGCCGCCGCCGAACAGATTGAGATGATTGAGTACGTGATACAGGTTGTAGAGCTTGATTCGCGCGGACCAGCCTGGATCGAGCGGCCACGTGGCCTGGTAGGCCGCGTAAAAGTCCGCCCCAAATCCACCGAACAGCCGTGTCATGGCCAAATCAGCCTCTCGATCGCCGTAGTACACCGCCGGATCGAACAGCACTGGCTGCCCCCGCTCATCGGTGGCCCAATTACCGCCCCACAGATCGCCGTGCAGCAGCGACGGCTGCGGCTGATACGTCCGGAACATCTCGCCTAGTCGCTCGAGCAAGGCCGAACCGCGGACTTGCAGCCGGCCTCCATGGCCTTGGGCGGCGGCGAGATCGAGTTGGTATCTGAGACGTCGATCACGGAAGAATGCCACCCAGTCTGTCGAGCGGCCGTTTTGCTGAGGCGTGCTGCCGATGGTGTTGTCGCGGTCCCAGCCAAACGCCTCCGCCCGCGTGCGATGCAACCGGGCAAGGGCCTCGCCCAGCAACGTTTCCTCTGCGCACGAACGCACGCCGAAGGGGATCCACTCGAGTGCGAGCCAGCTATAGTTACCGCTGGCACCGACACAGAGCACCTCAGGCACGCGCAGCGCAGCAGCGCGCCGCAACTCGTGCAGTCCGGCCGCCTCGGCCGCGAACGCTGCCCGCTGATCGAGCGCTGCCAGCTTGACGAAGATCGGACCGGCCGCGCCGTCCCAGCGGTAACAGGTGTTGATCGAGCCACCATGAACCCGCGCGGTGGGCTCTGCAGAAAGGCGTGCGCCGCAGGCCTCGCCGATCTCGGCCGCGAGTGGCGATAGATCCGCAGGGCTCATGTCGTTGGATCGTAGATCGCGCCGATGAACAGCAGCGCGCCGCTGCGCCGGTCTTCGATCGCGCAAAAAAACGGTCGGTCGATGATCATGCTAAACGGTGCCGGTGGCCGCCTCATGGCGGAGGTGGTGACGCCGATGGCCGTGACCGCAGCGGCCTCGGCGCCGGCTTCGTCGACTTTCCAATAGGTCGATTGCAACACCGCACTGATGAAAAAGCCGCCCGGTTTCGCCACCCCCGGTGGCGCGGCAAACATGCCGGTGAGTTGCGCGGACTGCTGTTTAAAAATCCGCGTCATGCCGAGCGTCTGCAATGCTTGGTTCAGACGGTATCGGGAACGCAACTCGAAGCGCGGCAATTCCAAGGTTCCGGGACGCGAGGCATAGCGTGCATTCCAGTCCGCCCATTGCGCCTGCGTGAGTTGCGCCTCCAGCTTGCGCAGGCTCGAACCCGGCGCCGGCAGAAGGACCGCCATGACGAGGTCACCGTCGCCGAACGACAGACGGACCGCCTGCAGGGAGGGCGTTTCGAAGTAATCAAAGTGCCCAGATTGCGACATGCGCGGCACCTGTGCGACGGTGCCGCCCAACAGCGTGAAGTCGCGTGGCTGCGTCTTCGACTTGTCGAAGGGGCGCCTCCATTGGCCCTTGAAATACACCGCGTTGAGGAGCAGCGCAAACTCGTCGCGGTCGACGCGCTCGATCACGTGGTCGATACGGCCGTCGGTGGCTTGCGCGGCCCAGGCGTTGATCTTGCCCGCGGCACCCGGGCTCGAGAAATCGAGATCGGTGATGGTGGCATCGCACCACGCTCGCGTCTGCGCGACGTACTCGGGGCGGAGCATCGCGCGCCGACCATCGAACCACAGCGATTCCGCCACCGACAAGGTGACGGACCTGGTCGGTGTCGCCAGGGTCTTGAGCAGCGCCGCATTGGCGGTATTCAGGGCCTCGAGGTCCGATCCTGCGAGCGACAGCGCGGCCAGCATTTCCTCCCGGCTCTGGCCTTCGGCGCCATTGAGCACCACCGATAAGTCGAGCGCCGCGCTCAGCGGGGACAGCACGACGTTTTGAGCGGGGAGGCTGTCTTGGACGGCGTTGAGGAGGCGAAAGCCGAACGCCGTGTCGGCCGCCGCCACATCGACCGATGCCGGTGGCACTACCGCGGCCGCGGCGTGCGCGTACCACAGGCTCACCGCCGCGAGCGGTGCAAGCAAGCAACGTAGGCGACGTGTCATCTAGCGCACGGCATAGCCGCGCGCTTCCCCGCAGGCCCGCATCGCTCGAACATACGCAGCATCCTGAGGCACCCCTGGCATGGTCTGCGAAGCTGCCCACCGCGCACACTCGCGCTGGTCGGTGGTCTGCTGCTCCGCACTCTGGTGATTCTTAGGATACATGAACACCCGCACCTGCCCGGCCGGCAGCAAGGCGCCCGAATTTGCCGCGGCGCCGGCGAGCTGATCGACCAGCGCCGCGCCCGCGGGGCTGCCCCACCCGGTCACCAGGTCATAGCCGGTCACCGCAGTGAAGCCCCCGCCCCCGCCGGCCGCGGGCGGGTTGCCGCCACTGGTGATGTCGTGCAGTGCCGTCGAGTAATTCGCACTCGTGCCCAGCGCGTAAAGTGCCGGATTGATGAACCCCACGGTACCCCGGCCATTCGCCACGGACTGTTGATTCGCCAAGGCGAGAAAGCCGGCCCAGCGCGGTGCCGCGAAGCTGGTGCCGCCGTAGCCCGTCACGAAGGCGCCATTGACCACGGTGGGATTGTCGAAATCCGCTTCGGCGGCCACATCGGGTGAATTACGCAAACTCGATGACCCCTGGTTCGATGCCGTGACGACGCCCGGGACATCCTGCCAGCTCGGAATCGGAGTGCCGCTGACATAACCGCCTCCGCTCTCCGGCCAGGCGGTTTCGCTCAGCCATTTGCCGCCGGGACCGGTCGTGGTCAGCACCGTGCCACCCACCACCGTGATGTACGGACCGACCCCGGGGTAGGAATAGGTTGAATCGTTGAACGCGCCGTCGTCGCCGCTGGCACTGACGAAGGACTGACCCTGTGCGGCAAATTCCTGGAAAATCGGGTCGTCGCTCGCCGCATTCGAAGGATTCCAGGACCACGAGGAACTAAGCACCTTGGCGGTGTTGTCGACCGCCATCTGATTCAAGATTTCGGTATCGCTCGAGCCTTCATAAAAAAGTATCTGGGTGATGCCGGGCGCCATGCCGATCGCATTGACGATGTCGAGCACCTGTTCACCGTCATCGCAGGTGGAGCTCGTTGGTGTACTCACCGAAGTGCACGCACCGCTGAATCCGTCGACCAGCACATTGTTGATGGGCACGCTGGAAGACATGCCGGTCTTCGAGTAATAGAGCCGTACGTCGCTCGTCAAATAGCCGTCGAACGAAAGGATGCCAATGGTTTGGCCCGCGCCGGTGAGCGGCCCATTGCCATAGTAGGCCGCACGCAGGTCGCTCGGCAGATATTCGCCGGAGGGTCCGGACCCGGTCGAATTCACGGCTGCCAGGTGGCGCGCCAGCGGGCGCGGCAGCACGTAGTTGTTCATCCCGGTCACCTGCAATAGCGCCACGTTCAGACCGACGGTGGTCGGCTCGCGGTCGGGCGAATAAAACATGCGCGACTCGCTCGGATGCTTGTAGTAGTTGACGTTGACATTGAAGGCGCGGTTGATCGTGTCCACCGTACCCTCGACCGCGACCAGTCGCCGGTTCGCGGTGCGCGCGGTGACGTTGAGGCCGTTCGCGATCGCCCACGCAACCACGGCGTTATAGTCTTGGGCGGTGGGGCCGAAGCGTTCGGTGAACTCAGACACACTCAAGAACTTGTGGAAGTCGCCGCTGTTGGGGTCATACAAATCCTGCAGGAACTGAGTCAATTCGTCCTGGTAACGCAGCGGCAGATGGATCGCCAGACGCAACCGCTGCTGCGCCTCGGCCGCACCCATCATCGTCGCGGTACCTTCAGCCACGACCCGCGGCAGATGGCGCGCCAGCATCGTGCGTCCACGGAACGTAACGGTTGCGCTCGATGACGGGTAGGCGCCCGGCAAGGAATCGTCCTCGGTGGTGCATGAGGACATACTGGTGGTCACCATAGCAAGCGTCACGAGCGAGGCGACGAACTTGAAATGCGTCATGGCTGTCTCCGTAGGCCACGTCGCAGAATGGTAGGCAGGACGTTTGCGCACAGTCAATGTGGCGAACGCCGACACATGGGCACGCGCGGCCGCTCAACTGAGCGTCGCGGGGGCCGAGGCAAAGCCCCCGAGCAAATACACGGCGTGACCCGCGGATTGTGTATCTACGACAATTGTCGTAGTATGACAGCGCGTCATGGCTCGATGTTCCCGCCCCGTTCGCGACGTCGCGCTGCTGCTGCTTGCCGTTCTGCCGGCTTGCGGCTGGGCCGACGATGATGACGATGCGGCGGCGCTCGGCCAGATCGTGGTCACATCAACTCGCACGCCCGGACTGATCCGGGATGAGCCGTTGCGGGTCGAGGCGGTGCCGACCGATGAGATCGAAGAGAACTTGACCGTTCAACCGGGAAACCTCTCCTCGCTGCTCAACGAATTGCCCGGCGTGCGCGTGCAATCCATTGCTCCAGCCGTGGGCGGCGCCGGCCTGCAGCTGCGTGGCATGCCAACGCGGTACACGCTGGTGCTCAGCGACGGTCTGCCGCTGCTCGGTGCCGAGTCCGGCAGTCTTGGGCTTCTACAGACACCGCCTCTCGATCTCGCTCACATCGAAGTCATCAAGGGTGCGTCATCGGCGGCCTATGGCGGTGGCCCACTCGGCGGAGTTTTGAATCTGGTGTCGCAGACGGCGGCGGCGGATTCTGCCGTGCTCGCCAATATCAATTCCCGCGGCGGTCGCGATCTAGAGGGGTTTTTCACCGACGGCAGTCCGACCGGTTGGAGCGGCACGCTCACCGCCGGCGCCCACGATCAGTCGCGGGAGGACGTGAGCGGCGAGGGTTGGGCGGATATCGCCGGCTATCATCGCTACACCGTCCGTCCGCGGGTCTGGTGGAATGTGGGGCCTGATCAATCGCTCTTCGTGACCGCGGGACTCACAGATGAATCCCGCGAGGGGGGCACGCTGGCGGGACGGGTGCTGCCGCGCGGCGAGACCTTCGCCGAGGCGGTGCACACGCAGCGGTTGGATGGTGGCATCGTGGAGCACAGGCGATTGAGCGACGGCATGACCCTCACCGGAACGTTATCGGTGACCTCGACTCATCTCGACGATGTCTTCGGTTCAGGGCGTATCGCCTCGACCGAGGGTACCGTGTACGCCGAGGAAGCCTTGCGCGGAACGCTGCGCGACAACGCCTGGGTGCTGGGGCTCGCGTTCCAACATGACGGCCTCTCGCCCTCCGGAGTCAAGGGCGTCGGCTATTCCTACGATACGCCCGGACTTTTCGCGCAAGACGAACTCTCGCCGGCGTCGTGGCTCAAGTTGTCGGCAAGCGCCCGCATCGACGAGAACAATGACTACGGGACCTTCGTGAGTCCGCGCTTGTCGGCGCTGATCCGCGAACCTGGCACCGCCTGGAGCCTGCGGACCTCGGTGGCCGGCGGCTATGCTGCGCCGACGCCGTTTGTCGATGAAGTCGAAGCAACCAGCTTGCGGTCGCTGCTGCCGCTACGCGGCCTGCATGCGGAGCGCGCCGTGACGGAATCCCTCGATGCGAAGTGGACCGATGCGCGCTGGGATGTGAACGTCGGCGTATTTGATTCCGCGATCCGCAACGCCCTCAGCGTGCAAGCTGCCGACGGCAACAAGCTGGAGATCTTCAATGCACCCGGGCCGCGGCGGGCACCCGGCGCCGAATTGCTGATCCACTACGTCGTGGGACCGTTGCACGTCATCGGCTCTTGGAGCGCGATCGACGCGACCGAGGCAACGTTCGCCGGCCAGCGCCAGTCAGCGCCCCTGGTCCCGCGACAATCGGGTGAACTCGGCGCCATCGTCGAAAACAAGGATCGGGGCCGCGTGGGAATCGAGGTGGGCTATACCGGCCGTCAGGCGCTAGAGGATGATCCCTATCGCAGTGTGAGCGAGCCTTATGTCGAGCTCAATGCGCTCGGTGAAATCCGCTTTGGCCACGTCTCGATATTTCTGAACACCATCAATCTGACGAACGTGCGCCAGACACGCTTCGATCCGTTGGTTCGACCCGCCGCGGGCCTCGGCGGCAATCCGATCACCGAGGTATGGGCGCCGCTCGAGGGCCGCGTGTTCAACATCGGCGTTCGGGTCGAACTCTAAGGTGCCCCTAACTCTGGGGTGTCATGACTTATCAGAGTTCAGAGTTGAATGCGCGCCCATAGTCTTGCAAGAGCAGCTGAACACCGAGATAGCCCATGAACTGGGGCTGACCGTTGGCCAATCCGTTGATGCTCCGTCCAGCCATGAAAAGTGCGATCACTCCAGGCCGCAGCTTGTAGCGGCCGCCCAAGTCGACGGTGGTGGAACGGGGCGTCGCATCATCGGCGCGGTCATCGTAAATTTCGGCATCGAGTTCGAGTCGCTCCGTCACCGACCTACCGGTGGCAAAACCGAGAATGCGCTCCTTGGGCCCGTGTTCGGGAAAATAGTAGCCCGCCTCGAAATCCACGTCTAACGGTCCAAGTTTTCTCGCGACCTCGACCGGGAGCAACAAGCGCGGCCCGGAACCGGCGATCCCGGTGGCCCGCGCGTGCGGCGATCCCGCAGTCTCGAGTTGCGGAAAGGTCGACATTTGCCAGCCCTCCTCTCCTTGATCCAAGAAACGCCACTTGATACCGGGATATGCGTTGCTCCATCCGCTCTGCAGTGCACCGTGCGAGCTGGATTGCAAGACGTATGGCACTTCGTAGGTCAACTGAATGCGATCGCCGAGTCCAAAGTTCAAGTCGATCTGCGGCGTTTGGTAGGACGCGACGCCGCGGGCGATCGTCTGCATGGACGCCAGGTTGATCTCCCAGTTGCCATTGCCCGGCGTACCGGGGTCGTTGGTGAGATAGGGGGGGCCGCCCTGCGCATGACCCTCGAGGGCATACGCGAGCAGGGCAAGCAGTGGCAAGACGGAGGCGATGCGCCTGACGCGCCCGCCCGCAACGTGCGCGGCTCGCATCGGTGCCGACTAGTTGCCAACCACGAGCACTGTGAAGGTGCCGTCGAGGACCGGCGGGCGTGGATGCGGCTGATCCTCGGTCGGTGCCGGCGCGGTACCGAACTGCGCACCAACCAGATAGACGCGATGAGTAGTGGCATCGAGCGCCATGGTGCGTGCGCTCTTTTCCGTGGGTACCGTATCGAGGACGCGGAAGTGGTCCGGATCGTCCTCATGAATCACCGTGAGAGTGCCGTCCTGGCCGTTCGAGCTGAACACCAGCCCGCGCTGCGAATCGAACGCCGCCGCGTCAGGTCCCTTGCCGATCGGCACTTCGGCCACATGGCGGCCGGAGCGCGCGTCGGTCACCACGAGCACGCCATTCCCACATACGGAGAAGACCCTGTGGTGCTTGGCGTCGAGCGCGAGCCCGGTGGGTTCCTCGCAGTTCGGCAGCGCCCAAGTCGCCACCAACGAGTTCTTGGCGGATTCAATGACCCCGAGCTCGGATTTATCCTCGATGTTGAAGAAAATGCGGCCGGCGGCATTCGTCGCCGCAAACTCCGGCTTGCCGCCGACGGGTATCTTCGCGATGACGCGCCTGCCCTGCGGATCGATGATACTCACGTCCTGGCTTCGGCCGTTGAAGGTGTACAGGCGCTTGCTCGCCGGGTCGTAGAGAATGGCGTCCGGGTTATGCCCCTCCACGTCGATCGTGGCGGTGGGCTTGAAGGTCCGCAGGTCGAACACCGTCACCGAGTCCGCCCGGCCGTTGCTGGTGAATCCCTCCCCGAGAGCCGGCGCGAGTGCGATGCCGTGAACCCCCGAGGTATCGGGAATGGTTGCGACGAGAGCACCATCGTGAACGTTCACCACCTGCACCCGATCGGAGCGCGCGATCAG
>Ga0116230_10000715_pt1 | contig 29651 bp, 26 predicted proteins | sample S1TSphfallax_3_FD_88678 | JGI IMG/M metagenome (GOLD analysis project Ga0116230, IMG submission 88678) | Host-associated microbial communities from peat moss isolated from Minnesota, USA - S1T2_Fd - Sphagnum fallax MG | ecosystem: Host-associated > Plants > Peat moss > Unclassified | place... | reverse complement strand
TCTTGGCGGCGGGCGTGGCGAGCTCGCTGGTGCGGACGTGGAGGGTGATGGGCTTCTGCGCGGCGGCGGCGATGCGCAGCTGCGCGATGAAGGCGGCCTGCTGCACATCGACGTCGGGGTTGTCGGCGTGGTAGTAGTCGAGGCCGATCTCGCCGACGGCGAGGCAGCGTGGGTCTGCGGCGAGTGCGGCGAGCTTGGCGAGGGCCTCCGGCGTGGCCTGGTGGGCCTCCTGCGGATGGATGCCGGCGGTGGCCCAGACTTCGATCCCGATTCGAGGGTGTGCGTGAGCCATGTCTTGTGCGTGAGCCATGTCCAATGCGCGGTGCATGGTAGCGGGGCCGTCGCCGATGCCGATGGCGAGCAGCGTGCCCACGCCGGCAGCCTGCGCGTTGGCGAGGATGGCGGGCAGGTCGTCGTAGCCGTCGAGATGGCAGTGGGAGTCGATCATAGAGGCAGTGAATAGTGAATAGTGAATAGTGAATAGTGAATAGAGCAAACGCAAACGCAGATTCCCTGCGGGAATGACAACAAAATGCTCGGCAACCACTTTTGATTTTGTCATTCCCGAAGGGAATCTGCGTCTCGTGTTACTTCAGCCGCGCGCCGAGGGCGATCTCGTCGCCGCAGGTGGCGAGGTGGGGCTTGCCGTGGTCGCCGGCTTCGGGATCGCTGGCCGCGAGGAGCATGCCGTGGCTTTCGAGGCCGCGCATCTTGCGGGGGGCGAGGTTGGCGATGACCACGATGCGGCGGCCGAGGAGCTCTTCGGGGGTGTAGAACTCGGCGATGCCGGAGAGGATCTGGCGGCGGCCGAGCGGGCCTAGATCGACCTCGAGGCGGAGGAGTTTGTCGGCCTTGGGGATGCGCTCGGCGAGGATGATCTGCGCGACGCGGAGGTCGAGCTTGGCGAAGTCGTCGATGGTGATGAAGGGCGAGGGTTCAGGGGCCAGGGGCAAGGGCCCAGCAGGCGCGGGGCCGGTAGTGTGGGCGTGGCTGCCGGCGACGGGGAGCGTGCCGCTGGGCTCGGGGAGAGAGCTGGTGCGCGGGGCTGCGTCGGGTGCGGTGGAGTTCTGCAAAGAGATTGGGCTAACAGGCGCCAGTTTTCCAGTTTCCAGTTTTCCAGTTGCGAGCTTTTCTTCGTTGTCGATCATGGTCTGTGCGAGTCCTTTGTCGGCGCGAGGGAAGATGGGGCCCAGGGGGCCGAGCTTGGTGCCGGGCTTGAGGCCTCCCCATTGCAGGTTGGTGAGCTTGCCTTCGCGGGCGGCAGCTTCGATGTCGCCGAGGCCGAGCTGGGCCCAGACGCGGGCGGTGGCGTAGGGGAGGATGGGGTAGAGGAGCGCGGTGATGATGCGGATGGATTCGGCGGCTTTATAAAGTGTCGTCTTCACCCCATGGAAATTTGGAGTCTGGAGCGCAGCCATTTTCCATGGAGCTTGTTTCGTAATATAGGCATCAACACTTGCGATGAGAAATGAGATGGACTTGGTTACTTGATCCATCTCGATGGATTGGTAGTGATTTCCAACTTTCTCGACCGTTCGGTCTAGTGATTCTCCAAAGATGTCAAAATACCCTTGCTCGGGATTTTCTGGAATCGAACTCTCGCAATATTTCTCTATCATGCTCAGCGTTCTGCTGACGAGGTTGCCGTAGCCGTTGGCTAGGTCGGCGTTGTAGAGGGTGATGAGGGCGTCGAAGCTGAAGCTGCCGTCCTGGCCGAAGGGGATTTCGCGGAGTAGGTAGTAGCGGAGGATGTCGGCGGCGAAGAGGTCGCGGTCGCGCGGTGTGGGGTTCTCGGCGGGAGTTCCCTCAGCGGCTAAAGCCGCGTCTGATTTGGGTGCATCCACGGACGGGCTGAAGCCCGTCCCCTTCAAAGCAAGTGGAGGTGGGCAGAGGGTGCCGAAGGCGTCGAGGATGGTTTCGGTGCGGACGATGTTGCCCTTGCTCTTCGACATCTTCGCGTTGTCGAAGAGGAGCCAACCGTTGGCTGTGATCTGCTTGGGCAGTGGCAGGCCGGCGGCGAGCAGGAACGCTGGCCAGTAGACGCAGTGGAAGCGGGTGATCTCTTTGCCGACGAGGTGGAGGTCGGCGGGCCAGAACTTTTCGAAGAGGGTTGTGTCGTCGCTGCCGTAGCCGAGGGCGGTCATGTAGTTGGCGAGTGCGTCGAGCCAGACGTAGATGACGTGTTTTTGGGCGGTCTTTTCTTTGGCCTGGATGTCGGCGGGCACGGGGATGCCCCAGATGAAGCTACTGCGGGAGATGGAGAGGTCTTTGAGGGCGCCAGGGACGTAGGCCACTTTTTGCGATTCTGAATGCTTTTGCTCTTTGTTAGTCAAAAGTCGAAACTGTGCCTCGACACTAAATTCGTTTTTCTGTTCCATGGCCTTGGATGTTTGTTCATGGATCGGGCCACGCAGGAAGCTCAGCACCTCATTCTTGGCAGAGTCAGGTGTTATCAAAAGCGTATTGGATGCGATAAGGTCGATCAGCTTTTCTTGGAACTGGCTCAGCTTGAAGAAGAAGTTTTCTTCGGTGACCTCTTCGAGGAGGCGGCCGCAGTCGGGGCAGGGGGTGCCTACGGGGGCGTCGACGAAGGCCTCGTCGGAGACGCAGTAGCTGCCGGTGTAGCTGGCGAGGTAGATGTGGCCGCGGGCGTAGAGCTCGGAGAAGAGTTTTTGGACGCCCTGGGCGTGGCGGGGTTCGGTGGTGCGGATGAAGTCCTGATGGAACAGCGGGTCGTTCGACGTATCCCGCAGAATGCCCATGCGCTGCCAGAGGGTCTTGAACGAGGCGGAGACCTGGTCGGCGAACTGCTGCGGGGGGATGCCGGCTGCGGCGGCGGAGCGTTCGATCTTCTGGCCGTGCTCGTCGGTGCCGGTGAGGAGATAGACATCTTCACCGAGCAGGCGGTGGCGGCGGGCGAGGACGTCGGCGACGATGGTGGTGTACGCGTGGCCGATGTGCGGGCGCGCGTTGACGTAGTAGATCGGGGTGGTGAGGTAGAAGGGCTTTGCGGACATGCCAGAGGACAGTTTACCGGAAGGAAGCTGCTAGCTCTTGGCTTCTAGCTTCTAGCTAAAGGCCAGGAGCTAGAGGCTAGAAGCTCCGCCCTACGCTGGCTGGACGGGGAGGTCGCGGTCGATGCGGCTGCCCAGGCGGGGGACGAGCAGGTGGAAGAGCAGCAGCGCGACCACGTAGGCGCCGGCGGCCATGGAGAAGACCAGCAGCGGGTGCAGGGAGAGGTTGTGCTTGACGATCCAGGTGAAGGCGGCGCCGCCGGCCGCGCCCGCGGCCCCGCCGATGCCGACGACGGTGGAGACGGCGGTGGAGGGGAACATGTCCCCGGGGGTGGAGAAGATGTTGGCGCTCCAGCCCTGGTGCGCGGCGGCGGCGAGCGCGATCAGCAGCGTCGCTGGCCATGCGTTGGCCGGGAAGAGATGGCCCATCTGCGGGACGAAGACCACCGGGAGCACGCCGACCGCGCACAGCAGCATGGCGAGCTTGCGGCCGGCATTGACGGAGTAGCCGCGGTTCATGAGGGAGCCGGAGAGCGCGCCGCCGAAGATGGAGCCGACGGAGCTGACCAGATAGACGGCGACGATGTACCAGTAGGCGGCGGCGAGCGTGAGGCCGTAGTTGCGGTTGAGGAACTGGGGCAGATAGAAGAGGTAAAACCACCAGACGCCGTCGGTCATGCCCTTGCCGATGGCGAAGGCCCACAGGCCGCGGGTGCTGAGGAGGCGGAGATAAAAGCGCCAGCCCGCGGTCGCGCCGGAGAGCACGGGCTCAAGGTCGCGCTGGGTGGTGGCGTTGTTGCGGCGCAGCTTGTTGTACGGGAACGAAAGCCAGAGGACAAGCCACAGCATGCCCATGGAGCCGGTGGTGAGGAAGGCGGCCTGCCAGCCGTGGCGGAAGGTGACGTAGGCCACCAGCGCGGGCGCGATGAGGGCGCTGGCGTTGGAGCCGGAGTTGAAGATGCCGACGGCCTTGGCGCGCTCCTCGGTGGGGAACCACTCGCTGACGGCCTTGATGGCGGCGGGGAAGTTGCCGCTCTCGCCGAGGCCGAGGAAGAGGCGCGCGACGATGAAGCCGAAGACGCTGGTGACGATGGAGTGCGAGAGCGAAGACAGGCCCCAGATGGCGATGGCGATGGCGTAGCCGGTCTTGGTGCCGAGCTTGTCGATGATGCGGCCGGCGATGAGGAAGCCGCAGCCGTAGGCGATCTGGAACCAGATGATGACGTTGCCGAAGTTGTTGTCGAAGACGGGCTGGTGGAACTTGTCGGCGGCGTGGTCCCAGCCCATGAAGGCGACGTTGTGGAGCAGCGGCTCGATGTAGCCGAAGACGTTGCGGTCCATGTAGTTGATGGTGGTGGCGAGGAAGAGCAGGAAGCAGACGAACCAGCGGATGGGCGAGCTCTCGGGGGCGTTGGCGGTGAACTCGGAGGATACGGCGCCGGATGCGTCTGCGGACATGAGGGGAGGCTCCGAGGGAGGGAGATGGGTGAAAGCGCCGCGGAGTCATGAGGGCCAGACGCGCAGAGTAAGCATACTGTGAGCGGGACAAGAGGTGTCAAGGGACGGGGGAGATCACCCTTCGGGTCTGAAGCCCACAACTTTTTCATCCGCTTGCGGACGAGCGAAAGCTCGTCCCCTTCCAAGCAGGAACTCGCGCTCGGGCTTTAGTGGGTTTCGGTGAGGAAGAGCAGGTAGGGGTAGAGCAGGAAGAAGAGCACCAGGGTGAGGGCCATGAGGTCCATGTAGATGCAGAGCAGGACGCCGCCGTGGTAGAAGCTCCAGCGCCGGCGCATGCAGCGGAGGGTGTCGGCGGTGCCGAGCAGGCAGCTGCAGGTGGGCAGCAGCAGCAGCGGCGTGGCGCGCAGGTGGGGCGCTCGGGAGAGCAGCGTGGCGACCAGCAGGCTGCCGAGCACGACGAGGTTGCCGCGGGCGAGCGAGTGCAGGCGGAGGTTGAAGAACGCGGGCCGCAGGCGCGTGGCCTGCCGCCAGACGAGGTGCTGGCGGTCGTGCTGGGGCGTGTTGGGGGTGGGGGACGGCATGGTCGTCGCTGTGAGTCTAGCGCGTTGGGTGGGGTGCGGGGAGGGCGAGTTCAGCAGCCGAAGGACATGCATTTTGCCTGTGCACCAAGAAACTGCAGGTCTCTCCACTGCGGCGGCAAAAGCGCCGCCTCCGGTCGAGATGACAAGTTCTTGGTAATGAACCTGCCTCGGCGAAACGTATGCCGGTACAGGCTAGGCGAGGGCGAGCTCGGCGGCGGCCATCTGTTGGATGGAGGCGGTGTAGGCGGGGCGAAGCACGCCGCGCTCGGTGATGATGGCGGCGATGTATTTGGCGGGGGTGACGTCGAAGGCGGGGTTTTCGATGCCGACGCCGTCGGGGGTCATCTGGATGCCGTTGGAGTGGGTGACCTCGCGGGCGTTGCGCTGCTCGATAGGGATGAGTGACCCGTGGCTGGTGGACAGGTCGATGGTGTTGAAGGGCGCGGCGACGTAGAAGGGGATGCCGTGCTCTTTGGCGAGGATGGCGACGGCGTAGGTGCCGATCTTGTTGGCGGTATCGCCGTTGGCGGCGATGCGGTCGGCGCCGACGATGACGGCCTGGATGCGGCCGTGGGCCATCAGGTGGGCGCTCATGTTGTCGCAGAGGACGGTGGTGGGGATGTTGTCCTTCATCAGCTCCCAGGCGGTGAGGCGCGCGCCCTGGAGGAAGGGACGGGTCTCATCGGCGAGCACGGAGAGCTTGTGGCCGCGGGCGATGGCGGAGCGGATGACGCCGAGCGCGGAGCCGTAGCCGCAGGCGGCCAGCGCGCCGGCGTTGCAGTGGGTGAGGATGGTGCCCTCGCGCGGCAGCAGGTCGGCGCCGAAGTCGCCGAGGCGGCGGCAGTTGGCGATGTCCTCGTCATAGAGGCGCAGGGCGAGCGCGACGGCGGCGGCCTTGATCTCGGCGATGGGCGTGTGGGCGGCGGCGAGGCGGTTGTAGAGGTCGCGCACCTGGGCGATGCCCCAGAAGAGATTGACGGCGGTGGGCCGGGTGGCGGCGAGGTGTGCGCAGATCTCGTCGACTTCGGCCGTGAGCTGGGCCACGCCGGTGGCGGTGGAGCGCTCAATGCCGAGCGCGACGCCCATGGCGGCGGAGACGCCGATGGCCATGGCGCCGCGGACGACCATGGTGCGGATGACCTCGGCCACCTCGCGGTAGTCGCGGGCGAGCACGTAGGTCTCTTCGTGGGGGAGCCTGGTCTGGTCGAGGAAGCTGACGCCTTCGGGCGTCCATTGCAGGGTGGGGATCATGGAGTTTCAGTTTATCGCGGATAGCCGGGGCGGGACATAGGGTTGTCGTACCCTCGCTGGGAGCGTATTGCGGAAGGCCCTTCCTGGAGCTTGTAACGGGTTCCGGACGAATACAGGGGTCTCTCCGCTTCGCCAAACGATGAACCCGTTTGGCTTCGGTCGAGATGACAACTGGATGATTTGGCAGCTCGCGCAAAGACAAATGCAGGTCTCTCCACTGCGCAGGACGATGAAGCTGTCCTGGTCCGGTCGAGATGACAAATCTTCCGTGGGAGGTGGGAGGAAACGGGCCAGCTAGCGCGAGAGTTTGTCGAGGTGGTGGAGCAGGCCGTCGGGGAGCAGCGACAGGGCGAAGATGGTGGCGTTGTAGGTGGCATGCACCAGGGTGGAGCAGGCGACCGAGTGGGTGCGGATGCGGACGAGGCTGAGCGCGAGGCTGACGGCGTAGAGGATGGCGATGAGTCCCCAGGCGTGGGAGAGCTGGCCTGCGTGGAGCAGAGCGAAGGGCACCGAGGAGAAGATGGCGGCGAAGCAGACGGCGGCGGTGGAGTGGAGCGAGGAGTTGCGCCAGCGCTCGAGGCCGGCGGGGGTGCGCTCGAGCGCGAGCCAGTCGTAGGCGGTGGCGAGGGCGGGCAGAAGGAAGCCGCGGAAGGCGATCTCCTCGGTGAGCGGGGCGAGCAGGACGCCGAAGGCGACGGTGAGCCAGGCCGAGCGCGCGCTCTGCATGAGGTCGTCGAGCGGGCTGGTGTCGGGGACGTGGACGAACTGCTGGGCGTAGAGCGCGGCCACGGCCAGCAGCATGGCTGCCGGCAGCAGGGTGAGCCAGCGGCGGCGGGCGGCGAGCACGTTCCACTGGATGCCGTGTAGGAAGGAGCGCGACCAGAGCCGGGGAAAGAGCCAGAAGGAGGCGGCGAGGGTGAGGGCGTAGGCGAGCGCCTGGGCGGCGAGGGCGATGCCGGGGTGGGCGCGGGCCGCTTCGTCGGTGCGGATGTGGAAGGCCGCCCAGATGAGCGTGAGCGAGAGCGAGAGGAAGAAGAGCGTGAGCGAGAAGAAGAGCAGCGCGTGGCCGAGGTGAGGGATGCGGCGGGCGGGGCCGTGGTCGTGGGCCGGGTCGGTGTCGTGCTGGATATCGAGTGCCTGGGCGAGGGGCTCGGCGGAGGGCTTGAGGTCGAGTGGCCTTGGCTCGGCGAAGAGGTGGGGTTTCATGGGCGGTGGGAGGATTACTTGGGCCTGCGCGTGGATTTCTTTGCGGCTTGTTTCTTTACGGCTTGCTGCTTTGCGGCTGGCTTGTTTTCGGTGGGCTTCCTGGCGGGCTTGCTGGATGTGGGTTTGTGGGTGGAGGCGGTGGGGACGCCGGTCTTCTTCTCCGGCTTGATGAACTTCGGTTTGGGGGCCTTCTTTTCCAGGTCGGGCAGCTCGATGGGCGGCAGCGAGGCGTCCGCTGCGAGGGTATCAGCCAGGGCGTAATAGCGGGCAAGGAAGTGGCCGGTGTGGGAGGCAGGGGTGCGTGCGACCCGCTCGGGCGGCCCCTGGGCCACGATGCGGCCGCCGCCTTCGCCGCCCTCCGGGCCCATGTCGATGAGGTAGTCGGCGTTGCGGATGATGTCGAGGTTGTGCTCGATGATGATGACGGTGTTGCCGAGGTCGGTGAGGCGGTGGAGGACCTCAAGGAGCTTGCGGACATCGTCGAAGTGGAGGCCGGTGGTGGGCTCATCGAGGAGATACAAGGTGCGGCCGGTCTGGCGCTTCGAGAGCTCGCGGGCGAGCTTCATGCGCTGGGCTTCGCCGCCGGAGAGCGTGGTGGCGCTTTGGCCGAGGTGGATGTAACCGAGGCCGACGTCGACGAGGGTCTGGAGCTTCTGGTGGACGGCGGGAATGTCCTTGAGCACGGGCACTGCGTCTTCGATGGGCAGATCTAAAATGTCCGCGATACTGTACCCATTGAAGCGAACGGCGAGGGTCTCCTGGTTGTAGCGGCGTCCGTTGCAGATCTCGCAGAGCACGTAGACGTCGGGCAGGAAGTTCATCTCGATGCGGCGCTGGCCTTCGCCCTGGCAGGCCTCGCAGCGTCCGCCCTGGACGTTGAAGCTGAAGCGGCCCGGCTTGTAGCCGCGCTCGCGCGACTCCGGCAGCATGGCGAAGAGGTCGCGGATGGCGGTGAAGACGCCGGTGTAGGTGGCGGGGTTGGAGCGGGGTGTGCGGCCGATGGGGGACTGGTCGATCTGGATGACCTTGTCGAGCTTTTCGATGCCGTGGATGGCCTTGTGCTTGCCGGGCTCTTCGCGCGAGCCGTAGAGTTCTTTGGCGAGCGAGCGGTAGAGGATGTCGTTGACGAGGGTGGATTTGCCGGAGCCGGAGACGCCGGAGACGACGGTCATGACGCCGAGGGGGAAGTGGGCGGTGACGTTCTGGAGGTTGTGCTCGGTGGCGTCCTGGATGGAGAGCCACTGGCCGGTGAGGGGGCGCGGGGATTGATCGTCTTTGCCGTCTGGCCCCGGGCGGGTTGGGCGGGTGACGATGTCGATCTTGCCGGCGAGGTACTGGCCGGTGATGGAGGCGGGGTTGGCCATGATCTCGGCCGGGGAGCCGGAGGCGATGATGTGGCCGCCGTTTTTGCCGGCGCCGGGGCCGATATCGAGCACGAAGTCGGCGGCGCGGATGGTGTCTTCGTCGTGCTCGACGACGAGGACGGTGTTGCCGAGGTCGCGCAGGCCGATGAGCGCGGCGATGAGGCGCTGGTTGTCGCGCTGGTGGAGGCCGATGCTGGGCTCGTCGAGGACGTAGAGGACGCCGCGCAATCTGCTTCCAATCTGCGTGGCGAGGCGGATGCGCTGGCCTTCGCCGCCGGAGAGCGTTGCGGCGGAGCGCGACAGAGACAGGTAGCCGAGGCCGACGGCGTTGAGGAACTCGAGCCGCTCGACGATCTCGCGCTGCAGCCGGTCGGCGATGAGGCGGTCGCGGCCGGTGAAGTGCATGGAGCGCGCGCCATCGAGGGCGCGTTCGAGGGAGAGGGAGGTGAAGTCGGCGATGCTGGCGTCGGTGCGGGCGGTCTCTGTGGTGGAAAAGGTCCCAGATGCTGTGGTGGAGCTGGAACCCTCGGGGTCCTTCGACTTCGGAGCAGGATGAGGCCCTGCTCCTTCGCTCAGGATGACAGAGTTTTTGGGAGGCGCGATGGAAAGCGGGAGGGTGACGGCGAGGGACTCCGGGCGGAGGCGGGCGCCGTGGCAGGCGGGGCACTCGGTGGCGGACATGAACTGCATCATGTAGTCGCGGTAGCCCTCGGACTTGGTGTCTTCGAGGGTGTCGCGGAGCCAGTTGAAGATGCCGTGGAAGCCGGTGCGGCCGACCTCGTTGCGCGGCGGGCCGTAGAGCAGAAGGTCTTGTTGTTCCTTGCTGAGTTCGCTGAAGGGGAGCTTGAGGTCGATCTTGTATTTGTCTGCGGCGAGCTTGATGAGCTTGAGGAGATATTGGGAGCTGGAGCCGGGGCCCATGGCGCCATCGAGCAACGGCTTGGACCAGTCGGTGATGGTCTTGGCGGGGTCGAAGTCGTAGATGGAGCCGAGGCCGTGGCAGCTGGGGCAGGCGCCGTAGGTGGAGTTGAAGGAGAAGCTGCGGGGCTCCAGCCGGGGGACGTTGATGCCGCAGTCCGGGCAGGCCATCGAGGAGCTGTAGAGGGTCTCGGCGTAGACGCCGCCGGGCGGCTGCAGGCCGATGAGCACGAGGCCGTTGGCCAGCTGCAGCGCGGTGGTGACGGCGGCGGTCAATCTCTTCGTGTCGAAGAGAGGGCCAGGCTCGATGGGGCTAGCAGCGGTGGCGGCTGAACCTGCGGGTCTCTCCACTCCGTCCGCAAAAGACGCGGACTCCGGTCGAGATGACAATTCTGTGGTTGGGGTGGCGGAGATGAGGGGCTTGAGGATGATGCGGTCGACGATGGCTTCGAGGGTATGGTTCTTGCGCTTTTCCAGGCGCATGCCCTCCTCGACCTCGACCATCTCGCCGTCGATGCGGACGCGGTAGCCCTTCTTGTCGAGCGCCTCGATCTCATCGCGGAACTCGCCCTTGCGGCCGCGGACGACCGGGGCGAGCACGGTGATGCGCTCCTGCGGGGCCGAGGCGGAGGACGTGGCCTGGGCGACGATCTGGGCCACGATCTGCTCGGCGCTCTGGCGGGAGATGGAGCGATGGCAGCGCGGGCAGTGTGGCTGGCCCACCGAGGCCCAGAGCAGCCGCAGGTAGTCGTAGATCTCGGTGATGGTGCCGACGGTGGAGCGTGGGCTGCGCGAGGTGGTCTTCTGCTCGATGGAGATGGCGGGCGAGAGGCCGTCGATGGAGTCGACGTCGGGGCGTTCCATCTGATCGAGAAACTGGCGTGCGTAGGCGGAGAGGGTCTCGACGTAGCGGCGCTGGCCCTCGGCGTAGATGGTGTCGAAGGCCAGCGAGCTCTTGCCGGAGCCGGAGAGGCCGGTGACGACGGTGAGGGTGTCGCGGGGGATGGAGACGGAGACGTCGCGGAGGTTGTGCTGGCGCGCGCCCCGCACCTGGATGTGGGTGAGGTTGCGGCGCGGGGATTGGGTCGAGAGGGCCAAGTCTCTAGAATACTCGCTGCCGCGGGTTGGCTTGTTGTGGACGTTGACCTGGCGCAAGGGGTGGCGAGGAACCGCGTTGGTACTGCTTTGACCAAGAATTGAGGACGCGGAGCACGAAAAGCGCGTCAGAATAAAGGGAACAGGCAGACGGGACTCGCATGCGCGGCCGGAGCCGAAGGAGTGTTGCGTGATGTTGACGATGGTGCTGGTGGGAGCGGTGTTGGCGGCGCTGGCGGTGGGGGTGCTGGCAGCCTATTGGACGTGCGAGGGGTTCTTCCGGGTGATGCGGTTCCATGCCGAGCGGGAGCGCCGGGGAACAGCGGCGGTGCAGGTGGCGACGGAAGTCTGAGTGGCTTCTTGTCGGTGGGCGATGGCCGACGGATAAGGAGAGTGGTCGCTTGCTACTGCGCGCGATACCCCACCCACCACCCCAGCGGACAAGAGCGGTCCGCTGGGGACCCCACCCTCCACCCCACCCTGCGACGATACGACCGTCGCGAGGATGGGGCACCCGGCCAAAGCTGAGATGAGCGACAGAATTTATGGGGCGCCGGATGCGGCGCCCTGTTTTTGTTTCTGCTGCAGTTGCAGCAGCTGCTGGTAGATCTGCTCCGGCGTGGCGACGCCGCCGGGGTTGGGCGCTGTGGTGCTGCCGGGCGGCGGCGGGTTGGGTGCGTCGACGATGCCGGAGCTGGACGGCGTGGTGTATGGCTGGGGCAGCGAGCTGGTGGGCACGGAGTTGATGGTGGGGAAGGTGGAGGCGGTGGGGTCGGTGTTGTTGGAGCTGCCGTTGACGTTGTTGAGCGGCGGCGGCATGGTGGGCGAACCGGTGGGCGCGGGCTGCGGCGTGGGGGAGAGGAGCGCGGCAGGGCCAGGCGCGGCGGCGGGGTAAACCGCGGGAGCAAGATCGGGGGCGTTGTCGGCGTCGGTGGGGATGGAGGGTGGGGTGGGGCCGCCGGGGGTGCGTGGGGTGAGGTAGAGCTCGAGCGGGGTGTCGCCGGCGGACTCCTTGAGGAGCATGTTGACGCCGGTGCCGTCGAGCAGCGTGGCGAGGATGGTGGCGGGCTGGGCGGGGCCGTAGTTGCCGAAGATGCGCTGGTCGGTGACGCCGCCGGAGATGGTCATGCCGGTCTGGCGGGCGATGGCACGGAGGATCTGGTGGAGGCTGGAGTCGTCGGCGCGGACCTCGAGTTGGCCGGCGGCGAAGGTGATCTGGGCGCGGTGTGGGCGGTCGGTCGCGGGGACGGGCGTGGCGGCGATGGGGCTGGGAAGGGCGTTGGCCGCAGGCAGCGCGGTGGGCGGATTCGCGGGCAGGGTGGAGGCCGGTGCGGGCGCACCGGGCGTCGGGTGTGCGCCGGGCGGCGGAGGCAGCGTGAGCCGCTGCATACGGTCCGGAGGGCGATCGGTCGGGCGTTCGCGCTGGGCCTCGCGCTGGGCCTCGATCTGGGCGGGGGTGAGCGGCTGCTGGGCGCGGACGGCGCCGGCCGCGAGCAGCAGCATCGCCAGCGCCGCTGGGCATGCTGCCGACTTGGGGACGCGGGATGTGCGCGTGAGCGGCATCTGCAGGTTGGGACGGGCGCCGCGGGCGGAGGGTAGCCTCATAAGGGAAGAATATAGGGTTCAGGGGTTAGGCAAAGGCAACAGCCAAGGCGAACGCGGAGGACGCAGAGGTGCGCGGAGGTGCGCGGAGGATAAGGCAAGGGCATGGGCGCATGTTTGCGTGGGCGCAATGTTGTGGGGCTAACTGGACTTGGGGGGATGCGCTCCGTATGCTGAGCAACGTGAGACGAGTGGGTGCAGGACGGGTGGGCCGGGTGCGGCTGGCGGCGCTGCTGGCGGCGGGTTTGGGCTGGGTCTGCGGAGCGGGGACGCAGACGTTGGCGCAGGCCGCGGGGCCGGCGTGCACAACCCAGGCCAATCTGGAGGCGGGGGTGCGGACGGCGGTGGCGGGCGCGGCGCTGGGGCTGGCCGAGGCGGTGCAGGCGGGCGATACGGCGAAGGTGCAGGCGCGGTCGGTGGCGGCGATTGTGGAGTCGTTTGGGCCGACTGAGTCGCTGGTGCGGGCGACCGCCGGGGAGCTGGGCGGCGAGACGCTGGCGGTGACGCAGATCTATGAGCTGGATGCGCGCGGACGCAAGCCGGGCGATGCGGCGGAGGCGGACTTCGCGTGTCCGCTGAGCGGGCAGACCGGGGAGACGGACTTCGCCATCGCGGGGCTGCCGCCGGGGCTGTATGCGTTCACGATGGTGGAGGCCTCGGGACCGCGACCGTGGCTGCTGGCGTTTCTGCTGGAGCAGACGGGCGAGCAGGCAGCGGGTGGCTGGAAGCTGGCGGGGTTCTATCCGCGGGCGCGGACGGCGGCAGGCCACGACGGACTGTGGTACTGGCGCGCGGCGCGCGACGACCGCGCGGCGGGCAGGCGCTGGGCCGCATGGCTGCTCTATGGCGAGGCGGACACGCTGCTGCGGCCGGCGGACTTTGTCTCCAGCACGAACCTGGACAAGCTGCGCAGCGAGCGCCGGGCCGCGGCGCCGGAGGAGTTGAGCGACGGGCTGAGCGCACAGACGCCGCTGGTGGTGAAGGCGGCCGACGGCGTCAGCTATCGCTTTACGGAGTTGGGCAGCGAGGGAGCGGCGGACGGTGGCAGCCTGGTGCTGGTGATGCGGTATACCGCCGACGCGCCGCCGGGTCCCGCGGCGCAGAAGACGATGTCCCAGAAGACGAGGAACCTGGCCGCGGCCAAGGCGCTGCTGGATGCGCACAAGGAGCTGCGGGCGGCGTTCGGCGGGGTGCAGGTGTTTGCGGATATGCCGGGGCAGGCGGTGGCGGCGACCGACGCGACGATGGCAGAGGTCCCCTAAGCCAGGTCGGGCATTTCCCTGGGGTTGGGGTGCGGGGCCGCGACTCCCATGGCGTCTTCCTCCATGAAGACTCCACGGCACACTACCACCGGGCAACGTAGCAACGGGGAAGATGCTCCAGAGGGAAAATGCTCTAGGATAGGGCTTGCGGAGACAAGCCGAAAGCAGGAGTGAGATGGCACAGGCGGGCAAGGGTGCAGAGGTGAAGAGTTTCGCGGAGGCGGTGGAGCAGCGGCGGGCCACGCCGAGCTTCGATGGCGAGCCGATCCCGGCTGCGGACCTGCGCCGGATTCTGGAGGCGGGGCTGCGCGCGCCGAGCGGTTACAACATGCAGCCGTGGCGGTTCGTGGTGGTGCAGCAGCCGGAGCACCGGCGGCGGTTGCGCGAGGCCAGCTACAACCAGGCGAAGGTGGAAGAGGCCTCGGCGGTGATTGTGGCCTGCGGCGACCGCGACGGCTGGCGCAAGGACCTCGACGAGATGCTGCGGCTGGGCCGTGCGGGCGGCATGCCGGAGAGCTATGCGGCGCAGGCGGCGGAGACGGTGCCGCGCTACCTCTCCAACTTCACCGAAGGCCAGATGCAGGGCTGGCTGAACAAGCAGGTGACCATCGCGACCACGACGATGATGTGGATGGCCGAGGTGATGGGCTACGATACCGCGCCGATGGAGGGCTTCGACCAGGCCAAGGTATGCGAGATCCTGCGCCTGCCGATGAGCTACTGGGTGGTGAGCCTGCTGGCGATCGGGCGGCTGAAGGGAAGCGACAAGTTCGAGGGCGGCAGGTTCGAGATGGGCCACATGGTCTTCGGCGAAGAGTATGGGCGGGTGCTGAAGTAGGGGTGAAGGCCAACGCATTGGGAAGACCGGGCGGCAAGGGAGAGACATGAAGACGTTGGGGCGGTTGTTGCTGGGGCTGGTGGTGCTGGGAGCGGCGCTCGGGGTTACGTTCTATCTGCGGCCGCTGTGGGTGCAGTTGCAGGCCACCCACCTGGGGCTGTTCCTGGACCGTGTGCAGAGCAACTATGTGCTGACGCCGGAGGGCCGGGTGCACTACTACGAGGCCGAGCCGGCGGTGACGGGCGGCGGTACGCCCCTGGTGCTGGTGCACGGGTTGGGCGACCGCGCCGAGAGCTGGGCGCCGATGCTGGTGCGGATGAAGCAGGCCGGCTTCCACGTCTATGCGCTGGACCTGCTGGGCTACGGGCGCAGCCCCAAGCCGGGGGACTCGGACTACTCGATCGCGACGCAGGAGAAGCTGGTGGTGGACTTTATCCAGGCGCTGGGGCTGCAGCGGCCCGATCTGGGTGGGTGGTCGATGGGCGGGTGGATCGCTCTGCGGCTGGCGCTGGACCATCCGGATCTGGTGGACCGCGTGGCGGTCTATGACAGCGCAGGGATACGGCGGCAGGTCGGTGGCGGACCGGGCGTGTTCCACCCCACCACGGAGGCCGACATGCAGCGGCTGGCCGATCTGCTGGAGCCGCATGGCCGGCCGCTGCCGGAGTTCGTGCTGCGGGATGCGCTGCGCAAGTTCGCCGGGCAGCAATGGGTGGTGGACCGCGGGATGCAGTCGATGCAGACCGGCCGCGACCTGCTGGATGACCGTCTGCCAGGGCTGACCGAGCCGCTGCTGATCGTGTGGGGCGCGGACGACCGGTTGTTGCCGGTGGAGGTCGCGCAACGGCTGCAGGCGCTCGACCCACGCGCCGAGCTGGACGTTGTAGAGGGCTGCGGACACCTGGCGCCGAAGGACCCCGGCTGCGACGACCGGGTGGCCGCGGCGACCGCGGCGTTTCTGCACACCAACCCGGCCCCGGTGGGCGGGATGCGGACGCTGGGGACCAACTAGGGCCTGTTGGCGATGAATGCTGGATGGAGGAGAGCGGTCGCTTGCTACCGCATGCGATACTCCACACTTTCGGGATGAGACTCCGAAAGGATGGGCCACCCGGCCGCCGGCATGGGCGATAATCCAGAGAGGTACGGTGCAGGCGATGCGCACAACGGACGGTGCAAGGACGACGGTAGTGGTCGGGGTGACTGGAGCGAGCGGATCGCGGCTGGCGGTGGAGATGCTGCGCCTGCTCGAGGCCGATGCACGCGTGGACCGGGTGCATGTGGTGGTGAGCCCGAGCGCGTTGCGCGTGCTGGCGGAGGAGTCCGGCGTGGCCGGGCGTGCCGGGCTGCTGGAGCGGCTGCTGGGCCGGCGGTCGCGCAAGATGGACCTGCTGGCGCATGAGGACATTGGGGCGGCGATCGCGTCGGGCTCCTATGCGGTTACGGCGATGATCGTGCTGCCGTGCTCGATGGGTACGCTGGCGGGCATTGCGCACGGGATGGCGGGCAACTTGATCGAGCGGGCCGCGGACGTCTGCCTGAAGGAGCGGCGGCGGCTGGTGCTGTGTGTGCGCGAGACGCCGCTGAACCTGATCCACCTGCGCAATATGGTGGCGGCGACCGAGGCCGGTGCGACGGTGTTTCCGGTGGCGCCGGCGTTCTACAACCATCCGCAGAGCGTCGACGAGATGGTGCAGACGTATGTGCAGCGGGTGCTGCAGCATGTGGGGCTGCCGCAGCCGGGGGCGTTCGCGTGGGGCGAGGCTGGCGAGACCGCCGAGCAGGAAGACGCACTGCCGTTGGCGCGGTAGAGCCAGGCAAAATACAACGCGTTCACGCAGTTTGTGGTCGAATAGCGGTAACCATGAACTACCACGAGACCAAGCTGGGCAAGAATGTGCGTTTTTTGCTGCCTTCGTTGAAGCTGAAGCAGCCCACCGAGACCGGGGAGACGATCGAGCAGAGCGTGCACCTGTTTCTGATGGAGAACTTCGGCGGCTATACCGCGACCTCGGCGAACCTGTTCGGGTATTGGAAGGAAGAGGACGGGCAGCAGACCTACGGCGAGCACCGCGAGTTCGTCGTGGCGCTGCCGGACGACCGCGGGCTGCCGGAGCTGAAGGAGTTTGTGGGGCGGATCGGACGGACGCTCGAGGAGAAGTGCATTTACTTCGAGGTGGCGGGCGAGGCGGTGCTGCTGTACGGGCAGACGAACGCGGCCGCGGCGAACGGGGCGCGCGTGTAGATTCAGCCGGCGGCGAGCACGCGGGCGAAGACGGCGTCGATGTTGCGCAGCTGGCGGTGGACGTCGAAGGCGGCGGCGAGTTTCTCCGGGGGCAGCAGGGCGGTGACGGCAGGGTCGGCCTCGATGAGCTGGCGGAAGGTGGGGGCGCCGGGCTCCCCGTCGTGGGTCCAGGCATGCATGGCGTGGGTCTGCACGACCTTGTAGGCGTCCTCGCGGCTCATGCCGGCGGCGGCGAGGTCGACCAGCAACTGGCCGCTGAAGACCAGGCCGTGGGTGGACTCGAGGTTCTTCAACATGCGCGCGGGGTAGACGAGCAGCTTTTCGATCAGCGTGGCGGTGCGGTCGAGCAGATAGTCGGCGAGGATGGTGGTGTCGGGCAGGATGATGCGCTCGGCGGAGGAGTGGCTGATGTCGCGCTCATGCCACAGGGCCACGTCTTCCAGCGCGACCTGCGCGTTGCCGCGCACGACGCGGGCGAGGCCGCAGATGTTCTCGCAGGCGATGGGGTTGCGCTTGTGGGGCATGGCGCTGGAGCCCTTCTGGCCCGGGGAGAAGAACTCCTCGGCCTCGCGGACCTCGGTGCGCTGCAGGTGGCGGATCTCGAGGGCGATCTTGTCGAGTGTGGAGCAGAGCACGGCGAGCGTGGCGATGTAGGCGGCGTGGCGGTCGCGCTGCAGCACCTGGGTGGAGATGAGCGCGGGCTGCAGGCCGAGTTCGGCGAGGATGGCGGCCTCATGCTCGGGCAGCAGCTTGCCGAAGGCGCCGACGGCGCCGGAGATCTTGCCCACGCGCAGGTCCTCGGCGGCGGCGTTGAAGCGGATGAGGTTGCGGCCCATCTCGGCGTACCAGAGCAGCAGCTTCATGCCGAAGGTGGTGGGTTCGGCGTGCACGCCGTGGGTGCGGCCGATGGTGGGCGTGTGCTGAAATTCCACAGCCCTCTTGCGCAGGACGGCGCGAAGGCGGAGAATGCCATCACGAATGAGATGGGAGGCTTGGACTAAGGCCAAGGCCTGCGCGGTGTCGACGACATCGGTGGAGGTGAGGCCGTAGTGTAGCCAGCGGGCCTCGGGACCGACCTGTTCGGCGACGGCTGTGGTGAAGGCAAGGACGTCGTGGCGGGTCTCGGCTTCGATGGCGTGGATGCGCTCGACCGTGAACGCAGCCTTCTCGCGGAGTGCGTTGGCGGCCGAGACCGGCACCACGCCGGCGCGGGACAGGGCCGCGGTTGCGGCGAGCTCGACCTGGAGCCAATTGTTGAAACGCTGCTGCTCTGACCAGATTTCAGCCATGGCGGGCCGGGTGTAGCGGGCGATCATGCGCGGGTCTCCAGTAAGGGGTTCGGGCGGATGCGGAGGAGACGGCCAGGAGCCGCTTCTACCGAAGATTGCATCCAGAGGGATAGGCAGGTGATGATCACCAGCGATAGTGTAACGACTTCGCATGGACGAAGGTGCTGGGCATTATTGATCGTTATGCGATAGACTGAGGTGTACGCATGCAGGGAACCACGGAAGCGGGCTTGGAAACGACGAGTTTGCGGAGTCTGGCAGAGTTTCGCTATCAGCTGAGGAAGTTTTTGAGCTTCAGCGAGATGGCGTCGGAACGGTGCGGTATCGGGACGCAGCAGTACCAACTGATGCAGGTGATCGCATCGACGCCGGAGGGCAAGGCGCCTTCGATCAGCTATGTGGCGGAGCGTATGGTGTTGCGGCATAACAGCACGGTGGAGTTGGTGGACCGTGCGGAGCGCAGCGGGCTGGTGCGCCGGGAGCAGGATGAGCGCGACCTGCGGCGTTCGCTGGTGCTGCTGACGCCGCTGGGCAAGGAGATGCTGCAGCGGTTGGTGCAGGAGCACGTGGCGGAGCTGGCGCCGAAGTGCGACAACCTGATCCAGGCGTTGCAGGCGCTGCAGCGGACCAGCGCCGCGGGCGTCACAGGGGCGCTGGAGGCCGGAGTCGAGGCGGCTGAAGCGGGGGCGTAGAAGCTTCCCGTCCAGCGGTCCTGCCGACAGGATGCAGGTCTCTCTGCGGCGCAGGACGACAGAGAGACCTGCGCCGGTTCGAGATGACAAGACTTTATCTAGGCGGAAAGCGGCTCTAGAAGCGGGGACGTAGGCGTTGAGCAAAAACAGGGCCCAGACGGGACTTCGGGATTACTCGGCGGACAGCCGCATTCTGTACATCAGCATTCTGGCCGCGGTGCTGGGGGCGACCAGCGCGGTGGCGGCGTGGGCGCTGCTGGAGCTGATCGCGCTGTGCACGAACCTTTTTTACTTCCAGCGCTGGGGCGTCCGCGACCGCGACCCATGGCAGGCCGGCCAGCACTGGTGGCTGGCGTTCATGCCGATGGCGGGCGGGCTGATCGTGGGGCTGATCGCGCGCTACCTTTCGCCGAAGGTGCGCGGACACGGCATGCCGGAGGCGGTGGAGACGGTGGTGTTCAACCGCGGGCGTGTGCAGCCGCGGGTCGCGATCCTGAAGCCGCTGGCGACGGCGATCTCGATCGGGTCGGGCGGACCGTTCGGGTCGGAGGGCCCGGTGATCATCACCGGCGGGGCGATCGGTTCGGTGCTGGGGCAGTTGTTACCGATGACCGACTCCGAGCGCACGGTGCTGATGGTCGCGGGCGCCGCGGCCGGGATGGCGGCGACGTTCAACTGCCCCATGAGCGCGGTGCTGCTGGCGGTGGAGATTCTGCTGTTCGAGTGGAAGCCGCGCTCGCTGGTACCGGTGGCGATCGCCTGTGTGACCGCGTGCGCGGTGCGGCGGCTGCTGCTGGGGCCGCAGAGCCTGCTGCATATGGCCCCGACCGGCAGCCCGGTGTATCACTCGGCGATGCTGGGCGCGCTGGCGCTGGGGGTGATTGCGGCGTTCGTGGCCGCGGGGCTGAGCCAGGGCATCCACCTGGTGGAGCGGACGTTTGAGCGGCTGCCGGTGCACTGGATGTGGTGGCCGGCGATCGGCGGCGTGGGCGTGGGGCTGTGCGGGCTGCTGTTTCCGCGCGGGCTGGGCGTGGGCTACAGCGTGATCCAGCAGCTGATCTCCGGCGACAACGGCTGGCGGCTGGTGGCCGGGGTGCTGCTGGTGAAGAGCGCGATGTGGATGTTCTCACTGGGCTCGGAGACGGCGGGCGGCATTCTGGCGCCGCTGCTGATGATCGGCGGAGCACTGGGCGCGGCGATGAGCCACGTGGTGCCGCTGATGAGCCCGGGCGAGTGGTCGCTGGTGGGGATGACGGCGGTGCTCTCGGCGGCGATCGGCGCGCCGCTGACGGCGGCGATGCTGGCGCTGGAGCTGACGCACAATGGCGGCCTGATGCTGCCGGTGCTGCTGAGCTGCGTGGGCGCATATGCGGTGAGCGTGCTGGTGCAGCCGCGGTCGATGCTGACGGACAACATGGCGCGGCGCGGGCTGCACCTGAGCCGTGAGTTCGGCGCCGACCCGCTGGAGACCATGCTGGTGAGCCAGGCGATGCACACCAGCGTCTTCGCGCTGAGCGATGCGGCGACCCGGCGCGACGCGGCGGAGTGGCTGAAGACGATGGAAGAGCGCGGGGCGTCGTCCGCGGAGGCCGCGGCCGCGGCGTGGTCGCATTGGCAGCGGGTGTTTCCGCTGGTGGACGCCGAGGGCAAGCTGGTGGGCATGCTGACGCGCTCGCAGATGATCGCGGCGGCGCGGAAGCCGGACCTGGGCCGGCCGCTGCTCGAAGACGCGAAGACCGACCCCGCGACGATGTCGCCCTTCACCACGCTGCGCAGCTGCGCGGCGGCGATGGCCGAGAGCAAGCTGACGACGTTCCCGGTGGTGGCCGCGGACGGCAAGCTGGTGGGCGTGGTGACGATCGACGACCTGCTGAAGGGGCGCAGCGTGCAGACGCACCGCGAGAGCGACCGCGAGCGCGTGCTGCGGCTGCGGTGGCCGTTCGGCCGGCCGGAAAAGCTGGAGCCGGTCGAGACGCCCGTGCCCGCTCCTCCGGACGAGACCGGCGCCGCGGCCTGAGTACCCCCCTCCCCTAATTGATGTAAGTGTTCAAAGGTATTGGGTTAGGCTCGTACCGTCTTTCGTGTGGTTACGAAAGACAGGGTTCGCTAGGCTTGAGTATCCCACTTCCCAAGGTTTGGTTTTCAAGGGTTTTACTTGCTGGCACTGGGCCTGAGGGAAGAGCCCGGAGTTGGCCGCGCTGTCTTCCTTAGTATTTCCATTGTAACGGGGGTGTCAAGGATTTGAGTGCGGAGCGGTGCATACGGAGCCGGCACGCCATCCGGTGGGCGATATAATTCGGGGCAAATAGGGCCAGGGATTCAACTCCGACTGAACGATTGACCGAGGGTAGTTCCATGGGGAATGTTGCTGCGAATGGGCTGGGGGTGTTTGCCGCTGGCCGCATGACGAAGCGATGGGCCGGGTTGCTGCTGGTGCTGCTTACGGGGGTAGTTCTGTCCAGCGCCGGCGCGCAGACCCGCCCGGTCCAGAACTCGGTGAAGTTGTACCGCTACTCGGTTTTGACCGACACCTACGATCATGGCTACCGGTCGGAGATTGCTGGGGGAGCCACGCCGAAGGGAACCTACTACAGGGTGGAGCGGGACGCGCAGGGCCGAATGGTTCGAGTGACCATGATGCGCGATGGGAAAGAGCAAAAATTGACGACCTTCCACTACACAGGGGCCAGCCGTTTTTACGATTCGTCCGAGGCATTTGTGAACGGAGAGAAGACGCAGATCAGCCTGTATCAAAGGGACCCGCAGGGAAGACTTGTGCGTGAGGACGATGAGACGGCGGACGGTAAGCTCACCAAGTACTACGTCGTTACGTGGTCGCCCCAGCACGCCGAGGTAATGGGATACGATCCGGGGAACAAGCGAACGTATCGCGCCATTGAGCACTTTTCCATAGGCGGTGTCGAAGTAAACAAGACCAGTTATCTGTCACCTACCTCGGATGCAAGTTACGTTGAACTGGAAATAGATGAGCATACCGGCCTTTCCCAGTCTGCGCGTCAGTTGACGGACGGCAAACTCGACAACACGCGCAGGTTCACCTACGACGCGAACGGCGGCGAGACCCGTATGGACGCCTATGGTCCCGACGGTGTTTGGTTTGCGGCCCATGTGTATAGCGATGGACTTCTATCGCAAACGCTATACAAATTCAGCGACGGTTCAAACCAGGAGTTTAACTACAGCTATGACGGCAAGAAGTTCTTGAAGCAAACGGATGTTGTCGTCGCCGGTAAGCCGCTGTGTAAGCTGACCTATGACATGGAGTCGGACGGCACCGTGAAGCGTACGCTGGCCATCGGCAACGATGGAACGCTATGGGCGGAGTATCCGGCTCCGATTGTCAGGGACATCCAGCAAAATGGACAGCCTGTGGGACGCACGGACGGAATCCTCCACAAGACCGGGAACTGGTGGTAGGGAGGGCCCGGGCGGTGGTGGCGGGGCTATGCCCTTCGGGCTTCCTTCGACAGGCTCAGGACAGGCTGTTCGACTGCGGAATCCGCAAGTGCGCGGATTCCTTCGCTCAGGATGACCGAGTTTTAGGGTGTGCGATGGAGCCGTGCAAGGCCACGCTCAGGATGACAGGCGTCCGGGAGTTGTTGGTGGCTATTGAGGGAGGGCCGGGGCTGAAGGCCCTTCTTTCTTTTTGGGACGCTATGAGACCCAAGGCTGAAGCCTTGGGGTACCCGATCCTTGCCGGGGCATGCTCCATTCGAGCCGGGGCGTGGTCCATTGGAAAGGCTATTCGGCGACGCCGAAGAGTTCGGCCATTTCTTCGTGGAGGAAGCCTTCGCCGGGCTTGTAGGGCTGGATCCATTTGCCGTCGAGGACGAACTGGGGGATGGCGCGCTTGCCGGTGTTGGCGATGAGTTCGGCGGCGGCGCCGGGGGTGGTTTCGATGTCGATCTCGGTGTAGGGGATGGCGTGGGTGGCGAGGAAGCGTTTGGCCTCGCGGCAGTCGCGGCACCAGGTGGCGGAGTAGACCTTTAAATCCATGCTTCTATTGTCGGTGAGAGGCGAGGGAAAGGGAAGAGGCAAAGGCAACAGCAACGGCAACTGCGAACGCGGAGGACGCGAAGGACGCGAAGGTACGCGGAGGGAAGGTAAGAGGAAAGGCAACAGCAAACGCAGATTCCCTTCGGGAATGACAAAGGGGCTAGGGTTGTTTGGGTATGCCGTGGGTGAAGTGGCGTAGCAGGAACTCCTGGAAGAGGGTGCCGAAGCTGCCCTCGCCGATGCCGATGAAGATGTTGTCCACCGAGGTCTGGAGGTCGTGTTTGGCGCTGTTGGGGTAGTAGAGGCTGGAGAGGGCGCCCGAGCCCGCGTTGCCGAGGACGTTGGAGTAGTTGGGCTGCCAGTGGCCGTTGTCGCCGCGGCAGATGACGACGGTGGAGATGGCGTAGAGCGCGCGGTGGACCACGGAGCCGTGGCCGAGGTAGAAGTAGCGCGGGTCCTGGCGCAGGAGCGAAGGAAAGACCGCGGAGCCGAGGAAGGTGGCGCTGAGGTGGTCGCCGTAGGCGGCGGCGAAGCGCTGGGCGTAGCCGGAGATGCCGGGGCCGTAGCCGGCGAGGTCGCCCTGCGCCTGTTCGATGCCGGCGGTGATGGCGGTGGTGCCGAAGGTGATGGGGTCGCGGCTGACGACGAGCGCCAGCTTGAACTTTTGCCGGCGGGTTAGCGGCTGGGCGTCGCGGACGTAGCTGACGTAGAAGTTGGGCAGGACGCCGAGGATGCGCTGATGCTCCTCGGCGGTGATCTGCTGCTCGGCGAGGTCTTCGACGGTGATGGCGTCGACGACGGAGTCGATGGCCTCGACGCCGAGCTCGACGGGGGTGAGGGTGAGCTGCTCGGCGGGGTGGACGAGGACGTCTTCGACCTTCCAGGGCGAGAAGCCGGTGGCCCGGATGCGGATGCGATAGGTGCCGGGTGCGACGGGCGCGAGGGTGAAGCTGCCGGTGGCGTCCGAGACGGTGGTGCGCTCGACGGCTCGGGTGGCGGGGTCTTCGAGGGCGATCTGCGCGCCAGGGATGGCGGCGCCGTCGGTGTCCGTGACGGTGCCGTAGAGGGTGGCGGTGCTGGGCGCGTTGGGCAGTTGGATGCTGGGCGTCTGGGCGTACAGGGGTACGACAAGCATCGCCAGAACGGCGAACCGTGCGAGGCGGAGCGGGATGGAGCGCGTGGGGGACATCGGATGATTAAAACGATAGAACAGAAAAGAGCGAGAACAGGCAAGAGCGTTAACGCGGAGGGCGCGGAGGTTTTAAGAGAGAGGGCGCGGAGGGTATGGCTCGGGACTACTGTTCGTGATTATTGCTCGGGATTATTGTTCGTGGTAGTTGCGGATGAGGCCGCCATCGAGGAAGTAGGTGCTGCCGGTGACGTAGGCGCCGTCGTCGGAGGCGAGGAAGGCGGCGACGCCGGCGACCTCCTCCGGCTTGCCCAGGCGGCCGAGGGGGATGCTGGCCAACAGGGCGTCGAGCTTGGGTTTGTCGGCCAGCAGACCCTTGTTGATGGGGGTGTCGATGGCGCCCGGGGCGATGTTGTTGACGGTGATGTGGAGCGGGCCGAGCTCGACGGCGAGGTCGCGCATGAGCATGCGCATGCCGCCCTTGGAGGCGCAGTAGGTGGAGAAGTGCGGGAAGACCATGTCCTCATGCACGGAGGAGATGTTGATGACGCGGCCGGGCTTGCCGGCGTCGCGGAGGCGGCGGACGAAGGCCTGGGTGAGGAAGAAGGCGCCCTTGAGGTTGACGTCGAGGACGGTGTCGTAGTCCTTCTCGGTGACGTCGAGGAAGTCGCCGTGGATCTCGACGCCGGCGTTGTTGACGAGGATGTCGCAGGAGCCGAGCTGCTGCCAGATGTCGTCGATGAGGCGGGCGGTCTGGGCGAGGTTGGTGACGTCGGCCTGGAGCATGATGGCTTTGCCGCCGGCGGCGGTAATCTTGTCGACGGTGGCCTGGGCCTCTTCGGGCTGGACGACGTAGTCGATGACGAGGGTTGCGCCCTCCTGGGCGAGGCGTTCTGCGATGGCCTGGCCGATACCTGAGCCGGCGCCGGTGACGACAGCGATCTTTCCTGCGAGACGGGACATGCGGTGGGACCTTTCTTGGAGAAGCTGCGTTGGGTGGTTCAGAGGTTCATTCCATTTCCGATGCAGGCAGTGTCGCCAACTCGAGCAAGAAGCAGGTCTTTCGCTCCGCTCAGGATGACAATTTCTTTATATCGCGAACTTCTGATGTCAGTTGGATTTGGCAGCGGACTTGCGCGTGGCGGACTTTTTGGCGGCCGCCTTCTTGGTAGCTGCCTTTTTAGTATCGGCGATGATGCCGGAGAGGATGTGCTTGGCCTTCTCCAGCTCGGCGTGGCGGTCGGCGGAGAGGTTTTTGCCGGCGCGGTTGATGTAGAAGTTGAGCATCCGCATGCCGGAGGCGGGGCCTTTGGGCGAGACCTTCTTACTGGCCAAGTGCTTGGCGATGGTTTCAGCGTCCTCGGTGAACAGGCCTTCCTCGGGGTAGGTTGAGTCGGTGTCGACCTTGGCGGACCAGCGGTGCGAGGGTGGAGTGGACGATGGGGTATGCGGCTTGTGGGTATGGGGCATGGCGCAGCCTCCTGCAATTGTGATGCGGGAGAGGGCTCTCGGCGATTGCTGGCGCCGGCAAAAGTGGCGAGGGAGCGTGAAGGCTGGCGTTGGGTCGCAGAGCCCGAGACGCATCAGCGGCGGGCACGGAAAAATTCGGTGAGCAGTGCGGAGGCTTCTTCGCCGAGGACGCCGGCGACGACTTCGACGCGGTGGTTGAGCGCGGGGTGGTTCATCACGGAGAGCGCCGAGCCGCAGGCGCCGGCCTTGGGGTCCGGCGCGGCGTAGACCAGCCGGGCGATGCGCGCGTGGAGGATGGCGCCGGCGCACATGGCGCAGGGCTCAAGCGTGCAATAGAGGGTGCAGCCGGTGAGGCGATAATTGCGAACGGCGGCGCCTGATTCCCGAAGCACGACGATTTCGGCGTGGGCGGTGGGGTCGGAGTCGCGCAGGACGCGGTTGTTGCCGTGGGCGAGCACCTGGCCGGTGGGCGAGACGATGAGGGCGCCGACCGGGACCTCGCCGGCGACTTCGGCGGCGAGGGCCTGGGCGAGGGCGAGCTGCATGAAATGAGTGTCGTCGACTGGCGCGGTCACAGGCATCGTCTCCCGTTGTACTACTTTGCGGGTGTCGATGCAGCGGCGGGGGTGGCGGCATCCTTGAGGTAGGCCGGGCTGAGGGTTTGCTTCGCGGTGGCGATGGGGAGCAGCGTTGGGTAGAACTGCACGAATGTAGTGTCGACCGCGCCGTGGGCTTCATGGCAGGCGTAGCAGTTTGCGGGCCGTGGCAGCAGCCGGGCGGTGGCTGCGCCGTCCGCGCGGTCGTAGAAGCTCCAGGTGCCGCGGTCTTTCACGTGGATCTCCATGCCCATCACCTCGGTACTCTGGGTGTGGCCGCGCTTGTTGATGGAGATGGGGTCCTCGGCGCCGCGGACCTCGAGGATGAAGGTGGTCTTGTCCGGCCATGTGCCGGTGGCGAGGAAGCCGCGGTAGCTGGCGGGGTTGACGAAGACGTTGTCGAACACATGGTGGCTGGCCGCGCCGGTGGCCGCGTAGGACATATCGATGCCGGAGGTGAGATAGACCCACTCGCGATAGTTGGCGGGCACGATGAGGTCGCCGGCGGCGGTGTAAGCGGGCGTGTCGGTTGGGGCGGGCGGCGCGCCGGGAAGCAATGCGAGCAGCAGCAGAGCGGCGGGGGCGAGGAGCTTGAGCATGGTGAGGACCTCGATGGCGATACGCGGAGTATAGCGGAGCGGCTCCCGCCTAGCTGGACTGGCGCGTCTGGGGTTGCGCGGCTGGGCCGAAGAAGCGTTCGACCTGCTGCGCGAGCGCGAGAAGCGCTGGACGGCGTTGGGCAAGCGCGGTCTCGTCGAGAGAGAACTGATTGATCCATAGCTCCTCAAGGATTGGGAGTGTGTGCTGGACAGTCAGTCGATCGGTTGAACGATTCTGTATGGCTGCGAAGAAGAGCTTTGCTTCCGGGTCATACTCATCTATCGGGCACTCGTCCGCGATCAAGCCCTCGACATCGGCCGTGGCGAACAGTTCCTTGAGCGAGTCTAGGTCGGGCGGTGGCGGCCAGGGCTTGGACAAGGTGGTCGATCCTTTGGAGTCTGTGGCGATGCAGGGGACATGCAGATCCTTCGGCTACGCTCAGGATGAAAAATCGAAAAGTGTCGCGGGCTTCAATGTCGCGGGTTTCAATAAAGATTTCATGCAGGCTGCTGCTGGGTCATGCAGTGGAGGGTGCCGAGGCCCCAGACGAGGTCGACGGCGTGGATGCCGGTGACGGTGCGGGTGGGGAAGCACTCGGCGAGGATGTTGAGGGCGATGCGGTCGTTGGGGTCGTTGAAGGTGGGCACGAGGACCAGCGAGTTGGCGATGTAGAAGTTGGCGTAGCTGGCGGGCAGGCGCTGGCCTTCAAAGACGACGGGCGCGGGCATGGGCAGTGTCTTGACGGTGAGCGGCTTGTTGGCGAGGTTGTGCGCGGAGCGAATCTTCAACGAGCGCAGGCGGTCGAGATTTTCCGCGAGCGGCAGGTGGTTCTCGTCGGCGGGGTTGGGCTCGATGGCGGCGAGGACGGTGTTTGGCGCGACGAAGCGGGCGATGTCGTCGATGTGGCCGTGGGTGTCGTCGCCGGCGCAGCCGCGGTTGAGCCAGAGGGTTTGGTCGATGCCGAGATGGTCGTGGAAGGCTTGTTCTAGCTGTTCGCGCGAGACGCCGGGGTTGCGCTGTTGTACTTCGCTGAGAAGGCACTCCTCGGTGGTGAGCAGCAGGCCCTCGCCGTTGGTGTCGATGCTGCCGCCTTCGAGGACCAATCGTTTTCCGTCGATGCTGGGCTCGAAGGACTGCATCTTGTAAAGCTTTGCGATGTGCGCGGGAATCTTGTCGTCGTTGTGCCAGTTGGGGTACTTGGCCCAGGCGTTGAAGCGCCAGTTGGTGAGGGCGATATCTTCATCGCCTTCGGCGAGTCTGGGCTGAAGCCCAGACCTACCGCTCGTGCCCGCTCCGATTTTTTTGACGAAGATTGGGCCGGAGTCGCGGAGCCAGACGCGGTCGGTGCGCCAGCGGTGGAAGTGGAGGCGGGCGAGGGTGGCTCCCTGGCGGCGGAGCAGGTTGGTGGCGCGGCGCTCGGCGGCCCGATCGTTGACGAGGATGTGCACGTCTTCGACGGCGGAGAGATGGCGCACGATCTCGGCGTAGACCCAGGGGATGGGCTGGAACTTGCCGGGCCAGTCGTCGGGGTTGTGGGGCCAGGCGATCCAGGTGGCGGCGTGCGGCGTCCACTCGGCGGGCATACGGTAGAGCGGCTGGGAGCGAGCGGTCATCGCTTCCATTGTCGCTGATTCCGTGGCTGCTTGGTGAGGGTGGAGAGAGGGTGAAAGCCGGCAATGCGAGTTGGCGGTGGCGCTAGAATATTCGGGAGGTGCCGTATGGACTGGAGCGGATGCGATCTGGTGGAGGTGGTGCCCGGGAAACACTCAGGCGACCCTTTGATTAAAGGGACGAGGATTCCTGCGGATGCCATCGTCAGCAACTTCAGGGCAGGGTCGACTTTGAAGGAGATTGCGGAGAATTACCCCTCTGCTTCGGAAGGTGCAATTCGTGGGGTACTCACCTATGCCATCGAACGATCTGCTTGGGATGTGAAGACGCTTGTTGACTGGAAAAGTTGTCCTCTGGTTGAGCAGGTGCCTGGACGTTGCTCGGGAGCGCCCACGATTGTGGGAACAAGGATATTTCCCGATATAGTGGCGGAGTACTACTGGTCTGGATCGACCGCCGAGGAGATCGTTGAGGACTTTCCCAGTCTGGCTATCGAGACCGTCAATGAACTGATCCGCTATGTGAAGGCGAAAGAAGCGCAGGCTGCATGAAGGTTTTTCTGGATGAGAACCTTCCTCATGCGTTGCGGACGGCTTTGGCAGGACACGATGTCTTTACTGCCCAGTTCATGGGATGGGCAGGCATCAAAAACGGCAAACTATTGACGCTCGTCGAGGCAGAGGGATTTCAGGTATTTGTAACCGCCGACCAGTCGATTCAAGACCAACAGAACTTCATCGAGAGGCGGATTGCGATGGTGTATCTGACCTCGCAGAAATGGCCAGTTCTCTCGTTGCGAGTGCAGGAGATTTTGGCGGCTATTGAGACTTCGTTGCCTGGGTCTGCTCAGGTTGTGGAGTGCGGTAAGTTTCGGCGTTAGAGGCCACCATGATATTCATAGCTATCTTTGAGCTAATGCTTGTTGCAGCGTTCGTTCTAGCATGTGCTCTCGCGATGGTTGCCCTTCTATTCGGCGTATATCGCTGCTATAAAGCGGATTGGCGAAATGGAATTCTGCTGCTTTTCTCCTCCGGATTGCTTAGCGCTGCTCTCTATTGCATCCCACATCTCGAGTACTACGTTATGTACGGGATTCGATCCAAGGTCGTGTTGTTGACTCGATGGGGCGTGGCGGCTGCTGCGGCTTCGATTCTCATTTCGCTGCTGGTCCACAACAGATCCAAATGGAACGTAGTGGCTGGTTCCATTGTGGCGATGCTGCTTCTGTCTCTCGCGTGGTGATTTGTCAGCTAGTCCAGGAACCGGCTGGTGATGCCGCCGTACGCGTCTATGCGGCGGTCGCGGAGGAAGGGCCAGTGTTGGCGGGTGGTCTCGACCTCGGCGGGGTCGAGGTCGGCGTAGAGGATCTCTTCCTTGTCGTGCGAGGCCTGGGCGAGGATGCGGCCGAAGGGG
>Ga0116230_10000711_pt1 | contig 29769 bp, 20 predicted proteins | sample S1TSphfallax_3_FD_88678 | JGI IMG/M metagenome (GOLD analysis project Ga0116230, IMG submission 88678) | Host-associated microbial communities from peat moss isolated from Minnesota, USA - S1T2_Fd - Sphagnum fallax MG | ecosystem: Host-associated > Plants > Peat moss > Unclassified | place... | reverse complement strand
TTTTGTTTTTGCTTTGCAAACCCTTTAGGTTTTTCGTTTGGCCCTTCGCAAAAAGGCACAATATGTAGTAGTGTGTGTAGTGAGCTAAATGGTGGTATACATATGTCAAGGAGAATAAGGGGATAAGAAGGACACATGTTAGTTTGCCTTGATATTGGCAAAAAAATTGAAGTATTTGTTTATTTACCAAAAGGAGAATCCGTAGAAACCGTTGGCTAAGGTCAAGAAAACTAGAAAATAAATGCAAACAAAACTAGAAAATCAAAAGACGACTATTGCAAAATCTTCAAGAAGTGTTCTTAAAAGGAAGAACAGAACTAAAGAAGGTGGAGCCTTAGGTTCAAAAGTTTAAAAAGAACAAGAGAACACAAAAGTACAAGCATAGAAAATGATGAAGGGGAAAGTGGCACCATCTATAATGCCAACAATGGTACAAGCAATTAGATAGACTATAGAAGTACCATAGGTGACATCTCCATAAGAGAAAAAATTCAGGGAATAATGGCAAAAAGTTAAAAGGGAGCATGACACAAGGTTTCTAGAGGGTGAGGAGCATATGTACTTGGATGGAAACATATACGAAGATTGGATGGACACCACTGAAAGTCCATAACATTTTCAAAATTTCCAACATCATTTGCAACAACAACAATAAACACAAAAAGGTCTATAGGCTACTAGAGTATAGACGGAAAAAGTGGAAACACAACCTCTGTTTGTAATGTTCAAACCACCAAAATTGTAGGTACTAGTTAGTAGACCAAAATTTGTAGAAGGATAACCATTTGAATTTGGGATGGGAAACAAATTAGTGCAAGAGATGGGATCATGTGCAGAAGGATCCAAAAATCCTATGACATAGACAAGTACACCAAAGTCTATGGAAAAGGTAGACGAAAAAGTAATGCAAGTAGATAAGATAGTTGAATTATTTTAGACCATGGGAAATGTGAGTTTAAATATCGGGAATTTGAATTTGGAGGTGAGCAGTTTGAAAAATAGATTGGCCATAAAGGAGAAGGAAAAGGTGATATTACAAGTGGAATTGGACAAGGAAAGGGACTTCTAGGAGTACAAGCTAGCATAACATAGAAATCCAAAAGAAGAACAAGGCAAAAAATGAGCAAAAGGTTAAAACACTCATAGGATGCGAATAAGGAGCTCAAGGTAAACACAACTCTAATGAAGTCACATGCTGAAAAACTACAGGAGTTGAAAAAGATGGCTAAAACCTAGGAGACCATAAAGAAAAAATGGACAAAGGCATTGTTGCAATATAAACAACAACAAGAGGCTTTGGGTAATCAGGTGAAAACACTTATTAAGGAGAAGATGGAGAAAGATAATGTTTTGATAGATTTGGAATTGATGAATTTGAAGAATGTATTTTTGTTGAATTATGAAAAGCTTAGAAGAAGGACAACAAAGGTAAAAAAAGAGAAGTTGGTGGAGGAAAATAAGGAGTATCAAAGGAGTTTGTAGCAATTGTAGGCATAGTCATAGACTGCAAATCAAAAGTTTGGACCCAATTGGTGTCAAGAAAAGACTGGAGGACTTTGAACATATGTTGTAGTATTATATTTAATGAGGATAAATAACAACATGAAGGATTCTTATGCAAAATTTGAAGAATGGTGGGAAGTTGCAAAGGAATATTTTGTAAAGAAGTTGGAGAAGAATCTAGCTCAACATAAAATTGATGGAAGAACCCTGAGGTACAAGTTGGAAGTTCATCAAAAAAAAATTCTAGATTTTGTCTATGGCAATCCAACAAATACAAAGGCATTAAGTTGGGATGAAGAGACTGAAACAGGGTTGAGTGGGACAACTCGAGAAAAGGGAGTGTAGACTAAGGAACCACAGGATCTTAGAGGAGGGACAATTCAGGAGGAGGACATGTTGACTTAGAAACCATAAGACTTCATAAAAAGGGGTCAAGAAGATAAAAAACCACAAACAACTCAAGAACAAGACTAGGTGGAAACTATCTAGCAATAGAGGTAAAAGTATCAAAGTATAACCCTTGGAAGAAGAACCATAGACAAAGTTAGTGGAGGAGGAGGTCAAAACTACAGAACCATTGGTTGTTGTACCAGTTGAAACTACAAAGATTATAATGGAAAAGACATATGCTTAGAAGGTTGTAGAATACTTTCATTTCATTTTTTGTCATTTAACAAGGATTTCGGGGATGGAATCCAAAGTATAGAGGGGGTAATGTTAAGGGTGTAGGTTAATTACATAATTTTGGATGAACAAGGCATTTAAGATAGAGATTGATCATGGAACATTGTAGGTTTGAATTTTGAATTTTTGCTGGTTTTGAATCATGATGAGGTGATTTGGAACTACCCAAAGATGGGAACTCTAGGGAAAAGGACTTATTGCTTAGACACATAGTTTTCGAGTAAAAATAGTTTTAAGTATTTTGTAGTAAAAAACCACATACCTTGTTTTGAATATACCATAGGTGTTATCTTGTTGTTTTGATTTCATTTCAATAGAACATGGGATGTTGTTGTAATTCTAATTGAATTTTCAATAAAATAGATAAGTACAGACTTCTACAATGATTTCCATATCCATATTATTTTGTGAATTTTTTGTAATATAAAAAATGTAATGAAATGAATTATAATCTTGTCTCTAGATTTTTCTACATTATATTTTGAAATATAAATTTTAGTTATATGGACTAATCATGAATCTAGTGTTTTAATGAACTGTAGAATCAAGTGTGTTTAAAATCAAGGTAGAAATTGTGAATGTGTGCATATTTGTTGTTACAGTAGTGTGGAGTATTTATGTAGGAATTAAATCCACTTCTACCAACACATCTATTAATCCACCTAGTAGAAAAACTTGACCTTTGTGGGCTAGTTCACACATGATGGATGTACCCGATGGAAAAGTACATGAAAGTTTTAAAAGGTTATGTCTAGAATATGGCATGGCCAAAAGGGATCATGGCAACTACGTATGTCATTAAAGAGGTTCTAGGATTTTGCATAGAACATATCCAACAAGTTGAATCTACAAAGGAGGAGAGTTTGGGATGACTTGGAAGAGCTTACAGTGCACGATGAAGTGCTTGAGGAGAATGGATGCCCTCGTAAATTGAGTGTTGACCTCAAGAGTTGGGCCCATACATTTGTCTTGCACATAATGCAACAACTCAACCATGGTGCGAATGAGATGAATGCTTTTATTACCAAAAACTTGATTTAATCCAAAGTGATACTATTTGTTTAGGGATGTATGTTAGATTTTGCATGTTGATAGAATAATTTAGTTGTTTCAAGTTGCAAGGTTTGAATTTAGTATGATGGTCCTATTAAAAAATAATGTGAGTTCATAACTCATGTGGCCATGTGTTGCCTAATCTTGGGCATTAATGATGTGCTTCAAGGCTTCATGGACATTTCTAGGGGTTAATATCTTTAGGTAGATTGTGTGTAGGAGGTACCAAGTAGCATAGCAGAGGAGGATAGTTGAAAGGGAAGTGTTTGCATGATTGGTAGCAATGAGGCGTAGGACAACGGCTTACCCATATGAATTGGTAGAATTGCCACCATTTGAATTATGGATTGTTCTTGCTATTGTAGAGGACATGATAGCAGGTGAGGAAATGCATTAAATGTCATTTCAATCAAATGTTACACCACCATCAGACTTTGCCACCACCTACTAGTCTATGTGGGCATTTGGAAACCACCTATGAGTGGCCAACGCAAAACACCATTTGTTAACTACTAACTCTAGGGCGGCCACAAAATTTGAACAAGAATGTTGTTCTTATTCCAAAGATCAGAACCTAATGCTAACATCTTTGAATATGTTAGGTGGATTGAAAAGACCCTAGAGTTGGATTATGGGAGGTTCTAAACCATTGTACTTCTTTGCAATTGGGTGGTGGCAAACTATTCTGAATATGTAGCTATAGTTAAATAAGATGAGTATGGGTTCACATTGGTGAACATTGAAAAATTGATCCCACTTTCAATTGAATTGTTTGCATTTCCAATGCATGATAATCAAGTTTTTCTTGTAGAAAACGTTAAGATCAACATGAAGCTCGAAGCTTGTTTTAGGTCAAAAGCCAAGAGGGCAAAGGTCAAAATACATAAAAAAAACCAATCCAAAAATCTCCATGTTTGACCTTGGCAATAATGTCAATCATGCACGTCTAAAAGTGATAATCCCACCCCAACAAATAGCTGCCCCCTTCAAAATGCAAATGAAATGGATGGAAAATTAATCACCCCAACCCAAGTATTGGCTGGAGAGTTAGCTATGGCATTTGAGGGTTGATTATGAGTAGGATCAAAAGGATTTTGCTTCTTATGGTTTTGAAAGTAACCATTTTAAGCCATGGATACTTTAGGTCATTTACGATCTTTTGTAAAAATGTCCACCTTAAACACCAAGATGTGATTTGGGTGAAACATCCAAATTAAAACTTCATGATATGTACCAAGGCTGGATTATTTTTCATCTAGGTTGGAAGTGGAGCAAACAAAACAACTCAGAAGTAGTGATGTATAGTCTAACATTGTTAGATCAATTTATAAGTGACATGTGAACATTTCTAAACAATATGGTGTTGAGGAATGAAAAGTCTAAACCCCAAACTATGTGTGGTTGTAGGTAATTTCATATTGTTAACTATAGGCCCAAGTTTTTTACTGCCTTCAATAGTTACTAGCACAATTTTGACTCATGTTAATTTTTGATTTAGAGGCCTTAATTTTTTCTAAGGACAATGTATTTATAAGGTATATATGCTTGTCAAAACATTGGGCATGTATTCCAAGTATTAGTGCGAGTGTTGGTTTATCAAATGATGAAATATGGAATCATATTCATTGATATATCTTGGCATATGTTTACCATTTCTATAGGGATCAAGACTAAATCCAAGGTTGGTGGATCAATGTGTTTGCATAATTTCCTATGTATGGTTTTAAGACATATAATTACCCATTTGGGTTAAGACATTTGATTAATGATAAAAATATCTCTAGGGGGGCACCAAAATGCTTGAACCATCCATTGATGTGGTGTGCCCCTTTGCTATATTCTTGTTGTGCCCATCGAAAGTTCTTGAATGCAAAGGCAATGTTTTGTAGTATACAACTATGAAAGGACTTTGTTAGCTTTTCTTAACATTAATTTGGCAAGTAATTAGTAAGTAGATCAATTAATGTCATGGTTTTGGTTTGTTGGAATTTTGAAGTAGCATCAAAGGGGTATATTCTTGATGTGTGTTTTTCAATCTATAGGAACCTCGAGCCTTTGTTTTAAGCACACATGTGGTGCACTTCAATATGTATCATATTTATGGTCCTAGGGTATGTGTTGTTGAATGGACTAGGCTAGAATAACAAATCAAGGGAATATCTAATATTGCTTTATCAAATGGGCCAATAGTAAATAGTGGAATGCTTTTGTGGGGCTATTAATGGACAATGTGGATTGATTTTCTTTGTATGGCCAGCTAGCATGCTATATGTTCAATGTGAAATACAAAACCTCATATGGTCGTAAGAATGTTGGTAAGGACAAAAGGATTATTCCCCATCACTAGGGAATATTACCTTGTCATATTTCAACATGATGTATTATAACTTTATATGAATTGGGTTTATCAAGTCGATGATTTGGATTTTGTGCATTGTGTTGTAGGATTTTGTAAAATGTGTAAGGATCTTTTGAACTATGATCTTGTGCTTTGGAATTTTTTTAGTGACTTTGGACCTATTAGATTTATTAAATTTGCCCAAAGGATTTTTTGCAAAATTGTTTTGAATTTTGTGGTCTATATAGAATGGACTGTGTTATTTGATTAAATGTGTTGGATTTTGTGCACTAGGTAGTTGGACTTCATGCATTGGAACCTGGGCAAGTTGATCTTCTGTTATTTTAATAGGATCATTTGATTAAGTGGGATGATCCCATATTCCATATTGAAGGTCCCAATTGCTATTGAAGGATGTGGAGGTCCTAGATGGACCAACTTGCATTAACTTCTATGTAATAATGAAAGGCGAGTTGTGTTTTTGCTAGGACACAGATAAATAGAAATTAAAGTTGCCACCTTTTTTGTCGCAACCCTAACTTTGGGCTCGCGACTAAGGCAAATGGGTTGCAAGGGTGCGGGCCAAGAGGAAGCCTGGGAGTCACATCATGGATTCCTGAGAGTGTAGGAGAGTGTGAAGGAGTGAGCCATCACACTCCCAAGGCAACTCCCACTTTGGGAGATGGAGTCCCGGTGGACTCCCAAAATTTCAGAGACCAATTTGAAGGGTCAAAACTCAATGGCTTGTGGCGTTTTTTATATCATTGGAAAGCTCTTGGAACGTAGATGTTTAAAATGGGCTCGCACTGCTCATTTGGACATCTGAAACACAAGTTATGGCCAAAAGAAGGGCCGGGAGTCAAATTGCCAATTTGACTCCCGACCATAAAAAGTCGGGAATCGACCCGATTTACTTGGCTGCAGACGATGTGCGACATACCGTTGGAAAGCTCTCGACGAGAGCTACAACTTTGCTACAGACCACACTTCGATCCAAGGTCTGCTCGCAAAGTTATGGGGCTCCAAAGTCCCGGGAGTCGCAACTGGCGGGATTTCGGGACTCCCACGCAGGAGTCCCGCGGGAGTCCCGGGAGAGAAAAGCCATTTGGATGTGGGCCCCGTGGAGAGGTCCAGAGTATACTATAAGGGGGAAGGTGGTGGCTTCCCCCAAGTCCGGGCCGTGGCGAGTCTTGTGTGTCCATGTTGCCCGTGGCTCGTCCTAGCACTAAAGGTGTTCTAATTATGCACTAACCATTTTGTGTGGGTTGTGTGCAGGCCCGTGTGAGTGAATAAGCTTGTCAATTCTTCTTAGTCCCATCCCGGAGGTCCAACACGCCCCTCTACCCCTCAAAGTGTTGTGAGCTAGGGAGCGCATCCCGACTCCTCCCTCTTCCGCTGTCTTTCATTTGGACTTACATTTGAGTCCTTCAAGGAGTTGGGAGTGTGTCATTTTTGCAATGTAATCCCCGATCTCTCATTATGTGATAGTTACCCTTGTGTGTTCATCAACCATTTCTTAGTCTTCATGAAGTGTCTTTATGCATGATAGAAATAAAGATATATCTTGTCAAGATGTTGGTCACAAAAGGCATTACTCATGGTTCATATTCATGTTCTTAAAGGATGTAGGAGTGGCTTTTGAACCATAGGTTGGTATGGTATGGAACTATTTGAAGCTAGTAGGTTGTTTAGATGCATGTTTTAGAACATGGTGTCATAGTTTTATGGGATAATCCCACACCATATTGGTTTATGGATATACCCATAGAAGGTGATAGCCCAAGAAATGGAGAAAATCTAACATATATATTTGCCACAAAATGCAATGGTTTGTAATCATGAAAGTTGATAAGGGGACAACTATTTTAGTCTATTAGATACTCTCCATTGTTGAAAAGGTATAGATGAAATTGAAACCACTTGTTATCTTGCGCGATCCATCTTCATCAAATCTTTCAAGACTACAACCTTTTGTGTTTTATGTTATAATGTGTGTGTGTGTGTGTGATGTGTAGATTATGATGTAGGTTTTAGATGATTAATCCCATATTCCAAATTTTTGTATTATGTTATTAATTCAAAACTAAATATGCATGTTTATTTGTGTGTTTGTGTTTTGCAAGTTGAAACCTTTACCCATGTATACGATCTAGTGTAGTTGTTTTGGAAAAGGATGATGTGCTATAGTTGAAATGAACACTCCATCAACTTCAAATAGGTTTCGTCTATTGTCACAAAAGGTAGAAGAGTCTAGTTGTTTCAAGTTGGAAGGCCAATTTTAATATATGGTCTAATGATCCAACATTAATGTTGTAGTTGTTAAATCACTATATAGGCATGTTTCAAGTTAGTTGTTGAAAACTCCCCTTTTCCAACTACATTCCAACTTCTTTTCAACTGTAATTTCTAGTTGAAAACAACAAACTTAGTTGGAAGATTTTATTTGTAACTGAAATCTATTATTTGCAATTGAAAACCATGGTAGTTGACAATTACAAGTTGAAAGTGACATTCTAGTTGAAAATGTTAGCCACATGTCAACACCACATCAATTGCCATGTCAAACCATTTTAGTTGTGAATGACATTGATAGTTATAATTGAAAATTATTTTCAACTTGAGCAATAGGGTGGATGAATTTCATCTAGTGACATTTCATGACATCATCAATTTTGCATTTCAATATTCAATATTGAAATAAAAATAAAATTTATATGAATCATCCAATTTAAAAAAGGAAGATATTTTTGACATATGGACTAAGGAGACAATGACACATGGTAATGATCAACTATTTTAAAATTAAATATTGTTCATAAATAACATTAATCTAGCTTATCCATCTTGCATCCAATACAATTTTGACATATGGACATTATTTTTTTTATCCTACTAGGCCTATGTACCTACCAACCTATTTCATTAAATTTAGGTACCTCTATAAGTAGGTAGGTAACATATTTACATACCTACCTACTTAAACTTGGCTACATAGGTAGATAAGTAGCCTAGGTAGCTAAATTACCTACCCATCAAAACCTATTTACTAAATAAGTTAGTTTAAAATAATCCTATTTTATTTTTGGTTTAGTTTCTAGGGTTGAACCATTTAGATTGGCTCATCCCAAGTACCATTGTTTAAAGAAAATCATGCATCTACTTATATAGTTTGCAAACTTGAAACATATGATAAAGAATATGGGACAAACATTTTAATTACATCTTAGTTGCAACTATTAGGATAAACCTATTAATAACTTGAGGACAAAGACTTATAAATCTTTGTAAATTGTTTTATTGCCTTTGAAGCTCAAAAATATTTGTAGCCCTTCACCTAGTGGATCTAATGCAACAAAAATCCCTCAAATTGATGAAGAAATGAACAAGTTATGCCTTTTCCTAGTGAAGGGGTTTATGGGCATGTGAGTTTGCACATATGACCAATTTGCATTTTGGAGCTTAAGATCTTTGGATGTCTTTCTATTTCCTTTGAACTTCAGAAAGGTTTTATAAAGCTTCAAATGGTGCTTTCATAGCTTTAAAATTGTTCAAAACAAACAAGGAATGATGAAGATGTGAGATTTGAAAGTAAGGGGGTCTAATTTTATTTTTCTCCTTGAACAAGCTCATTCTCTTCTTGCTTTTTGTTGTTGCTCCTTTTTCTTTGGAATTCCAAGAACTATTGTAAATTTTCACTTGGTTCACCCATGGTCATGATTTTTTTTCCAAAAAGAAAAAAAACTTCCAAAATATGGTAGGGGTTTGGTGATAGGTGTGTCTACCCTTCCCATTAGTTATTTTATATTAACTTAATCCACCTACTAGCTATATTAAATATTAAACATAGAAATATCTAACAAATAAAAAAACCTATAATCATCGTTATTAAATATTTATAATAATAATAATAATAATTACTAATATTGGTATTACTATATTTTATCTTGCTAGATATTAATTACAAATATGAAATTAATATTTTCATAATAATAATAAATATTTATACACATTAACACATAAAATTATAATACATATAATCAATTATAATATTAATATACATTAATGCAAATATAAATCATATTTAGAATTGGATATTAGTTATATGAAATAATTTTAATTATAAATTATAATTTTATTAGTGAATAATGATTGATAATATTATTAATATTGATAATAAGTTATAATTTATACATAATAGTAATACATACCTATGTTATACTAATTCAGGTGAAATATAATAACATATATATATAATAGCAAATGACAACCATTTTATTTTTTCAACCATCTAATTAAAAAACTAGATTGTGCTTCGTGGCAACTTAAAATTATCTTATAATTATTTAGGATTAGTTTAGGGTTGGACCACTTATGATAGGCCATGTGGCACCTAGGTTAGGCCACCTAGCCTAGTTAGGTGCTTAAGGTACCTAGCCTAATTTTGCGTTAAGCCATTTATAATAGGCCATGTGGCACCTAGGTTAGGCCACCTAGCCTAGTTAGGTGCTTAAGGTACCTAGCCTAATTTTGGGCTAAGCCATTTATAATAGGCCATGTGGCACCTAGGTTAAGCCTAGGTCACCTAACCATAGGTCTAGCCTAGGTAGGTAGGTACTTAGGTTCAAGTCTATAACTTTTACAACAAATCCTATTTATTATAAGTTGAGCTTTTGGGTGGAGCCTATGTGATTAGATCCTCCCATATGGCAATTGAAAAAATTGAATGTGTCTATTATACCAAACCAACCTATATAGTTTGTAAACTTGAAAGGGAAGACAAACAATATGGGATAAAATTGTAATTCCAACTATGTTGTAGCCTAGTTTCATAGGTGTAGTTTAGTCGTCATTATTTCCTAACACATATTATTACATAGCCTACCTATTAAGTACCATAAATTTTTACGAGGTACCTATATTTAGATAATATTTATTTAAATACATATTTAATTAGCCTTTAGATAATTATTTACTTTAAATACCTATTTAGATAGCCTTTTATTTATTTATAATTAAATTGCCTATTAAGTATACGTAGCTAGTGGGTATGTAGGTATATATGTATGTACGAACCTAGTAAATAGCTAGGTTGGTAGGTAGATAAATAATACATAGGTAGGTATGTACAAAATAGGTAGGTATGTAGGATGTATGTACATAGTAAGTAAGTAGGTAGGTATGTACGTAGTAGGTAGGTATGTAAATAATATGTAGATAGGTAGGTAAGTAGGTACTTAATAGGTAGGTATATACATATAGGTATGTATGTATTATTTAATTGTCTATACATGTAGCTATTAGGTAGCATACGTACCTTATGCAACTATAATGTGATAAATTTGGTTACATGTGCAACTAAATGTATATACAATGTTGTTAAAAATACAAAGACATCATGAACAATCAACCTATTGAAAAGATGAAATAGGTCATAGTTGCAATTAGTTGAAAAGAAGACCAAAATCCATCAAAATTTGAAAAATAGTCACATAAACAACCATTTGTAGTTGTAGGTGACATTTAGTTTCACATAGTTGCATAAGGAATGGTTGCAAAAGACATGATTTCTATTAGTTACTACTAGTTAGTAGGTAGGTATTTATTAGATAACTAAACATTAACCCTTATGGCTACCTACCTAGTTAATAGCTACCTACTAACTACTTATTAAAGATTTAGCTACCTAATATTTTAAGTACACACTAATTAAGTACCTAATATATAGGGTATGACCTACTATTACAAATACTCCTTAAGATAATCAATGGTAATTATATAATTGTTATTTGATGAGTATGGAGGGTCTGTTTGAAAGGGCCAATCCTCCATAAAGGTGTAGGGTTGAAATGTTTGTTTTTTCATCTATTTGCACACTTGAAAAACATTTTCACATTTGAATTTGACCATAAGTGTCCTTAGATTATGTAAATAAGTGATAATTAAGTAAACATCATGACATGGAATTGGTAATTTTTCATTTGTAGTTCAATTGATCTTCACAAGATTTAGATTGGTCAAAACTTTATTTTTAGTCCCCACAATCAACATTTGAAATATAAATGTACCTTATTTTCATCCATCCATCATCCTAATATGTCATCTAACTACAAACAATGTTGAATTGAGATAATCACACATTTGATGTGAAGTTGTGACATTTCCCAACTAAAATAGTGACACTTAATGATGTCAAATTTAAGTCAACCTTTCGATTAAGAAAACTTAAGAAGTCAACAATACTACCCCATTTGGGGGAGGTGGTCCTTGAGTTGAAAATTGTTTTCAACTTCCAACCATTTTAGTTGGTGACTCAACTTAATTGGTAGTTCCCATTTTTAATAAAATAAAATAAAATAAATTCATAGTTGGAATCTAGTTTGAAACAACATGTAATTGAAAGTTGTTGGGTTAAAAAAAAAGGTTTTCCTACTAGTGTTTACATCTGGTTCATATGGCTCTCACCAAAGGTCTAGGAGATTGAAAATCAAATAGGATTGTTATTATTGTTACTATGCATAAGGTACTCAAACCAATTGATGGTGGATTATGTGAAAATGTAATATCAATCTTTTGAAGCATTGATCCATCAACATTTTTTCCATTCAATTGATTTTCTAGCTTTATCATTACACTTCATTCTACCACCATCTTGACTACTCCCTTGACCACTTGCTGATCTTCATACTTGTGAACACATTCCTACTTCCATTCCAACCTACAAGTCCTTTCTTATATGTGCTCCCACTTGCAAATGCACTCCTATTTACATTCTTACCTTCAAATGTGCTCCTACCTTTGAAATTCCTACATACCTACATACTTGGTTGTGAATTTCCTCTTGATTTTGAACGTGTCCCTAGTTGCAAACTACCTTTGGACACCATCATTCTAGAACTTCACAATTATTCTTCTTCATGACAAAACAATAACAAAGTTTTTGTGTTATGGAACATGCAACAATGGAATTGTCATAATGTTATTTTAACATATTAGTTTTTGCATTGCTAGTTTATCACCATAGATAAGATTGTAAATGAACAAGAATTTACAATTTGAATTTTTTTATCACCACACCCATTTTACCATTGGTTACTTCATATTGATAAATAGTTTGTTAGCCAACCACATAAGCAATACTCATCATTTATCTATTAATTAACATGCATATATATGAACATTGTGATGTTAACAATTTAACAATTAAGGTATCCATAGGTGTGAACTAAACTTAAAATATGTAAACATGAACAAATACAAGACTAAAATCAAGGATGGTCCATCCTATGTTCAATTGAAAATGTCAAAAACTAAGGATTTAAACATATCAAACTACCATCTACAAAATGTGTAATTTAATAAGACCATGTCACATAAGAAAATAAATCTTCATGAACATTTTTCTTTTCAAAGTTGTGCAAATAGTCATGCAAAATGTTTATTCATAAAATACCTTCTAGTTCTTGGATTGATCTTTCACTTCTTGTGAATATCCAAAAGCATCACACATTTGCAATAAGAGTTATGGGTTGATATCCATTGTTCAATATTGTAGCACTTACATTGTAGAATAATTTTTTTTTGATAACCTTCAGCCAAGAATAATTATTTAACTTGGATGTAATTCGAGTTGTTGATTGGTGATTGTATGAAAAAATTAATGCAAACTAATGTAACCCATACTTTGGTTCAAGTGTGTATTGGTTACCCAACTATTTTTTTATTCCAAAACCATTTTTTGGCAATTGATTGAATTTCCAATGACAAAAATACTCAGAATCCAATATCTCTTACTCTTATAAGTAATTCACAAGAATATAATTATGATTAATAAATTGACCACATAAACACCTAAATTTATTAAAGACAAAAGATGTATGAAAATGAAATCAAGAAATATGATGATCTTCCAATGTTACATAATGTTTCAAAAGATTGATATTACATTCTCACATAAATAAAATTTAGAGGATAATAAAACTGTCAAACAACTCTTACAAACAAATGAATAGCAAAATGATGCATAATAGAAGGAAATCTATGATTATAACAATTTATAAGTAGATTGAATTTTTTTTGACAGACAAAGAGGAAAATGAAACTTTGAAACATATAGGTTTTGTAAACAAATGAACAATAAATTATATATATAATATTTAAAAGCATGATGATTTGGAAACAAAGTGAAAGAATGTTGATGAATTGAAAGAAAAAGAAAAAATGGATTTAGAAAAAGGTCTTGTAATCAAAAGAAGATGCAAAAGCTTTGTGAAAAAAAATGTTGGCACGGAAAGCTTGGTGCTATAACAATACTATCATAAAAACTCATCATGAACATAAATAGTTTGTCAAGTAGTGGTTGTCATTATTAACATTATGTGTGAACAAAGTTAGAACTATTAATTGTAGGTTAGGTTGTTAGTAGGTATTGTTAATGGTGAAACATAAATTATCATTCCATGTTAGGCCTTTCATGCTATAAACACATTTGTAGGCGTGAATTGTCTTTTAACTACTTAAAAAATGTTTGAGTAACTTTGGGTACTGGGTGAAAGCATGATTAAGTAAACAACATTTGTAGCTTGTCACAAAAAATTACAAGTAGACACAAAAGATTTTTGATGCATTGAAAGTAGAAATATTATTTTGTTCAATTGTTACTATGAAGATAATCTTTTAGTTTAATATTATAAATTTGAAAAATAAATATCTTCATGTAGATTTAAGTAGATTGTACAAAAATTGGATCTACTTGTAAGAAGTTTTTGATCTTACAAAATAGGTTGCAAGTAGATGAAATATTGAACTTTTTCTACTTTCAAATTATTGGAGCCTTAAAAAATCCTTGTGTACTATCAAATTATGCATATAATAATATTACATAAAACTTCTAATGTGAAAGTAGATTTGAACACCAAATTGATCCTATCAGGTTCAAATCTATTTTCCACCTCATTTATGATATTACCAAAGTTTTTCCATTTTTGTATTCAACTTAATATAATTAAATGGAGGGCCATGTTTTTTCATATTTTTACTTTCATAAGTTTTAAACCTACTTTTAGGTGTATATATCAGAAATTCTGTCGTTTTCAAATTGTATTTTGGGCGCAACACTTTTTTTCTCTCCTTTACCATGCTTTCACCCTATTCCTAGTTGAATTATGTGGTTTTTGTTGAATTGAATATAGTCTTTTAGAGGATGCCCCAAAAACATTTGATTTTTTCAAGATGAGCTATTGATAAATACGTGAAATCTTTAACTATTTTCAAATGTCTTGTGATCAAGGAAAATCTATCAAACTTGGTCACATGTTAAAAATGAACCATGGTATGGTTAAGTTTAAAAAACCCTATAGGTATTAAGTTACCAAATGTTTGATATGATCATGAAACAAATGTTTAAAATGATGAGTTTGGAAACATAACTCATCATGAAAAATAACAAGATTGTAGTTGTCCAAAACTTTCAGAAAACATTCAATTTGTATAACAACACCAACCTTGGAATATTAACTTTTAGTTCACAAGAAAGGAGCAATGAGGTTAAATACTATGAATGATCAATTTCAAAACCTCACTCAAATTAGTGTATTCCAATCATTGGAATAAACTATAGATAGGTCCCTAGACCTTCAAATTCATTATACATATATTGACACCTCAGGATCCAATCACCCAACAAGCATTAAATAGGAGCAACAAATGAAATGTGGCATTGATGTCAATGTTCTTGCAAGACAAGTGCCCAATTGGAATGTGTTACTTAAAATATTCACTGGACCCAAGTTATCATGAATGTTTTAATTGTCTATGATATACCCATTTAAAAAATAAAATTTGATGCCATTGGTTAAGAATTAAGTCTAGGAGTACAAGATTTTGGGTTCAAATAATTTTTGTGACAATCAAATGACTACCTGAAATGAAAAGATTCAGAGAAACCATTTGGGGGGAAGAACTTGGTTGTATGGATGTTTTCTTGTGCAGCTTGACTTGACTTCCCCATGAATTGGGATCACGATTTCCCAAAGGAGCTTGTGTACATTTCCCTGGGGAAAACATCCATCAAGTTGTGCAACTTTGTCTCACTGGAGAAAAATAATTGAGTCCAGTTAGCTAGGGAGAAGGGGGATCTGTGCCATGCATACCCCAAAAGCTTGGCTACACATCCCAAGGATGGCATTCAAGGAAGCTACAAAACCTTAGAAATTGCACAATGGATGAAAAATAGATTTACCAATGCATGCAAAGTTGCACAAAAAGGTTGCATAATGGATGGAAAATTATACAATGGTAAAAATGTTGCAAGCTTTGGGCTTGCCACTATGATCACCACTTTGGCTGCACAAAATAGTTAATTAAAAAGAAAGCTTTAATAGAGTAACCATGGCTGTACTTTGGTCAAGGTTCAATCTCTTCTGCTTCAACCATCTGATTGCATTCAATCTTTGCACGAGAAGTTTACACACCTTGTGTGCTACAAGATCCTACTGTTGGCTTCCTACATAATCCATTTAAGAGGAGCTCCGAGACTCAAAGTGAATTCTGCCATTTGGGCCTGTATTCCAATTTCCAGTCAGTGATGCTTGACTTTCAGGCATTCATAAGTATGCACCCATGATCCATGGTCAAATTGCAGGCAGGCAAAAACTCAGTCATGGTATGTGTACATCCACTTTGTGGGTTGTCCTCATGAAGGGTACTCCTTAATACTTAGCCTGTTCGCTTTCCTTTACTGAAATTTGACAGTGTTGTCTAAAAGTCATCATCTGGGTGATATAGAGTGTCTAACAATTCGTGAGAGTCAGAAAATTTGAATCTCTACGTACTAAGAAAGAGTCATGGGTTGTCATCCATGACTGGCAAGTAGTAATGGGCATAATTAATGGCAGGGCACCTATACAATGTACAATAGCTAATTATTGACAAGTGTGGATCAAAACACAAAGACTCTATTTCATCAATTGCTCCATAATTGGTATTGAGTCACACATTTTTGGCCATGCCTGAGTCAGAGAGTCCATCTCCAAAAGTTGCAACTTGCAGTGTCCAAGATCTTCATTGCAGTTTCCTTTCTCATAACAATGAAGTTCTTTCATTTGTGCCATTCAAAAACTTTAAAATGTCATTGCAAAGATGATGACTCCTTTTGTTTGAGTGAATAGGGCAAAGTGTGGCTCTGACATATAAGTAAAGTGGTGTCCAACAACATCGCTTGGCACTGTCAATTAACCATAAAGATAATGAATAACAGTGAAATTCAAAGGAGGACAATTAACTCTGCATACCCTTTCTAAACATTATATTTCCTCGTTGTGTAGGTAGGTATGGCATATCAACGGAAAAGTCTCCTTTCCAGTTTATCTCATTTATTTTAATCCTAGGAGTGTTGTATTGTCTCGCCTGAGGAGTCAGAAGTTTGATTTAGAGGAATTTGGTTTCAGGACAACCTACTGTGGCAAATATCACAACACAACCATGATGAAGAAGCAACTCAGGCAAATAAGTTATTTCATGGTATTCACCAGTTCTAGGCTGTCTTTTTTCCCGGCAAATTTTCACATATTTCCAACCTCAAAAATATGATTTCGACACATCACAAGATTTTTTTTGAAAAAATGACCCTGATTAGCAAGATTTCCAAACAAAAATAAAAATCACCAGATTTCTACAGCAGGTAGCCAAAATACTAATCAATTCTTAGCGCTTTTTACTTTCACATCTGGTCTGTAGCCAAATATGGCTAACTCTTCTTGTGAATGATAATCAGTTTGGCTACATCACAAAATTTGAAAAAGAAACCCTTGTTTAGGAGGATTTGATTTTGAAATAGTCACAGCAAACAAACATGCATTAGTTCTTCTTTTCACAGATTCTCTTGGATTTTCTTCGTCCTTGTACCATCCTCCAGATATGATACCCATCTGAATTGAAAAGTTCAGGATATGAATCTCCTCAGATAATACTTGGACATTGCCTTAGGAAAACTAGCATGGATACAGATCAGTTTGACGATGTGCTCCACAGGGCAAAACCAACAAGATGATCCAGACTTCAATGGATTTTCTAAGCCACTTTCATATTGAATCCAGGAAAAGAGACAAATGAAGTCCACTTGTACTATGATAAGTCCACAATGTTGAAATCACAAGACTATATGCAATTTCTTTTGCAGCCCTTTGACCAATTAGACAGCACACATATCTGAACACCTCAATATTCAACAGTGGACATACATATGGTTGTTTTATAGTGAATCTTCATTCTGCCAATTCCAGCATGAATGGGTATTTAGTATCCAAAGAGAGCAAAATTGCACAAATTGAAAACTCAAAATCCACGAAGATTACAGAAAACTATGGTCACTTACAAAAATGCAAAGGGTTAATTTGCATAGGGGCGGTGTGGTGTATGGACCATTCCCACAAGCAGCCATCATCTCACATTCAGGTCATGATTCCTGATTCATCGGTTCACAATAAGGGTTATCCAATGGCTATTTATTGTGGTACTGTGTGGAATCTTTGTGTGGAACCATGTGCACTACTGTGAATACTTCACCAATATGTACCACTAAGGTACAACAAGCCCATTTTAAGCCACCATTGGGAATGTTATTGCATTGACCTGTCTACCCATATAATAAGGAAAACAAGATTGAGATTCAAGAGAGTTATGTTGTATAATGTCATGTTAATATTGTCTGTTGATATGATCTTGATATGTTGTCAGCATGGACATATGAAGTTGCATAGCTGCCAGAATCAGTCACCACGATTAATTCCTTCTTCCACTTCCTACATCATGTTTCAGAAACGTCAATTTCTAGTCTAAGATCTGTTGGAATTACCATGTTTTGAGAACATTCAGGAACCCTAAAGCAAACATTGGCCACATGTAAATCACAGTACTGAGTTCAGCTGGGCTTTGAGCTGAGTGCAAACCATAATTCTCTGCACAATACTTTTGCTTTTACTGATTTTCAGGGCCTTGGAAAAAGCTGTAAACATTCAAATTCTGCTCCTTGAGTAGAGACAGCTAGATCCCTAGTTACAGGATTCCAAGACTCCAAAAGGTCAGGTCCAAAAGCCTTATGTTGTTCTACTACTTCTACTATTACTACCATTACTACTCCCTACAACTTTGCTGGACTGCGCAGGGTAAATACAATACAAATGTTTCGGAGCACCAAAAGACGGTTGCATTTAGCGCAAACTCAGGCTCAGGAACTCCCCATTCTAGTAACAAATTGGATATAATGTTTATATCTAACTAAGCAAATCTTAGTACTGAAACTAACAGGGTTCTAGAATACAATTTTTTCCTTCTTAATTTCTGGATTTCAGGACTGTAATTTTTTTGGCCATTTTCTAGCTTGTCTGTTGCCATAGAAGAAGGGAAGCCACACGCCTCTTGACTTTCCTATGAGCTGCTTCTTGCAGTGTGATAGCGCTCCATCCCCTGCATACCAGCTCCATCGCGACATAGCTGCTATGTCCTTATTTCAATTGCGACGATTAATCCCTAGTTCTGACTTTTGGCAACCATCGCGAAGAACAAGAGGAAGAAGATGACGATCTTCGCTTGTCACCCATGCAGCATGCATGTCGAGAGTATACTGCTCTAGTGGATAGTAGTGTAGAGAACATGTGGGAGATGAAGTGTCACGGAGACCTGTCTCTGATGATCTGGATCATCATGTCGGATCACGATGCACGGCTTACAACATGAGCGGTCCCGCACCGTTAGTCATGGCTGCAACCATGGTAGCTGGGCGGGCACTGAAGCTGGTGGCCTTTGCGTAGACAAACCCATCCGTGGACGCAGCTCCAGAATCGGTGAAGTAGGCACCGTTTTCGAACATGTCGCCCACGCTTGCCCAGTTCCAGGATTGCCAACCGTCAATGTTACTCCCGCCATCAGCAATACGCTTAGTCACGTCTTTGAAGTAGGGGTTGTTGGGAGCGAAGTAGTAGTTTCCCTCACTGTTGATAGTGGGGTTCTCGCTCCCTCCAACCGCGTACATCTCCCATTGATAGTAATAGTTGTTCACCACATGGAAGGAGCCAAATCGACATCTGCAGCGTCAACGACAAACAGTTCCATGGTCAGAAGGATGGAACTCACTCCATAAGCTTTCCAGATGCCCTCCAAACTGTGGACCAAGTTTCACTAACATGCAGCCGACCACTTTTAGGACATCTTTCCAGTAGGCTGCTGTGATCACACCAGCTTTCTATTATGTTTTTTCAACTACCTGTGCTCACAGTCATCTCAGAGCTCTACCTGTCAAGCATTTACCATTTGCGAGAGCTGTGAGTCAAACTGTGAGTCACTATACAATGACATCTGTCCTTTTTTTTTTCCGAGAACATGTGCTACCAGAGTTCCTAACATTGACTAACTACATATTTTCACCACTCTTGCAAGCAAGTCTCCAATGGACAGAGACTGTCCCTACTGCAAAAAACAAGGCCCTATGTCAGCGCCTTCCCATTAGGATGCTATGATCACAATTAGACACATCACAGCAGCCTAATGGAAAGAGACCCTTAGAAGAGGCAGTTGAAGCACAACAAAGATTGCCTGTTAGAAGAAGGGTATTATATATACCTGGGCATGCGCTGAACGAGGTTTGGTCCGAAATGATTGAAGGCAACGGTTACCCTCATGTTGACATCGAAGTAGTCGTGGGGATGCGCGCCCAGAAGCATCACTTTGTTGTGGTTGGTGAAGTAGTTGTTGGAGACGGTGATGTCTGTAGAGCCTTCAATGCAGTCAACGAGGCCATCAGCAGCGTTAGCCAGGAAGTTGTGATCCACCCACAGGTCGTGCGACCCGAAGATTGACACCGCGTCTCCGTCTGCCATTCCTCTGTACCCGGTATGCGTTGGTGTGCTTATCACCTGCAGCACACAATATATCCAGCGTCAAACAAACTTTTCTTACTGGATACACCTGAGTAGCTAGAGATCCAACTTCCAAGTGCTATTGGACATGGGAAAAAAGCTCGGATTGCCAAATGTAGCTAGCTGGTCTGCAGGATTAAGGGTTGCAGCTCACCATTGCATTTCCGGTGGATTTGCAGTCGTGGATATGGAGTCCGTGCACAATGACGTTGGAAATGTATTGCAGCGTCAAGCATGCTCCACCCGCGATGTGCACGTTAGCTCCGCGTCCATCCAGTGTTTTCCAGCTGTTGATAATGAGCTCCTCCTTGAGCGTGATCATCATGTCGTTTGCGAAGATTATCCACAGAGGCTGGGTCTGAATCACGCCCCATCGCAGCGTCCCGTATGCGGGGTTCGTGGCGTCATCACTGGTATCTGTCACCACGTAGATTGCACCATCGCGGCCTCCGATGGCGTTCTGGCCGAATCCGATTGCGCAGTCTGCCAGCGATTGACGGTTCTGTTCCCAGTTGGAATCGCATGTCCAGCAGTCGTCGATTGGGTTTCCCGTTCCGCACATCGTTAAGATTCGCCGAGTATAGTTACTCATTCTGCAAGCAAGAAAGATCCAACAACATTTCAACAACCAATTTTTTTATCACCTCCGTCGCTCGCGCACCAAATTCTCAGCTTGTTCAAAATTCAAGTTTGAGGACTATTAGATTATGGAAGACTGAATGCAGAGAGAAGGCATGTACATTTTCTCCTCCAGAGTCCATTCCCACGATCTGCAGCTCATGGGCATTTCAAATGAGGCTGACAGAGTGCCTGAAACCTAAAAATGCTGGATGTCTGTCTTAGAGTATGATGTACTGCGGGAGACATGCATCAACCAAATTGAATGGCACCAAGATCTGAATTGAATGAAAACGATTTTTTCAAGTCTAGGCTTTCTTATATTATGAGCTTTCCGGGCATACCCGTCGTCGGCAGCCTGCAGACCCAGCTTCCTGTTCTCACCCCCATTGGCATGGACAGTGGTAGTTTGTTCAGACGCCCCATCAGATGCCGCTTGATCCAGCGACCGCCCCGCTTCACATTGCAAAGTGCTGAGAGAAAGGAGGACGCACAGTACTAAAGCTAGGCATCCAAGCTGCCGCCATGCTGAGGCTGCCATTGGGTAGAGATGAAAACTGGTTCAATTCTCACTCGTGACGCAGCACACGAATGAATGATCACGAAGCTGCAACTGCGCTTAGCTCTACCAAACTCCAACTGAGCTAAAGCCACTGTGAATGCAGAGCTCTTGTTAATCTTTCTCCTAGCTCGGTACAGCCGAGACTTCAGATCCCCGGCACACAGGGAAAAACACACACACACACACACACAAACTCTCTCTCTCAAACAATGCTACACAATTTCAGAATTGCTTTTTCCAAAGAAACTGAAGTCACTCGAGTGTGTTACAACTACTACAACCTTTGCAACTCGGAATCAACTGTACAGCAGCTGCTGCTGCACCTTACATTCACGAAGTACACAATAATGTAAAGTAGCTGCTGCTGCTGCTGCTCGGGTGATTCTGCTCTCAGTTCTTCCTCACCACAACTGCTGCACAACTTTTTCAGAAAGTATGATGATGATGATAATGATGATGATGCTGCAATTCGTTTGCATGGGTTTATATTGGGAGCACCTCGGGTTGCAACAGGTACTGCCTGCACCAGCGGAAGACACAATCTGAGTCTTTTCTGACACGGTTTTGTATGTACCCTTGCTCCCCCTCCCTTGATTCACGTAAATTTTCCTTTCCCTCCACAACATTAATGGCAAATTCAATTATTGTTCTTTGAAAAAATAAAATTCACCGGCGCTCCCTCCCAGTGCCCACCCCACCCACCAACCCACCCATTCACTCACACCCACCACCTCCCTACATGACTTATAGTCATCAATTGGCTCCCTTGTTTCTGATTTAGCAACCCATGTTCACTACACATTGCACAAACAAAAATGGTCAGTCAGATCTGGACTCTGGAGTACCTCAAAAGAGCCTTGGGAACTACTTTCATCCCCACTCTCCCTTCTACCCCAACTGCACTGGTTGTTGTTACCTTATTTAAACCAGTGTCTTAATGAATGAGCCGCTCTTGTCTTTGTTTGGGGCAGACTAATAACTGGGGAAAAGGTGGGCAAGTAGGCTAGTCCCTCTGTTTTGGGCATTTCTTCCCAAGTTTTAAGACAGGTGGCTTTGGTGCTGGCCTTCCTCAAGAGTTGGAACTTGGGAGTGAGAGAGAGAAAGTTAGCTTTAAAACACTTTTTGGGCATGTTTTTGTCTAAACTCTATTTCCCTCCTTCGGATTCTCATGGAAAGCATAGTTTCCAAAACGAAGCGTAGTTTTAACGAAATTAATTAACCTTAATTAGATTGTACTATTGAGGGACACTCTGTAGGAGAGATCATGGCATTCTCATGGAAGAAGAGGGACTGGCCAGCTAACTAGACAGTTAACTGCAGGCTCACTTGCAGTTTTTTTATAACTTTATGCTCTCCCAAACAAAAAGGAATACCCACCTTGTACCATAGACTACAGACAAACTGCATCTAGAAAACAAGAGGGCCCACGTTCCTTACATAACACATGAGTTTTCAACCCTTTAAGACCAACCAGGTTCAAATCCTTTAATAGACCTACTAAGGTGAGTGGGTTAATATCTGTGTTGTGCGTGTAATTGTCAATAATGTGTAAATCATTTACATGTACACATTTGACATTTGACATTTGTATTGTTGTTGTGTATAATTTTCTTAAAACATTTACACTTACACAAAGTCAGTGCATATATTTGTCAAATATATTTACACAATCTCATCTAAATGTTGTGGGATGTGTAAATGTATATACGGTATACCCCTAATGACCACACTTTCTTGCAAATCCATATTGGTTAGTTGTGGGTGCATGTTTTGATGGGTTTTTTTTGTTTCCCCACCATGGGCCACTTGGCTGGCCATTATGAAATCCCCTCCTCCTCAAATAAAAATCACATAATTGATGTTGTTTTATTCTTACATTATTGTACATGACCACATAAAATATTTATTTGTTTTACACTTGCACTGTAAAACCATATAAATGTATTTATTTTTACACTTACTATATTTTACATGGCATAAAATAGACTTACATGATTTTACACTTACACAGAGTGTAAGTTCTTAACCATTTGCACACACAACATTGATTCATATCCTTGAACAGACTCACTTTGGTTGGTTGGCTTGTTGAATTGGCACATAAACCCAGTTGATTCATGTCTCTCCATGGCCAGACTCAAGTTAGGTTTGCAGAGATGGTTCATTTTTTCTTTGTTTTATCATTTGACATGCTCTATTTGTATTTAAAATAATGCATGTCTGTAGAGGAAGATTGCCTAAATGGCCATTAGGAGGACCCAGTAGAGTGAGCGGACTTGGTTGGGTTGCCATGAGCCAAATGTGTCCAATGGCCATTAATTGGCCCTTGTGAGCAATTCTGCCACATCTTTGGGAACTTTGTACACTGTTCAATAAATCCTCAAGATGTCCTGCTTGTACACGCATTTGCAAGAGCAATTGACACTTCTCAGGATGAAAGGTGCAATCCCTCCAGAGTGAGAGTTAACATGTTTTGTGTAAGAAAGAATTAGGAAAGGGAGGGAAAGGGATGGCAGTGGTGGTTTGAACCACAACCTAAAGTGAACCACCACAAACTATATTTGATTGTACTGAAGTAACTTACAACTTGACACCAACATATCAAATGGGGAACTGCTTAGCACAACATTAGTGGACCAATATGTTCAAGTCTTGAGTCTTAAAAGAGGGTAAGAACTCTGTGGTCTGTCACAATTTGACTGAAGTTAGACACTCTCACCCAAACTCCAATATCTATTGTGTGGGAGGTTACAAATACAGTGTTTGCAGAACATAATTGTCAGCTGTGATTGGTCTCACTCATTGTCCTTCCTCCTTAGGATCTGGGAATTGCACATTAACGCCAAGAGAAAGAGTCTGCACCTTTCTCTGACTCCAGTTCAATAGTTGCCTGAAAAGATGATCCTACGAACCTTACCACTACATTCCAAAGTTCACTCCCCAGTAAACTTTGACAATGTGAATATATACACGTGTCACCATTGAAGTGGAAAAAACCCAAGTTTTAGGAGTCATTGTCTCAATTATAGTTCTATTCCTATCATCAGAACAAAATATGCTTTTTCCTTTGACAGGGAGTAGTCCTATGCTCATGACACATGTGTGAGGTAAATTATGTGGTTTCATCCATTTCTAAATGTAAACATTTATCTTATATATATTGTGAAATGTCCATGTGGTGCATAGTACATAGAGTTATTTGTTTAGTGAAACATAATTTACCACCAAAATTGATGGTTTTGTGAGTTCTCCCCCCCTCTCTTGAATGCTAATGTACTTTTAGGCAAGTTTTTTTTTGTATTTCACCCATTTATGACCAAACTCAGGGTTCTGGTGCTGTGTTTTCTTTACTTTATCGATAACTCTATTATACCGGACTACAATATATAAATATATACCACACAAAATTTTGTATTGGAATGGTTTAAACTTGTAACCTAGTGGTTTATCTCACACATGTGTCAGGAGCATAGGAGTACTGTATTCTGTCATGTAAAATCCCATAGAATGATGTTAGGTATTCAATAGTGGAAAAAGAGGTCAATTGTCTATTCATCACCCACAGAATGTGGTCATGACCAGTGTTGGCCATGGCCAGGTTTTCAGCCTGGGTCTGGGTCCGTGTTCAAGTGCTCAGTTTGAAGGGTCTTGAGGGGGAAGACCTGCCACAAGATTCACCCTCGTGGGTCTAGGTATGACAACGCCAAAGCAAGAAGCTTTTGTTCTAAGGCTGGATACAAGTTCTTTGGGATCAATTGGATCCTGCAGAAGATCTATACCCCTCAATTTTGCCTGGGGTCAAGTCTTAAGTGTGTAGGTCTTCAGTATAACCCTTGATGTAGGGATATGGGACCAGAGTTTAAGGACCTGGCTCCAAGCTCCCACAGCTGCAATTTTTTTTCCTCACTTTACACTCTCTACATGTGAGTTTGTTTTGCTTTCCTGCTTCCGATTACCTTCTTCAGACTTTTCTTTGTTTTTCAGTTTTTTGTATTCGCATTCTATCTGAGTTTTACCATGAAATTTCTTTCCTTCTGACTTTGTTTTTTTTCCCCCTTGCTCCCTACTCGTCCTGAGTTTCATGGTGAAAATTAGAGATCAGCTTATAGAGTTTAGTAATTTGAAGCAAAAAGGGACCAAAGGGATGTGTCCTCTTCAAGAAAATCAAGACTCTAAGAAAATTTGTTTGCCAAAAATATCAATATTTACACTTTAAAAATTGCACCCGGCCTCACTTTGAAACCAGGACTAGCAAGTTTCACAAAGCTCAGAGTTATCAACTTGACAAACCAACAATCTAAATCATCTGACACAACCTTGAAATTTCAATGTGGGTTTTATTTATTTATAAATATTCCTGAGACCCACATTGAGTCATCTGTTTCACAAAAAGCACAAGACCCAGAACTAACAATTACTCCAAAACAATTCCCACTTGCCCAAACACTAGTAATGACATATTGCACAACTATCAAATCATGGTAAACATCCCTTTTACTTAATATTAAAATGGATGAAACATGAAACCTTAAATTGTAGGTCACATTTGTGTTATGAACCATTGCTTTATCATATCTGGCTTATTAACATGAATGTGTGTCACAAATTATGTAAGCTAAATCTTCTTCCACCTGTGTGACTATTGGAAAGATTCAATGTTGGGTTTCACCTCCATATCAAATTCTGGTGCTTTGATCTCATACTTTGCCCTTTTTGAATTCAATATCTCTACAAATAGTGCATAATCTAGAATTATTGTAGTTAGAGCATTAACATGGATTTGAGGAAAGAAAATTTTGAAAATTTTCTGTCCTTGCAGCTCTCTATTAGGATGTACACACCATGTTCATCCTGAATGAACGAAGCCCAAGATTTCTCCTATCTTTCAGTCCTAGAAATGGATGAAATTATTGAAGTTGGCATTGTGAGGAAGCTCAATTGACCATCCACAATGGAATCTAAACAAGGTTAAACAGAGATTTGGTAAATTTCAGTGTTGGTACATTCTTGGTTTTTACAAGAATTGTTGGGTCCCAGTTTAAAGTTTTATTAAAAGAATGGAAGACCTTTTAGTTCTGGGTTTAAAGAATATTCTCAAAAACAGAAACATCACCAGTTTTAGGGTCAAGTCAAAATTTCTTAATCCATGATTCTAGGTACAAGAGGACCAACCTTTATAAGAGCTTAAGATTCTGAGTTTAGGCCAAGACCAGTTCTGTCTTATTATTCCTGTGAACAATTTTCAAGTTAATTTCTAAGAGTTTTTGAACTTTTTGACTTTTGGTGTTCCCAAAGTGTACTCAAATATGTTCTCAAGGGCAAGGTAAGGAACATCGCAACATTACATATAGTAAAAGAGGTTGTGGTCGTTTTTCATGAAGTTTTTTTCATCACGTGACTCGTCCATCCATCCATCTGTCCATTTCGTCATCCATTTATTGATGGCATCATACAAGGAAGAAAACCTTGGCAGAAATAAATAACCCCCCTCTTTGCGCATGTGTCACTGTCTAGGAAAGGCATGCCTGGCCCGGGGGGGGGGGGGGGCACCCCAAGATTTTGATATCAATATCAGCAACAAACCCAACATATATTTTAACAAAAAATTATATATATTCAAATTGCATTCATTTCAAAAACATAGTTTGACACATAAGCAAACTTACTTCACATATGAAAAACAAATAATTGGTTAAACAATGGAAACCAATTAATTTCCAAATAATTTTTTTAAAATGTAGATGTAATTATGAAATTAATGTTTCATCTTGAAAATATGGAAATGCATTGGTATATCATATACCCTATATTAATAACCAAAAAATCATATATCAATCACACATGTATTCATTATTAAACCTTTAATTCAAAAAATTGAAACAACTTATGATATAATTCCAAACATTTGATTGATGAAAGTTAACAACTTTTGATTTGTCGTTTAAACACAATTAATTTTTAACAAAGAATCTTTGCTACAAGTGTCATAAGCTACTTATTGAAATATTTTGATCATTTATTAAAAATTAGCAATACACTTATATCCCATGGTATAGTTTTTTCTTTTTGGGCCTCCCTTGGTCCATAGTACTTTATAAAGATTGTGCATGACAATCAACAAGAGTCAAGGTTAGACACTGAACAACATTGGGATATATTTGTCATCTCCGGTCTTTTACCATGGTCAGCTATATGTTGCTATCTCATGGGTCACAAGCAGTGTAAACATCAAAAATTTTAGCAGCCAGGGTCCCAATGAATACATGTGGAATGTGGTATATAGAGAGGTTTTGGAAATGTAGTTTGTAGTTCTAATTTTGTAATATGTACCATCAAATACACACACACCTGTGCTTTAGGCACAGGGTTCAAACTAGCATTAGGTACCCCCAAGATTTTGATATCAATATCAAGAACAAATCCAACATATATTTTTCACACAATGCCCGAAGACATACAAGAACGTATGCGTGCACTCATTGCATAGCATGGTAGTGCTTTGACAACTTTGGCGACCCTTTGGCAGCAACCAGAAGCTTAGCAAAATGACATGTGGTATATAGAGAGGTTTTGGAAATGTAGTTTGTAGTTGTATTTTTTGTAATATGTACCGTCAAATACACACACACTTGTGCATTAGGCACGGGGTTCAAACTAGTAATTGTGTAAAGGCCATTTTAATGTTGCCATCAATCAGCGATGCCCTTCTATATTAAAGTTTAACCCTAGAACCGAGAACCTTAGAACTCATAGATAACACCCTAAAACTTAGGAGCCTTAAATCCTATCTAATCCTAAGATCATAACCTTACATATCCTATGATCTGGACCCTTAAAAAAAAACACCCTTAGCACCCAGTGGGTGTGGCTCTTGATTGGGTTTGGGACCCATCGATTATCAATTTCGTTCTCAAAGCATTACCCCAATTATCAATATGCTCAATGTTTTTTGGGGTTTCGGATTATAAGGTAGGCTAAATAATGACATTTCTCCTTTCAATGATTAGGCTTAATGTTATTTTTATTCAACTTTTAGTTTATTTTCACAAGCATTTGACAAAAATATCACAGTCCAGATATTCAAATATATGTTTGATTCTTGTTATGAATGAAATCATAAGGTCTGAAGAAAAATTTAAGTAGAATTTGAACAATATAGCATTTTTAAAAAAAACAGTAAAACAAATCTGAATCTATCCCAAAAGACATGAACTTCCTAATCTATTTATTCTGCTCCAAATATCCAGGATGTTGGTTAGTTCATGGTTTCGATTCCCAATCCAGATAAAGAGACTTGGATTGATGGATTCAACCTCCTGAAGTTCAATCTTGCACCAATCACGTTTTACCAGTCTTTTTTGTTTTTTTCTCTTTTTTAGTGGCGGTCATCCATAAGAAGATGTAATCAAATTTGACTAAATATGTGATTTGAAAGTAAATTTTTTTTAAGCATTGTTTTTAAAGCATAGTTCTACATTGTTGGTTACCTCTGCAAAGAATGTAATATGGAAAATGTGACTTTTTTTCTCTTTTGAAGTTTGGCAATTGAAACATTCAAAAATCACTTTCTTTCATTTCTTACTTTGAAATTTGGAAGGAAAAAAACAAAGCCAATTTTTCACTTTTTTGGTAAAAAATCCACATAAACAAAGAGCTGCACTAACCAATAACCAATAGGTGATAACCCTACTAACCAATAGATGGCCAACTGATATAAGCTATCCAACCACACCAAAAAAAAACAAAAAAGAATCAAAAACCTGATATAAAGTTCTAGTTCACTTATTTAAAGCATCAACTAAGTCTATCACTAATGGCACAACAATTTGATTCTAATGTAGGCTGCTTGAAACAAAAAATTAGAAATAATTCTATTCCAACACTAGAATTGATACATAAAAATGGTTAAACATCCGTTGATTGATTCAAGAATACCACCAAGTTGAAATTGTAGACAAAATGCACATGGCAAGAAAAATTGTGTGAACAAATTAAATCCTTAGATTCTAACTAAATAAGTTAGATAAAGTGAAATACATTCCAAACAGTTATCTACCAAAGAATTCAACAAAAGAAGGTAACAATATGATAACAGTACACAT
>Ga0116230_10000710_pt1 | contig 29814 bp, 37 predicted proteins | sample S1TSphfallax_3_FD_88678 | JGI IMG/M metagenome (GOLD analysis project Ga0116230, IMG submission 88678) | Host-associated microbial communities from peat moss isolated from Minnesota, USA - S1T2_Fd - Sphagnum fallax MG | ecosystem: Host-associated > Plants > Peat moss > Unclassified | place... | reverse complement strand
TCATCAATTTGATGACTTATTAATGTATGTTGTGCCAATGTTGGTCATATTTTTTTCATTGATTTAATATTGATAAGATGTTAAATGTTTTAGTATTATATCAATGCCATTTCAGGACATGTTACAATGTCACTTTAACATCATATCAATGATTGTATCAACATTGAACATTGAACATATTGTTAAGGTGTTGTAAAAGCACTCATACAAAGAGGGGGCAAGTTTGTGATGTTGGAGTCCTGATGGATCCTTGAAACTTCAAAGAACAATTGTAGAGGTCAAAACCCATTGGATTGAAAAGTTCCTTATACCATTGGAAAGCTCTTGGAACTTAAATGTCTAAAATGGGCTCGCATGACTAATTTGGACACTTCAAACACATGTTATGGCCAAAATAGGGGCAAAGAATCAAATTACCAATTTGATGTTCGACCATTAAAAGTCAAGAATCGGCCCGATTTCCTTTTGTGTAGGTGGCGTGCAACATACCGTTGAAAAAATCTCAATGAAGGTTATAACTTTGCTTCAAACCTCATTTCAATTAAAACTTTTCACACAAAGTTATGGGCCCCCAAAGTTGCGGGAGTCCCAACTTTGGGAATTTATAGACTCCCACATGGGAGTCTTAGGACAAAATGACATTTGAGTGTTGGTCCCATGGCCAGGCACAAAGTATACTATAAGGGGGAAGGTGGTGGCTTCCCCCAAGTCTAGGCCATGGTGAATCTTGTGACTTTGTGCTTGTTTGTGGTTTGTCCATGCACCAAAGTGCTCAAATTACGCACTAACTAATTGGTTGTTTGGTTTGTGCAAGTTTGTGTGAATAATTGAATTTCTTGTCAATCTTCCTAGTCCCATCTTGAAACTCCAACACGCCCCTTTACCCTTGAAGTGTTGCAAGCCAAGAAGCGCACCCCAATTCATTCTCCTTTCATTGTTTTACCTTTGGACTTGTAATTGAATCCATTAAAGAACTTGGGGGTTTGTCACATGGTATCAAAGCTCTAGTAGAGTTCGATCCACTTATTAAAAAGTTTTGATGGCACCAAAGAGAACTTGTAAGCTAGTACATGAGACCATGGTTGAAGAACCCACCCAAGATTATGCGCTCCCAAGCTCTTTAATAGATTCAAATGTGAATCTAAAGTGAAAACAACGGAAAAGTAAAAAGTTAGGGACACGCTCCTTGGCTTGTAACACTTTGGGGGTAGAGGGGCATGTTGGAGCTCCATGATGGGACTAAGAAGAATGACAAGCAATCAATCACTCACACAGACTTACACAAAACTAAACAACAAGTTGGTTAGTGCATAGTTGGAGCACTTTTGGTGTTAGGATGAGGCACGGGCAAACTTGAACTCACAAGACTCACCACGACCCAAACTTGGGGGAAGCCAACACCTTCCCCCTTATAATATACTCTATGTTTGGCCATGGGACTAGCACCCAAATGTCCTTTTGTCCTGGGACTCCTAAGTGGGAGTCTCGAAATTCTCACAACTAGGATTCCCGCAACTTTGGGGCACATAACTTTGCGTGCAAACCTCCGATTGAGATGAGGTGTGAAGCAAAGATGCAACCCTCATCAGGAGCTTTCTAATGGTATGTGGCACATCATTTACACGCAAGGAAATCAGAGTGACTCCTGACCTTTCTTTTGGCCATAACTTGTGCTTGAAATGTCCAAATGGGTCATGCAAGCCCATTTTATACATTTAAGTTCCATGAGCTTTGCAATGATATAAAAAAAAATTTAATTTATTGAGTTTTGACCCTTGTAATTGCTCTTTGAAGATTCAAAAGTCCATTGAGACTCCAACTCCCAAAGTGGGAGCTCATTTGGGAGTGTGAAGGTTCATCCCTCACACTTTCCTACATTCCTAGGAGCATGAGATGTGACTCCCATGCTTCCTTCTTGGCCCACACCCTTGCAAGCCCAAGGTTATGATTACGACACAATACCTAAAAGTTCCATCCAAGGTTATTAAGGAAGAGGAACAAGAGGATTATGAAGAACAAGAAGACCATGAGAACCACAATGATCATGAAAATGAAGAGCAATAACTAACTATAGTCCTTTTCACTTTAGAACAATTGGAAGTTCTACTCAAAATGAATAGGCTCGATTTCACTAAGTTAGTTACAACCCTCAAAGGAGGATCATTGAAAGGTGTGGGATTCAAGCCTACTAAACCTAGGAATTTTGACGGAATTCGGGATTGGAAGGTTGTAGATGCTTGACTTGTGAAAATGGAAGACTACTTTCATGTCGCTAAGGTTGGGCAACATTCGGCATGGAACTTGCCCAGTCCTATTTGAAGGGCTATGCTTCCACATGGTTGAGGACAGTGAGGCAAAAGGAAGGGAAAACCCATGGCTACACATGGGAATTCTTCAAGGAACACATCAAGTTGGAATTTATTCCAAAGAATTTTGACTACATCTCAAGATGCAAACTCCGTGACTTTGTGAATGCAACAAATAACAACTTGTGCCAATATGTGAGGGCGTATTCCAAACTCATCCTTGAAATTTGGCATATGCATGAGTTAGACCATGTGTGCCACTTTGTGATGGGGCTTCCGACTTGGGCCAACCACAAGCTTGAGGAGAATTGGCATGCCTCATTATCCAAGGCCATCATGAAAGTGGAAGGCTTTTTGAATGTGGGACGAGGTGAAAAGTCCAAGTTCAAAAAGGGGAAAAAATTCCCTCACAAGAAGGCATGCCATGAAGGGGAATGGAATTAAGGGCAAAATACCTTACAAGGGGAAAAGCCTAAACAATTTAAAGGTTCAGGTTTTAAACCCAAAGGAAATTTCATCAAGAAAGGGGTTCCTTTAAAAGGGGGCCAACCCAAGGGGAATGTTAGTGGGAAGCCCAAAGAAACATGTTTCAACTACAATGAAGTGAGGCACTACTCCAAAAATTGCCCCAAACCTAAACTGGGGAATGGGGGTTTTAAGGTAATTGCCCTTATCACCAACCTAGCCCAAGGTGAATGTAATCGCCTCGTTTTCTTGAAAGGGAAGGTTTTTAAGTAGGACATGTTATGTCTTTTGGACACATTGCCTTCCCATAACTTCATAACCCAAGAAAGTGTAGAAAGAATGGAGTTCCAATTGGAGGAGCTCAAGGCACCCATTGAGGTGCACTTTGCAAATGGGGTTCCCCATCCCACCACATTGCAAGCAAAATATGTGCCTCTTCAACTAAGGAATTAGAGAGGAAAGGTGGATTTGTTGGTTTCCATCTTAGGGGGGATGGATTGCATTTTGGGAATGGAATTCATTACCCATAACAATGTGCTCATAGAAGGGCACAATAAACTATTTAGAATCCCATCCAAGAATGGGGTTGTTCAAGTGAAGGCACATGAAGTGCCTAGTGTGGGTGGATCAACCATTCACTTGATGTTCAAAAAAACTTTGGAAAAGGCATGCATGGGAGGTTATGGCATGTTGTGTGTGATGCGTGTGTTAGCTAAGTTTGAGCCAAAGGAAGTTACCAACTTGGTGAGTTCTCCCAAGTGTGTTAAGCAAGTCTTGGATGAATTCCTAAATGTAATGCTCGAAGAATTGCCCCTGAGAAGACAAATTGACCATGTAATCGAGGTGATGTTAAGAATGGCACCTCCCGCCAAGGCCCCATATCGAATGAACCATGAGGAGTTGAGGGAACTTAAGGTTCAACTCGAGGAACTCCTTACAAAGGGATACATCAAACCTAACAAGTCACCATATGGGGCACCTATCCTTTTTGTTCACAAGAAGGATGGAACATTGAGGATGTGCGTAGATTATAGAGCCCTCAACAAGTTGACAGTGAAGAATTGATACCCATTACCTCATATTGATGATTTATTTGATCGCCTTTCAAAAGCTAAAGTGTTTAATAGGATTGCATTTCGAGTATTACCAAATTTGAATTACAAAAAAGGACAAATAAAAGACTGTTTGTTGCACAATGTATGGCTTATACGAGTTTTTAATGATGCCTTTTGGACTCACCAATGCACCTGCCACATTTTTGCACCTTCATGAATGATAATTTTTTAGAGTGGCTTAATGATTTTGTGGTCGTATACATAGATGACATTTTGGTTTATAGCAACCCTATGGAGGAGCATGTGGAGCATCTTCAGAAGGTGTTCCAAAGGTTGAAAGAAAAAAAGTTATACACTAAATTTAAAAAATGCAAATTTGGGGTGGTAGAAGTGGATTTCCTTAGACATAGGATCACCTAAAAAGGCTTGAAGATGGATGACCACAAGGTGAGAGCAATTTTGGATTGGGAACCACCTAGGTTGGTTTTGGCCTTAAGTTCATTTTTAGAATTGGCCTCTTATTATTGCAAGTTCATCAAGAAGTTTGTGAATATAGCCACACCTTAACAAACCTTTTGAAAAAACCATCCAAAATTTATGAATGGGATGAAGCATGTGATGAGGCCTTTGAAACCTTGAAAGGCATTTTCCTGAAAGCACCTGTGTTGAAGTTGCTCGATTTTGACAAAGATTTTGAAATCCATTCCGATGCTTATGACTTTGCAATTGGAAGAGTCTTAGTGCAAGATGGAAGGCCAATGGTGTTTGAGAGCAAAAAGTTGAACGAGACATAGCGAAGGTGGCCAACACATGAAAAGGAAATGTGGGCCGTGATACATTATCTCAAGACTTGGGGCCATTACATAGGCTCCAAAGATGTGGTGGTGTGGACCGATAATGTCACCTTGAAATACTTTACCACTCAACCAAAGTTATCAAGCCACCGTGACGAATTTGCCAAGGAAATGAAGCAAAACATTCAAAAGGGAATCAAATCACACTTCCATTTTTGAAATGGATTATTGTGGTATAAACAAAATTGGCTTTATGTTCCAAAAGGGAGGCTTAGGGATGTGCTCTTAAAGGAATGTCATGATGGGCCCCTTGTGGGCCATGGTGGTGCAAAACACACCATAAAATTCCTTAAGAAGTCCTACTATTGGCCTAATTTGAAATACGATGCAAAGGAATATGTGAAGACTTGCTTGACTTGCTAACAAAATCAAATAGTCGATAAGAAACAAGTAGGATTGTTGCAACCATTATTGATTCCTGAAGGGTCGTGGAAAGTGTGTCCATGGATTTCATGGTGAGTTTACCACCATCAAGGGGATTTGATGCAATCATGGCGGTGGTGGATCAATTTAGCAAGATGGCACACTTCATTCTCACCAAGGAAAGTGCCACAGCCCAAGAGATGACAATGTTGTTCTTCATGCACGTGTTCAAACATCATGGCCTCCCAAAGGACATTGTGTTAGATCGATACCCAAAGTTCACAATTAAGTTTCGGCAAGCTTTATGGAATTGCATGGGGTCGAAGTTCAAGATGAGCACCTTGTTTCAACCCCAAACAAATGGACAAACCGAAAGAGTGAACTTGGTTATTTAACAATTCCTAAGGAATTATGTGGCGATGCATCAACAAGATTGGGTGGACATTTGGAGTTGGTTGAGTTTTGCTACAACAATTTGGAGCATTCGACAACCGGTTCCACCCCCTTTCAAATGGTGACGGGCAAGTCACTAATGGTGCCTACAACTTAGGTCGCATTTGGCCAACCCCCAAGTGATGCAAGTGAGGAAATGTCGATTGTCACACAACTTGATGAAGAGAGGTGGCGCTTGTGGGAAATGGCTAAGGCCAATCTTGAAATGACACATAAACAATACTAAGATTATGTGGACAAGTCCCGACAAGAGGTGAATTTTGAAGAGGGAGATGAAGTGTGGTTGAACATCAAGAAAATTTGGTTGCTAAAAGGTTTGAGCCACAAGTTCTTGGGCCCATATGCGGGCCCATTCAAAGTGTTGAAAAAAAAAATCCTAACATTTACAAATTAGAACTACTGGAAAACCTTGGAGTTCATCCCATATTTAATGTTTCGCTTTTGAAGCCGGTCTCTCGTGATGCCTCAAGGCTTAATTGAAAGCACAACTCAATGCCCCCACCTGACCTCACTCATAATGAATTAGAATTTGAAGTGGAGGTTGTGCTCAAGTGAAGGCAACTAAGGGGGTGAGAGTGGGAATACTTAGTCAAGTGGAAACGATACCATCCAATAGAAGCATCTTGGATGAATGAGTCGAATATGGAACATGTCTAAGAAGCCATAGAAAAATTCCACAATAGACCAACAAAGACGCAAAAGAAACATAAAATGTGATGAGGACATCACCTTTTTTTTCGTGGGGCAAAGGATTACACAAATGTACCACATCAAGTTATAAGTGAAATAAAGGTTAAAGACTTCCAAGAGATTGCATCATGAACATATCGAATATGACTAAAATAGTCATCAAGTGACATGGACAAATGGAACTTTCTTGCGTAAGTCAAAATCAAAATCGGACTCCCACTTTGGGGCTAAGAAAAACCTTGGCCACAAAAGAGGAAGCAAGCAAGTTGAGCTTGCAAGGACGCACACATGCTTAAGTGCATCCCAAAGGGTTGGTTGGTAATGGCAGCTAACACGGGAAGTCATGACCTTGTTCGTGTACTATAATCGCGTAACTTGGGACTCGAGCTTTTGCAAAGCCTAAACATTACTTCTCGTACCTTGATAGGCATACCTTTAGTTAGGCTTGATTATCATGATCAAGGCGCAAGGTTGGGAAAATAGTCATGTCAAATAACCTAGGTCAAGATTAGACTTGGCTTGAGTTCCTCATGAAGGGAAGGATGGAATAATTGCCTCCCAAATGAGGGCTTCGTCAATTAAGCTAGTTTAGGTCTTTTGATGAAACAAAGGTTAAGGGTTTTTTATGCGACCCCCTTGGACTTGCCAAAAAATGTTGGAAACTTGGGGACACCTAAGTTAGTTTGAAGCAAGGTATTTCCTTTGAAGTTGGCAATCGATGGCCAAGGATCCAAATGAAAACAATTGCATTGAAAAAATAATTTCTAAGTGTCAATGAAGGCATTGACCTCTTCTTCTAGTGGGAGAGAGTGTCGCAACCTTAGCCTTGGGCTTGTGACCAAGGTAAAGGCTTGCAAAGGTGCAAGCCAAGAGGGGAAACCCAAGAGTCACATCTCATGCTCTTGGGAGTGTAGGAAAGTGTGAGGGAATGAACCTTCACACTCCCAAATGAGCTCCCATTTTTGGAGTTGGAGTCCTAATGGACTTTTGAATTTTCAAAAAACAATTGTAGGGATGAAAACCCATTGGATTGAAATCTTTCTTATATCATTGGAAATCTTTTGGATCGTAAATCTCTGAAATGGGCCCACATGACCCATTTAGACACTTTAAACACATGTTATGGCTAAAAAAAAGGTCGGAAATCAAATTGCCAATTTGACCTCCGACCACTAAAAGTTAGGAATCGCCTCGATTTCCTTTCGTGTAGGTGGCATGTGACATACCATTGAAATCTTGACAAAGGCTATAATTTTTCTTTTGACCTCATCTCAATCGGAGGTTTGCACACAAAGTTATGGGCCCCCAAAATTGCGGGAGTCCCAACTTTAGGAATTTCCAAATTTTCATTTGGGAGTTTCGAAAAGAAATGACGGTCCCATGGCCAGGCACAAAGTATACTATAAGGGGGAAGGTGGTGGCTTCCCCCAAGTTTGGGCATGGTGAGTCTTGTGAGTTCGTGTTCGCCCGTGGTTTGTCCATTCACCAAAGGTGTTCCAACTGTGCACTAACCAACTAATTGTTTAGTTTGTGCAAGTCCATATGAGTAATTGAATGTCAATCTTCCTAGTCCCATCCTAAAGTTCAAGCATGCCCCTTTACCCCTTAAATGTTACGAACCAAGGAGCGTGCCCCAACTCCTCCTTTTGATGTCTTACATTTGGACTTATAGTTGAGTCCATCAAAGAGCTTGGGGGTGCATCGCAGTACTTGGGGAACCCTAAACTTTTGTGCATATCTTATTATTGGTTTACAATTCACATGTAATGTTACATGTCATAAAAATCGCAAATAACACAAAATATACCATTTGCATACAAACACAATGGGGCCAAAGTTGAATGCATGTTATTTGCACACCTCCATTACCCCCCTCCCAAGGTCACACTAGCAAGCATACGTGATTTTTTATGTAGATGAATGGTTGGATTGTTGCAAAGCAATGCAACATACTTGAATAGGTATAACCACGCCTTTGAAGTGTTATGTTTGCCACAAGCCTGGCCAATGCACCCAAAGGATGCAATGTTTGTCCTATGTCAATATCCCATGATGAAATAAATATCAATGGCAAACACTTAAAAAGAATCAAGATGAAGCATCTACATAGCCAAGGGAGGTCAATTGTGCATGCATATGGCCTATAAAATGGTATGAATAATGCAAATTTTTAAATACCCTAATGAACTCACATGCACTCATATTTTCCTTGGGTCTTTGTTTTGAACAAGAACCACTTGCACACATGCATCAAATGCAATACAAGTAGGGTATGAAATGTTACTAATGTTGGAAGATGCTTAACTTTTGAGTAGACTTGAACCTATACAATGGTGGTCACACAAAATTTTGGCATTGTGACATAATAAATCATTTGTTTGTTGTAAATGCACATAACTAGTTAATTAAACAACTAGTTCAATTGGGGGTAGATTGTTGTGCCAATGTAGATCAAAGTCTAATGGAATGGCCATCAAACTAAGTAAGACCATGTATACTTGATTGAAGGGGGTGAAGTATAGATAACACTGACAAGTCCTATTTAAGCATGTGCACACATGCGATGGAAGTCCATGAAATATATGATTGATTGTGCTTGGCATATTTATTTTCCTAATTAGAATTTTATCATCCTTGAGAGAATGCAACCTACATGGAGATGAGATAAAAACACCTTTGTGTGTTGTGTAGCCTTGCCACTTGTGGCCTCAATTAATAACTGGACTATGTGTCAAACATATTACCAAATGAAGCACGACAATGTAATAAATATTGCACATTCATAGTAAGTGACCCACTTGTCAAAAACACTTGACCAATACTTCTTGTCAACTAGTATTGCACCATTAGCTAGTCCTAGTGTTGATAAGAGAATAAACATTCTAGTAGCCAACTAAAGGTTGAAGATGTCCAACAAATTGAATGGAAGATGGCATCTTTGATTGGTCAGTCAAGGCCCATGTTCCACAATTTATTCAATTTAGGATGGGAGCAATAATATAATACAATATTGTTAAGGGAGTAGTTACTTATGGTAATTATTAATTAGTATATTTCTATTTACCTAGTTATTATTTTAAGAATTACTAACTAGATTACATAGTTTTTATCACCATTTGAATTTGAATAGAACATAGGACTATTTTTGTCAAGGAATATCTTTGGAGAAGAGGAAGAGATGAGTACTATTGTGTCATTGTAAAACATGGAGCTTTAATGGAGTATGAGAGAAATATACTTTGATTTCTAGAAAAGCTTTGTTTCCATAGTTAAAGTTTGTTGTTTTGATGTTTTTTTATCATATTTTCATTCTAAAACTAGTTTAAAGTAGATTTGAATGAGTAAACTTTGTTAATACTGGTTTTATTGCATTTTATTTTAGATTTTAAACCAAAATACAAGATTAGAGATTTTGTATTTACCATTTGGTAACCTTCCCAGCGTCTGAATTCAAAGTGAATTTTAGAATGTTGTTAATGTCTTATTGTTGAAATTTTTGGTTTTGTGGATAGATAAATTGTCGCAACCCCACTTTGGGCTAATTGTGAGGAAGAAACTCACACTCCCAAAGTTGAGGATTTGGAGTCCTCTGGGACTCCCGAATGTTTAGAGTTTGACAGCAGAGGCCAAAACACCTCGCATTAGGGTGTTCTTGATGTCATTGGAAAGGTCTTGAAGTGTAGATGTCCAAAATGGCCTCGCATTGGTCATTTGGACACCTGCAGCCCAAGTTATGGGCAAAAGAAGGGCCGGGAGTCAAACTGGCAGTTTGACTCCCGACCACTAAAAGTCGGGAATATACCTCTTCCCAACATCCGATTATAGAGTGCGACATGGCGTTGGAAAGCTCTTGAAGAGAGCTACAACTTTGGTTTAGACCTCGTTTTGATAAGACTCTACAGTCGGGAGATATGAGCTCCCAAAGTCCCGGGACTCCAACCCGGGACAGTTTCGGGACTCCTCCTTGGGAGTCCCGGGAAAATGTGCCATTCGGATGTAGCTCCCGCGGGGAGCTGCAAAGAATAATATATGGGGGAAGGTGGTGGCTTCCCCCGAGTCCGGGCCGTGGTGAGTCAAGTGTGTCAAAGTGCCCGTGGCTTGTCCCAACACCCAAGGGTGTTCCTGAATGTGAACTAACCCTCTTGTGGTTGGTTTTGGATGCAGATTCAAGCTTGATGATCTAGTCCCTCTTCTTAGTCTAATCTCGGGACTTCTAGCACGCCCCTCTACCCCCTTTTAGTGTTGGAAGTCGGGAGCGACCCTCAAGTCCCAACTTTCCACAACTCTACATAGTTGGACCCTCAAGTGGGTTCAACAAGGGACTTAGGAGCCCGTCATAAATGAACTTCAATTTCATTTCCTACATTTTTTTTCAAATCTTGATCATACTTTTTTTGTTTAGGAAGTAGATTTAAGTAGAATAGCTAAATGTGAGGATTTGTTTTAATGCAGAAGTTTGTTTAGGTTTGAATTAAGATGTGGAGGGATGGAAAATAGAAATGTAACTAGAAGTCTAAAGAGACAATTAGATTAGGTTGTATTACATGAACAAGTGGAAAATGGTGTTGCCATTAACAACAATATGAATGTAGATCAAGTAGATCAATGGTTTGAAACGCCTAGAATTTTTTTTTAGACCAAACATAGACATCTATGGATAGAAGAGAGTCCTATAGGCCACATAATGCCTCATGCAACATTGATTATTCTTCATGAAGTGCAAATTGGTGAAGCATAAAAACACACTAGTAGTTTGTTGCAAAATTTTAGGAGCGAAGAACGTTAGATTGAAAATGTAGACTCACAAGTTGAGTTTAGACAAAAGAATTGGGAATCTGAACCTTGACAAAAAGTTGTGCTACAATCAACACATTTGATGTTGGAATCAACAAATCTAATGCAACAACAAAGTTTTAATGTTCTAATTCAATAAGAATAGAGATTCAATTGGTCAAAAATAAATAAAATAGTACTAAGGTACATATATACCTTCTTTATTATTGAAACGGTAAGGAGAATGAAGAGTTTGAACAAAAGGCTCGAAATTTTGAACCTTTGATTCATTATGTCATTGAACAAAAAACTGTAATTTAAGGTATTATAATGTCTAGAGGAGTTGAGTCGGTACTTGTAACTAGACAAGAAATTATAGTCTTACTAAGAACATAACCAATAATCACATAAGGTGTCCTATGGCTATAAAAGCAAAATACAATGAACCCATATTTAATCAATAGAATGAAAGCATAGTTAGAGGAGTTCCAAGGGATTGGAGTAAAGGGATTCACAGTGTGAATAAAGTTCCAAGACCAAATTCTCCATGTTGCGCATACTACCATCAAATTGGACATCATATTAATGAATGTTCATTTATTGAAGTTAGTGTGAGGCAAGGATTTGTAAAACATTTCCAAAATTTAGATCTGAAACCTACAAGACTAGGGAATCATGGACAAATTGAGGTAGAGGATCTGTACCATGAGAGGGTCAAAATTATAAATAGATTTAAATAACAAATTTGGAAAGAAAACATATTGGAAATGAAAGCTCAGATTGTAGTAGATGTAGTACATATTTATGTAGTTTCTATACCAAGTTTGTTACATCAAAACAATATTGGAGTTACTTATGTAAGAACATCAAATTTCAAAATGGAACCAAGATTTGTGCCATTATATTTTGTGGCAATGCCCCAGTCTATGATTATAATTATTGAAGCTCCATTTGTATTAGCATCAGTCCATACGATTGATGGTGTTAGATCCAAAGTACAAACTCCAAGGGGAACAAAATTTGTGAGTTTACATGAAGATATACCCAGAGAGGTGAATAATTTTTTTTATAATCAACCATCAAATCCAAAAGGAGGCGACTTAAATCCACCATGACCTCCAAGACCTCCAAGATATTTTGGATTGCCAATGGTGAATCCATGCATGCCATTATTACCACCAAACAAACCTTATCATTGGCCACTGAACTATCTTGAATATGTTAAGGATTTTGACCCAAATGCTCATGTCAAAGTATTTAAAGTTGCCATTAGAACAAATAGTGAAACAAATGATGCATAAATTGTTAATCTATTTAGTTTTACCTTCAAAAATATTGTGTCCGACTGGTGTAACAATTATCTGGTAGAGTACCCAAATTGTACATTTATAGAATTGTAGTTGGTTTTTTGTAAAAGATATAAGAAAATTCAGAATGATGAACAAGTTTATTTGCAATTGAAAAACATGAAGCAAGAGAAGAATGAAAGAGCGGAAGTCTATTATGAAAGATTATTGAAGTTGGCCAATAGTCTTAAACACAAAACAACAAATAGTTTTTTAATTATTGTTTTCAGATCTAGATTACAACCATATCTACGTGTAACAACAATAAATATGAAGAAAGAAACTTTGCAATAGCATAAGGAAGCAACTTTGGTTTATGAAGAAGGAATTTTTGAAGTAAAGGCCATAAGCAATATATTAGTACCACAGAGTAATTAAACAATATTAGCTCAAAAACCTCAAACAATTAGAGAAAACATGATTGTATTGTACAAATTGTCACAGGACAAATCATTTATGTTGAAACTTATAAAGTCAAAATAAAGGAAAACCATGTTTTTGCAATCTCTAATGTTACTACTCAATAGATTAAAATATAGAAGCCTATGATGTATTCCTATCATATTTGTGGTGTCATTGGATATAAGATCATAGAGTTTCCTAAATATAATGATATGCAAAATATGTTTAAGAGTAAAGGAATGAAGCCAACATAAAAATAAACTATGGTAGAACCCAAGGTTTCAAATCCTTCAGTCCATATGGTGGATGTGAATATGGCCATCACTAAGAACAAGGTTACTAAAGAACAAGTGTTGAAGGAGAAAAAGCCAATCAAGAAGAAGTTTGTTGCTAACTAGGAAGAGGAACAAATACTACAGTAATCTTTTGTCAAGACTATATAGGAAATGCAAACAAAAGACCCACTACAAAATTTGATTTTGAAGTAGAAAACACAATGAAATACAAGTTGGGCAAGATTGCAAAAAATTGAGGTGTCCACACAATCAATTGTATCACAAAGTTTGTTTACTAATCCTATCGACAAAGTTATGTCTATGGAACAAATATTCCAAAATATCAATAAATAGATGCTAGAGACTACCTATACTTTGAGGTTAAATCAATTATTGAAAATAACACCAAATCTTTAAAAGTATGGCAGAAACTACTAAATATAAATATTAAATAAATATTAGAGCGTAGTGTAACCACAATGGTTGAAACACATTTTGAACTATACACAACAATTATAAAAGTAAATAAGCATATGGTAGTTATCCAAGTACAAGTTGGGAAGAATGTTGTTGTGGATGTTTTGATAGATGGAAGAGCAAGTGTGAACATTACAATAGAAAACCTTTGAATGAAGTTAGGTTTACCCAAACCAAGGCCAACTCCATACCACCTCAGAATGGCAAATCAAAGTATGACCAGACCTCTGGGAATCATCATAAATTTGAAGATTTGCATACATGGTATTCCATATATAGCCACATTTATTGTTTTTGAAAAATAGTGTGGTAGATTTTAGCTATTCTATGTTGCTAAGAAGACCTTGGCTTATATATGCAAAGGTTACACATGACTAGGGTAACAATGTCATTATTGTTCAAGGTAATGGAATAATTAGAATAATATCAATTAATAAAAAATTGGGAGTAGAAACTAGAAGGCCCCAAATACTTGTTTGTTATGACTTGATGGAAAGGTTAACAAATGAAGAGGAAGATTTGATGTTTGAAACAAAATTAGAACTATTATCAATTGGCACAATTATTCTTTCAAAAGAAATGATTTTGTTGTTGAATGTTGGAATGTCGGAAATTAGAAGCACTGAGGAATTTGATCCAAAACAAGGGACATAAAATCAAACAACTATAAAATTGGTGCTTTCAATAATGAAATCAGAAGACTTTTGTGTCAAACCAAATGTTTCATTGGAAGACAAGGTTTATCCATAAATCTATTACCATCATGGTCAGGATGCTATTCAAGTGGATGAGACACCAATAAAAATATAGGTACAAAATCTTTAGGTAACAAATTGGACTTTGACTAAAGAACAATAGCTTGTGAAGCTAAATCTTGGCACATAGGCAAATCCATAATACATCAAGGTTAATTCACAATTAACTGAGCAAAAGACTAAGGAGTTTTATATGCTACTTAAGGAGTTCAAGGATGTGTTTGCCTAGATTTATAAAGATCTAAAAAGCATACCTCCAAAATTAGTTCAACACATAATTGAATTAAATACCTCAATTCCATCGACACCTCAAGCAAGGTATATATTGAATCCTAATTATGTTGCAACAAGTAAATAAGACATTGACAAACTATTAGTAGTTAGATCTATTCAATTAATAGAGGAGTTACATGGTTATCACCCATAATGGTAATACTTAAGAAGAATGGCAAATTGAAAATTTGTGTGGATTTTAGGAAGCTCAATAAGACAACAAAAAAAATCCTTATCCTTTGCCTTTTTTCATGAGGTATTGAACAATATAGCAGGGTATGAAACCTATTCATTTCTAGATGGACATTTAAGATACCATCAAATTTTTATAGCCCTTGAAACTAGATATAAAACAAATTTTGTAACAGATTAGGGAACTTTTGTTTAGATGGCGATGCCATTTGGTGTAAAAAATGGGCCACCAATTTTCCAAAAAGCAATTAATAGAGCCTTTAAATAATACTTAAAACAATTCATGAAGATATTTTTGGATGCTTCATAATTTATAATGATATTGATAATCATTTGATGAAATTCAAACTTTGTTTTCAAAAATGCAAAAAATATATAATCAGTTTTAACCCAGAGAAATGTGCCTTTATGGTATTTTCAAGACTGATTTTGAGGTTCATGATTTCCAAGGAAGGAAAAATACCATACTTTAAGAAAGTTCAAGCAATAATGAATATGCCAATACCTACCAATCCACAACAAATTCAAGTTTTTAATGGTATGGTTTAGTTTTATAGATTTTTCATTAAGAACTTTCCTTTTATCATGGCACCAATCATTAAGTTGATGAAGAAAACAACACCCTTTATCTGGATCACAAAATCTAAAAAAGCTTGGGATTAGATCAAGCAAAAGTACGTGGAAACACCAATTCAAATACCTCCAAATTGGGAGTTCGAGTTTCATGTGCACAAAAATGCATCATTGTTTGTAGGAAGTGCAATGTTGGCACACAACCCAATTGGTAAGTATGACCAACCTATAGCATAGTAATGACATTCTTCATTTTGCATTTTAAAATTCGCGAATTTACGTGGTAAAGCACCTTGTCAAAACATTCATGGGGGCGAATGTTTACCAAATGTTCATCGGTTGATCTATAAAATTCATTAAAATTCATGCTTCTTTGGGCTTCCATAACATTCTCGCACCAAGAATTTCATAACTATGACCTATAGTATATGCCTTTAGACCATTCAATAGAACAAAATAGAATTATACTATTATAGAAAGAAAAGCCTTAACAATGGTTGACACTTTGCATAAGTTCAAACTTTTTTATTGGGAAACAAATTTGTTTTTTATGTACACCATATGGCTCTGGTGTACTTGGTCAACAAACCATAGGTGTGAAGAAGGATAACAAGATGGTTGTTGTTATTCTTGGAGTATGAGTTCATAATAGTGTTAACAAATAGGAGATTTACTCAAGTGCAAACATAAATCTTTATTGAAAGGAAACTAAAATATGATGTTCACAACACAAAACATAACATCAAGGTTCTTGTCACATGAAATACACAAACTTGTGCAATGAAGAAAAGAGAGCCAAACCATCAACACCAAGGTATTTAATTAAAAGACCAAACACAAATAACCAAACTAATATGAGTAAAGAAAATAATTCAACCTTATGAAAGTAACTAGGTTACTTTCATATTTTACTAACTAATGAAACCTAATTAGTTGAGCTTGAATTCTCAACCTTCAAGCTTAAATCCATTTCTAGTACACCAAACATTTTTCTAAACCTCTTTAGCTTATTTGTACCTAAAGCCTCTATGAAAATGTTAGCAATTTGATCTTCAATATTAACATGAATAAGGTTAATTTCTTTTGCTAGAATTTTTTCTCTAATAAAATGGTAATGCACCTCAATGTGTTTTGTCCTAGCATGATAGATCAAGTTGTTAACAAGTTTTATGCTACTGATGTTAACACAATAAATGACAATAAGAACATCCATTGATTGTCCCAAATTTGAAAACAACTTTTGTAACCAAACTACTTCACATGCAACAATTGTTGCACCTTTATATTCTGCCTATGTGCTTGATAGTGCAACTATTGGTTGTTTCTTACTACTCTAACTAATAGTACCACTTCCAAAAGAAAACATGAAACCACTGGTTGATCTTCTATCTGAAACATTGCCAACCCAATCAACATTTGTGTATCCATGTACTTATAAATGGCTTTTAGCTTCATAAAACATTCCACATTACAAAGTATGTTTTATCTACCTTAGTTTGTGCGTCACTACATCCAAATGTGGCTTTCGTGGTGTTTGCATGAATTCACTCACCATTCCAACTGCATAAATCAAACTCCCCATTATGCATATGTACATAGTTGTATCCTCCACAATATCTTTTTCATTTGCACTTAACTTCACATTTTGCTCCAAGGGAATTGAAATGGGTTCGCAACCCATCAACCCATATTCGAACAATCTGTTCAAGGCATATTACCTTTGTAGTAACCATATCCCTTTAGGGAATTGGATTACCTTAATGCCGAGGAAATAACGCAATTGTCCCAAATCCTTCATCTCAAACTTTTGCTTCAAAAGATGTTTCAAATTAGAAATGTTTCCATCACTATCTCTTGTGATAATTAAATCATCAACATAGATGACTATGACTACAATTTCGCAATCTGTCTTTTTCACATATAATGAAAAATATGCAGTGGATGTTTAAAATCCAATTGTGACAAGATATCAACCTATCTTGTCTAAACAAGCTCTAGGTGCTTGCTTCAAGCTGTACAAAGTTCTTTTCAACCTACAAACCAAATTAATATGTGTTTTAGTCCACATAACCTAGTGGTTGTTCCATGTACACTGCTTGTAAATATCCATGAAAAAAAACATTCCTTACATCCATTTGATGTAAAGACCATCCTTTTGCTACTGCCATAAAAATTATTGCTTTTACTATTGTCATTTTTGCAATTGGATTATAAGTTTCCTCACAATCTATGCCATAAGTTTGGCCATAACCTTTGGCAACCATCTTGCTTTGTATCTACTCACAAATCCATCTACATTGTGCTTGACTTTGTACACCCATTTGCACCTAATTACTTTCTTGTCCTTTGGTAAAGCTACCAATTCCCAAGTAGCATTAGCATCCAACATTGCCATCTCTTCATCCATGGCATTGTCCCACTTAGGGTTTCCAACCACATGTTCAAAACAAGTGGGTTCAACCTCTTATATAATTTTCACCATGTATGCGTAATGATAAGGTACAAAGCCATCATATGTGAGTATTTGTACATGGTATTTGATTTATGTGGATCTTCATATTCCATTTTTGTTGTCAAGTGTTTTCAAAACTTTCTTGGCCATTCATGATGCACCCCCAAGATCTGTGATGGATTCAACTACGAGTCCAAAGGTGATGATAACGGAAAGAGAAGGAGTTAAGGCAGTGCTGGAACTTCAAGATGGGACTAAAAGATTGACAAACAAGTCAATTACTTACACAGACTTGCACAAACCAAATAACAAGTTGGTTAGTGTGTAACTAAAACACCTTTGGTGCATGGACGAACCACGAGCAAACATGAACTCACAAGACTCACCATGGCTCGAACTTGGGAGAAGCCACCACCTTCCCCCTTAGTATTTTTTGTGCTTGGCCATGGGACTAACACCCAAATGTCATTTTGTCTTGAGACTCCCAAGTGGGAGTCCTGAAATTCCCAAAATTGGGACTCCCATAATTTTGGAGGCCCATAAATTTGTGTGCAAACCTTTGATTGAGGTGAGGTTTGAAGCAAAGTTATAGCCCTTGTTGAGAGCTTTTCAATATTTTGTGGCACACCACCTACATAAAAGGAAATAGGGGCAATTATAGACGTTTACTGGTCGGGAATCAAATTGGTAATTTGACTCCCAGCCCTTCTTTTGGCCATAACTTGTGTTTGAAGTGTCCAAATGGGTAATGTGAACCCATTTTAAACATTTAAGTTTCGAAAGATTTTTGATGATCTAAAGAAATTCTCAATCCAATGGGTTTTGACCCCTACAATCATTTTTTGAAGATTTGAGAGTCCATCAAGACTCCAACTCCCAAAATGGGAGCTCACTTGGGAGTGTGGAAGTTCATTCCTTCACACCTTCCCACACTCCTAGGAGCATGAAATGTGATTCCTGGGCTTCATTTTTGGCCTGCACCTTTGTAAGCCCTTGCTTTAGTCACAAGCCCAAGGCTAAAGTTGTGACAATTCAAGCTTCAAGAGTAGTAATTGAACAAATTTTTCATTCTTCACACACATTCTTCTCTAAATCACTTGACTCACCATTTACAAGAGAATTTTTAGATGATGTTTGAGAACTACCATGTACAATGTTTGAAGATTTTTATTTTCATTTCCATGGAGTGTTACTAAACCCACTAATTGAAAACTCTTGTGGTCAACTAATTAATTGTGATTGTTGTTCCACATTTGATGAAACATCACCATTTATAGCCTCTCCATCTTCTTCTATCTTCAATGGTGAGTAACAACTAACAATTTCATTAAACACAACATCTCTATTCATTTACAACCTTTGAATGGAAGGATTGAAGCATCTATAGCCTTTTTGTTCTAAAGAATATCTAATGAAGATACACATCTCAACTTTTGGGTCTAGTTTTGATCTCTTCTCGTTAAGAACATGTTCGTATGTTATGCAACTAAACACTTTGAGGTGTGAAACATATGGTTTCTTGCATGTGAATTTTTTTTCGGATATCATGCCATGAACTATCGTTGTGGTTGTTCGATTCATAATATAGCCTATAGTTGCTACTACTTTAGTTAAGTTTGATTACTATGATTGAGGCTTAAGGTTGGGAGAGGAGTCATGTCAAATAATTTGGGTCAAGATTAGACTTGGCTTGAATTCTTCAGAAAGGGAATGATGGAATAATTGCCTCCTAAATGAAGGTTTTGTTAATTAGGCTTGTTTAGGTCTTTTGACAAAACAAAGGTTAAGGGTTTTTTATGGGACCCCCTAGGACTTACTAAGAAAATGTTGGAAACTTAGGGACGCCTAAATTAACTTGAGGCAAGGTTTTGCCTTAGAAGTTGGCAATTGATGGCCAAGGATCCAAATGAAAGCAATTGCATTGAGAAAATGATTTCTAAGTGTCAATGAGGACATTGACCTCTTCTTTTAGTGGGGGAGAGTGTCACAACCTTAACCTTGGGCTTGTAACAAAAGCAAATGCTTGCAAAGTTGTGGGCCAAAAGGGGAAACCCAGGAGTCACATTTCATGCTCCCAGGAGTGTAGGAGAATGTGAGGGAATGAACCTTCACACTCCCAAGTGAGCTCCCATTTTGGGAGTTGGAGTCCCGATGGACTTTTGAAACTTCATAGAACAATTGCAGAGGTTAAAACCCATTGGATTAGAAAGTTCCTTATATCATTAAAAAGATCTTGAATCTTAGATGTCTAAAATGGGCTCACGTTACCAATTTGGACACTTCAAACACAAATTATGGCCAAAAGAAGGGCTGAAAGTCAAATTGATAATTTGACCCCGACCACTAAAAGTTGATAATTGCCCCAATTTCCTTGCGTGCAGGTGGTGTGAAACATATTGTTGAAAAGCTCTCAACAAAGGCTACAACTTTGCTTCAAACCTCATTTCAATCAGAGGTCTACATACAAAGTTATGGGCCTCAAAGTTACAAGAGTCTCAACTTTGGGAATTTCGGGATTCACACCTGGGAGTCCTGGGACAAAATGAAATTTGAGTGTTGGTCCATGGCTCGGCACAAAATATACTATAAAAGGGAAGGTGGTGGCTTCCCCCAAGTTCGAGCCACGGTGAGTTTTATGAGTTCATGTTAGCCCGTGGCTCGTCCGTGCACCAAAGGTGTTCCTGCTACGCACTAACCAACTTGTCCTTTGGTTTGTGCAAGTCCGTGTAAGTAATTGACTTGCTTGTCAATCTTCCTAGTCCCATCTTGAAGTTCCAACACACCCCTTTACCCCCAAAGTGCAATGAACTAGGGAGTGCGCCCTAACTCCGTCTCCTTCCATTGTTTTCACCTTTGGACTTGTAGTTATGTCCATCAAGCAACTTGGGGGTGCGTCAAGGAATTGTTGTTATGGGTGTTGGATTTATGATATACACTACAATTGCTACTGCTTTAGCCCAAAAGTAATTTAGCAAATTCTTCTCATTCCCGTTCTATTGTGGGAATAACTACATGAGTTCTTCTTTTAAATTCCATGTTCCTTCAAGTATTCATCAAATTCACTTGAAAAATGTTCTCGCCCTCCATTGGACCTTGGGCATTTGATGCTCACACCCTTCTCCTTCTCCACCATTGTTTTGAAATTCAAAAAAAAGTTGAAATGCTTCACCTTTGTGTTTCATGAAATAGACCCACACCTTCCTTGTGTGGTCATTAATGAAATTCACGTAATATTTGCATCCTCCAATGGATTTTGTCTTTGTGTTCCACACATCTAAGTGGATCATTTCCAAAGGTTTGGAATTCACATGAGTTGTTTGAACTAGGAATGGATGCCTAACTTACTTCCCAAATTAGCCTACTTCACAAACTTTTGACATGATGAGTCATGGACGATGGTTTAGAAACACAAGGGATTTGAAAACACTAGAGTTTGTGGAAATTGGTGATGACACTACACATCCCATCACACAAATTGGCAAGGTGCCATTATCCATGTAAAATGGGCAAACAAAGTACTTGAATGATGTATTTTATGTTCCAACCATAACAAAAAAATTAATCTTAGTAGGCCAGATGGTGGAACAAGGTTTACAAGTGACATTCAACCTTGATGGATATTTTGTGGAAGACATGAAAAACTAAAACAAATTGATCGCAAAAAGGGAAAGGTATGGACAAATGTTCACCTTGGATGTGAACATGCCTGAGGTGAATTTCATGTTATTCACACATGGAAAAGGAGCTAGAGACATTAAAATTTGGCACAAGTGGGCTGGCCATGTTAATTTCCAACGTTTTAAGTTGATGGGGAAACAAAATCTTGTTGGAGGTCTTCCTTGGTTTGAAATTCCAAAATCCACATAACATACATTGTTATATGATACATCTCCCATCATTGAATTTTCCATGTGCTACATCACAAACAATTGTTCATCACCTTGATTGTTAGTTGATGCATAATTCCCGTGTTGCAACTTTCCACTTTGTGCATCATGCTCCCTTTGATAACAATTTTTTGCCATGTGCCCATGTTTCCCACAATATTAGTTATTTGGTTGTTGACCTCAATGACTTCAATCACGACCTTCACAACTTCCTTTTCCTTTGAAGTTTCCTTGTCCACCTCCATGAAGTTGACTTTCATGTTGATGATGTCCACCATGCAAACTTTTGTGTCGACTTCGAAATGAAGTTTTAACTTCTCTACTTCTACCTTTACCTCTATTAATATTTGAGTAGAAAGAACTTTTTTGTGATCCTCCATTAGATGAAGTATTAACAATTTTCATCTCTTCATTTATAAGTAGGGTTATTAAGTTTTTGAAATTGAGAATGTTTCTCGAATTATAATTAAAGTATAGAACTGGCTATAGTATTTTCCAAGTCCATTCAAGGTGATGACACTAGATCTTCATCATCTATTGGGGTTCCTATAGATGCAAGAGCATCTACAAGGTTTTTACCTTTGTAAAATAATCACTAATGTTCATTTTGTTTTTTTGTAGATTATGCAACTCTTGCTTGAGTTGTGTTTTACGGGCTTGTGTATTGGTGTTATACATCTTCACCAATGTATCCCAAGCTTGAATATGCACAATCATCGAATTAGACATATTCACAAAATGTTAATATAAGACTTTCTTTGCTTTTTCATGCCAAGTTTTATTGGTTTGAATTTGTTGTTGTGCGGGGTTTTCTGGGAAAGGATGTTATTTCTAATCATTAATTATGAACTCCCAATAACCTTTCCCCATTAGAAAATTCATAATCCTAAATTTCCACACTTGGAAATTGTTCTCGTCTAATTTTTCAATTGCAATTTGAGAGAAATTGTTCGCCATCTCTCAAGGAAACACTCAATGTCTTCTTGCGGTTTCACAAATGATTTTATTTCCTTCCTTGGGTCTTTAGGATTAAGATTAGGGTTTTCCTTCCTTAGGTTTATAAAATTAAGGCTAGGGTTAATGTTGAACAAGATGGACTTTGCAAATGTATGTATTTCTTGAGTATTATACAAAAAATTATACTATACATAGGTTTTACATATATGTATATATATCGTATAATATTTTGTATGGTATTACATGATTATAAAACAAAATTTTGTATGAAGGTCTTGATAATGTATTTGCACTTCCCAGTCTTCAAACTCCTTCCTTCAAGTTCTCCCAAGTTATATTTGCTCCACTTCAAAAAATTGTTTTGATGTCTTTTCAATGTAAACTTTTATCACAATAACTTTGCAAAGCTACGCCGCTCACATATGAGCTTAGATCGATCTGAAATTTTAACAAAACATGAAAAACTATGTCTACTACCATCTCCTAGAATTTTAGCTCATTTAATTTCATGAAACGAGAGATCTTGCTACTTCCTTGAAATCACTTCAAACTGGGACCTAAACACAAAATGACTTATAACTCACTTTCAAAAACTCTAAAATCCTTGAGATTTTGGGAGACACATAAAATATGTGTCTTCTATATTTGTTCAAAATTTTAGCTCTATTGATAATGATCACAAAGAGTTAACACTTTCAAAAGAAATTGACTTCAAAACAGAGGTTAAAACTTTAGATAATTGGATTTCTCTCAATACATATCCAAATGACTTGAAATTTCTCTCACACATATAGTCCTTTATGATCTATAAGATCCCAAAGCTTAAGATTCAAAAATGCTCAAACAAAGGAGATATGACCAAAAAGCCAAATATGACATAGAGTCTTCAAATGCTCATAACTTTCACAAGACATCCTTTTCTGTTGGAATTTTGAAAATAGAAACCTCTTATAATCTTCTATATTCTTTGCAAGTTTCACTCCAAGATCTTTTCACAATAGATCTAGATCTAAATTTAAAGATTTAACTTTCATAACCTTTGATGTGTTGATCTCCTCACCTCTTTTCTTTTCTTTTCTTTCTCTTCACATTTTTTCCTTTCTTCGTTTCTCTTTTGCACTTGACAAACTCTTATGATATTATTAGAGACTCTCAAGCTCTAGGTCTAGAGATTTTTTAACTCTAGATCTTTTTCAACTTTCCCATCAAACAACTTAAGCTTTGATACCATGTTAACAAATAAAAGATCTACCCAAGTGTAAACAAAAATCTTTAATGAAAGGAAACTAAAACATGATGCTCACAACACGAAACATAACATCAAGAATTCCTTAAGGTTCTTGTCACATGAAATACACAAACTTGTGCAATGAAGAAAAGAGAGCCAAAGCATCAACACTAAGGTATTTAACTAAAAGACCAAACCACAAATAACCAATTTAATATAAGTAAAGAAAGTAATTCAACCTTGTGAAAGTAACCTAGTTACTTTCCTACTTTAGTAACTAATGAAACCTAACTAGTTGAGCTTGAATTATCAATAAATAGTTTACAAACTTGGTAAAATACATGTAGTTGTTGATGTTTTATTTCCGAATTGCCATATAGTTCATAACCTTAAGTGTCCCAAATTAGATAGTGGATGCATCATTATTTATTATAAAACCTATATGGATGTAGGAAGTAAAACCCTATTTAAAGACGAGTTAGATGCCAAAAACTTTGAACCTAACTTAAAAATAGAAGTTGGACAAAAAGTTAAAACCTTTCATTATGCAAGAAGGAATTATGTACAGAATGGGACAAGAATGGGTTTTGACTTTTTGTCCTCTAGCCACTCCTTCATGTAGCTCTTATTGGTGGCCAACTTTATTTAAGGATATTCACGACTCTTGCAAAAGCTATGATAACCGTAAAAAAATTAGAGGACTCAAAACAAAAAGTTTAGCTAATTAGTTGGCAATAACACTTCTAGAGGAACCTTTTATGAAATGGGGTTTAGATTTTATAGGTCTAATCAAACTAGCAAGAAGATTAACAAGAAAGAAATACATTTTGGTAGCTACAAATTATGCAACCAAGTGGGTAAATGCAAAGGCACTTAGAACCAATATTGTAATAATTACAACTAGATTTGGACGTCCATTAACCATAATTACAAATTAGGGAGTACATTTCATCTATGACGCAATAAAGCATTTGACAAGATAATTTCTTTTGAAGCATGTTAGTTTTACTACATATTATCCACATGGAAATGGATAAGCAGAGTTTACTAATAAAATCATTGGTGGACTATTGACCAAGTTGGTTAATGAAAAAAAAACAGACTTGGATAAACATCTATATACAATTTTTTTTTCATATAAGATTGTTTACAAGGTGGCAACATGTTATACACCCTACCAGTTAGTCTATGGTTTGCATCTTTTAATGCCAACAAAATATGTTTTGCTTACTATTAATGGGGACCACATAGATGTAGAACCAACCAAAGTGCTAACAACCAAAATTATATAATTGGAAAAGTTATAAGATAATAGATTAGAAGCTCAAAACAATGTGGGAGTCAACCAATGGAATGGATTTATCTGGAATCAACAAAAAAATATCAATAAAAAGTTCTAATTTGGAGATTATGTCGTATGGTTTCCCAAAGGAGAAAAAACACATTTGGGCAAATTCAAAAAAAGATGGTTTGGTCCATTCAAGTATTGTTCCTGTTTTTGTTAACAATTTTGAACCAAACCTAATATTGGTCAATGTTAATAAGTTGAAACCATACACATGTGGATCAAACATTGAAGAGGATTCATAGTTTAGAGGATCAAAAGTCTTTACATTCCATAGATGAAGACCACATGCAAAAAACATCTAATGAAGATTTAGAAGATTAAAGAAAAACAAAGACCATTGGGATTGATCGAATAGTAATATTAAAAAAAACCCTAGCAAATCTAATAAGTTAGTAGGTAGTGAACAAATACCCAGACCATGGGTATACAATTTCACAGTTACTAGATTTTGGGGTAGATAAGTAAGTGACTTTAGAACAAAATTTTGTTGATCTGATGACTTAGCATAGGCCAAAGGGAATTTATAATGTAGACTATACCAGGTCATTGCATTCAAAAATGTCATCAAAATTACCTAATGCCATGTCCACAAATGTTTTTGTTCAATAGGTATTAATTGTAGCCCATGCTGATGTCAGTATGAATCTAAACAAGAGGTAACATATGTCACACAATTTGAAAAAAATACAAATCACTAAATTGTTGGCCTTAAAACAAAAAGTGAAACATCACTTCATGAAATGAGGTGATTATGTTTTAGAAGGCAGCAAACACTGAAGCAACTTTTTGTTTTTATTTTATGCAAACAAGTTTTAATCATTTTTTGCCTCTAAAATGAATGTTGAAAAAAAAATTGTGGAGAAATTACAAAAATAATCTAGAAAAAAGTTGCAGAAGTTGAAAGAAAAACAAGAGAGATTGAAAGAAAAAATAATATTTGTAAACATTTTGCCTTTGCAGTTTAGGTCTCCAGAAAGAGGTCCACCTTTTCCTTTTCTAGTTTATTATTATTCTTCTTCTTAGAAATCCTCTCCAATATCCAAGTTTGAAAGAGCTTGTATGAGAGATTTACAAGAGATTGTAAGGAAACATTGAGGAGATATAGTTTTAAAAAGCTTAAAAAACATCCATGTCCTAGTGAACAAGTCAGTCCATTTTATTTTAGATTTTGAGTAAGACCAATAGAAAGATGATTTATAATAATAACAATAATCTCCATTACATTAAGAGGAGTATACTTAGGAACAAATTATAGATAAAGTTCATATTCCTAATAAGAAGTGCATGAAGTGAATAAGTCAACAAGTAATGGTTGCAAATCTGCGTGGGAAAAAAATGCACACTTGTCAAGATCATGAGGTTAGGTATTTTTTGATAACAAATAGGAGATCTACTCAAGTGCAAACATAAAACTTTATTGAAAGGAAACTATAACATGATGCTCACAACAAGAAACATAACATCAAGAACTCCTGAAGGTTCTTGTCACATGAAATACACAATCTTGTGTAATGAAGAAAAGATAAACAAACCATCAACATCGAGGTATTTAACAGCAAGACCAAACCACAAATAACCAAACTAATATAAGTAAAAAAAAAAAATTCAACCTTATGAAAGTAACCTAATTACCTTCCTATTCCAATAACTAATGAAACCTAACTAGTTGAGCTTGAATTCTAAACACTCCCCCTCAAGCTCAAATCCACTTCTAGTACACCAAGCATTTTTTGAAGCTTCTTTAGCTTGTTTGTACCTAAAGCCTTTGTGAAAATGTTAGCAACTTGATCTTCAGTACTAACATGAATAAGGTCAATTTCTTTTGTTAGAACTTTTTCTTTAATAAAGTGGTAGTGCACCTCGATGTGCTTTGTCCTAGCATGATAGACTGAGTTGTTAACAAGTACTATGCTACTGATGTTATCACAATAAATGACAACAGGAGCATCCACTAACTGTCCCAAATCTTAGAGTAATTTTAATAACCAAACTACTTCACATGCAACAATTGTTGCACCTTTGTATTTAGCTTCTATGCTTGATAATGCAACTATTGGTTGTTTCTTACTGCTCCAACTAATAACACCACTTCCAAAAGAAAACATGAAACCACTAGTGGATCTTCTATTTGAAACATTGCCAACCCAATCAGCATCCGTGTATCCATGTACTTGTAACTAGCTATGGGCTTCATAAAAAATTCCACATTACAAAATATGTTTTATGTACCTTAGTATGCGCCTCACTACATCCAAATGTGGCTTCCATGGTGTTTGCATGAATTGACTCACCACTCCAACTGCATAACTTGAATATGGCCTTGTGATGGTCATTTAAATCAAACTCCCCACTATGCATCTATACATAGTGGTATCCTCCACAAGGTCTCCTTCATTTGCACTTAACTTCACATTTTGCTCCAATGGAATTGAAATGGGTTTGCAACTTGTCATCCCATATTCTGATAATTTGTTCAAGGCATATTACTTATGTAATAACCATATCCCTTTGGGGGATTGGATTACTTCAATGCCGAGGAAGTAACGCAACTCTCCCAAATCCTTCATCTTAAATTTTTGCTTCAAAAGCTTCTTCAAATCAAAGATGTTTGCATCACTCTCTCCTATGATAATCCAATCATCAACATAGATGACTATGACAATAATCCCATGATTTGTTTTTTTCACATATAGTGAAAAGTCTGCATTGGATGTTTGAAATCCACTTGTGAGAAGATACTGACCTATCTTGTCTAAACAAGCTTTAGGTGCTTGCTTCAAGCCGTACAAAGTTTTTTTCAACCTACAAACCAAATTAGGATGTGTTTGGTCCACATAACCTGGTGATTGTTCCATGTACATTTTTTCCTATAAATCTCCATGAAGAAAAACATTTTTTACATCCATTTGATGTAATGACCATCCTTTTGTTGTTGTCATAGCAATGATTGCTCTTACATGTCATTTTGGCAATTGGACTATAGGTCTCCTCATACTAGTCTATGCCATTATCATCCATGGCATTATCCCATTTAGGGTTTCCAATCGTCTATTCAAAACAAGTGGGTTCAACCTTTCATATGACTTTCACCATGTATGCGTAATGATGAACTACAAAGCCATCATATGTGAGTCTTTGTACAAGGTACTTGACTTGTGTGGATCTTCGTATTCCATTGTTGTTGTCAGGTGTTTTCAAAACTTTCTTGGCCATTCGAGCTCCGGGAGTAGTAATTGAAGGGATTCTTGATTCTTCACCCACATTCTTTTCTAAATCACTTGATTCATCATCTACATGAGGATTTCTAGATGATGTTTGAGAACTACCATCTATAATGCTTGAAGATTTTAATTTTTCTTTCCATGGAGTGCTACTGGACCCACTAATTGAGGACTCTTATGGTCCATTAATTAATTATGATTCTTATTTCACATTTGATGGAACATCACCATTTCTTGCCTCTCCATCTTCTGATATCTTCAATGGTGGGTACCAGCTAACCATCTCATCAAACACAACATTTCTATTCACATGTAATTTTAGAGTGGAAAGGTTGAAACATCTATATCCTTTTTTGTTCTAAGGAATATCCAATGAAGATACATTTCTTAGCTTTTGGATCTGGTTTTGATCTCTTCTCATTAGGAACATGCACATATGCAATGCAACCAAACACGCTAAGGTGTGAGACATTTGGTTTCTTACTTGTAAATTTTTCTTCAAGTGTCATGCCATGAATTGTTGTTGTGGGTGTTTGATTCATGATATAGATTATAGTTACTGTTGCTTTAGCCCAAAAGTAATTTGGCAAATTCTTTTCATTCAACATGGCACATTTTGTTTCTACAATGTGCCAATTTTTCTTTTTAGCAACTCCATTCTACTGCAGGGAATAACTACATGAGTATTTCTTTTGAATTCCATGTTCCTTCAAGTACTCACTGAATTCATTTGAAAAATACTCTCCCCTTCCATCAGACTTTAAGCATTTGATGCTCACACCCTTCTCCTTCTCCACCATTGTTTTGAAATTCAAAAAATGTTGAAAGACTTCACCTTTGTGTTTCATGAAGTAGACCCACACTTTCCTTGTGTGATCATCAATGAAACTCACATAGTACTTGCATCCTCCAATGGATTTTATCTTCGTGGTCCACACATCTCAATGGATCATTTCCAAAGGTTTGGAACTTACATGAGTTGTTTGAACTGGGAATGGATGTCTAGCTTGCTTCCCCAATTGGCATGCTTCATAAACTTCTAACATCACCTCTTCTGTTCCAAATTTAAGAAGACCTCCAACAAGATTTTGTTTCTTCATTAGCTTAAGATGTTGGAGATTAACATGGTGAATTCGCTTGTGCCAAATTCTAATGTCTCTAGCTCCTTTTCCATGTCTGAATAACATGGAATTCACCTCAAGCATGTTCACATCCAAAGTGAACATTCGTCCATTCCTTTCCCCTTTGGCAATCAATTTGTCTTAGGTTTTCATGTCTTCCACAAAACATCCATTTGGGTTGAATGTCACCTATAAACTTTGTTCCACCATTTGGCCTACTATGAATCATGGATTATAATACCACAAATTGTTAAGCTTTAGTTCCATAGTTTTCCTTAGTGTTAATGATTTGAATCCTGATAAACCTCCAAGTAATAATTATTAAGAGTTGAATTAACCTTTGGATAT
>Ga0116230_10000709_pt1 | contig 29824 bp, 24 predicted proteins | sample S1TSphfallax_3_FD_88678 | JGI IMG/M metagenome (GOLD analysis project Ga0116230, IMG submission 88678) | Host-associated microbial communities from peat moss isolated from Minnesota, USA - S1T2_Fd - Sphagnum fallax MG | ecosystem: Host-associated > Plants > Peat moss > Unclassified | place... | reverse complement strand
TACTTAAGGAACTCAACGATTTGGCGCTGGGTGCTCCGGTGGTACACGAGTCTTACGGCGTCGGCCGGTACGTCGGCTTGCAGACCATGGACGTCGCCGGCTACACCGGTGAATTCCTGGTGCTCGAATATGCGGACGGCGACAAGCTGTATGTGCCCGTCCAGGCGTTGCATCTGGTGTCGCGCTACACCGGGGCGCCGGCGGAGACCGCGCCGCTGCACAAGCTGGGTGGCGAACAATGGCAGAAAGCCCGTCGCAAGGCCGCCCAGCGGATCCGCGACGTCGCGGCCGAGCTGCTCGATCTGTATTCGCGCCGCGCCGCGCGCGAAGGCACGCGTATGGCCGCGGGCGAATCCGAGTACCGCGCATTCCAGGCGGGATTCCGTTTCGAGGAGACGGCCGACCAGGCCACCGCCATCGAGGCGGTGGTGGGCGACATGAATTCCGGCAAACCCATGGATCGCGTGATCTGCGGCGACGTCGGTTTCGGCAAGACGGAGGTCGCCTTGCGGGCCGCCTTCGTCGCCGTGCAGGCGGGGAAACAGGTGGCAGTGCTGGTGCCGACCACGCTGCTCGCCCAGCAGCATTTCACCACCTTCACAGATCGCTTTGCGGACTGGCCGGTCCGCGTGGGCAGCCTGTCGCGGTTTCGCACCAACAAGGAGGCCGAGGCGGTGATCGACGGCGTCGCCAACGGCTCCGTGGACATCGTCATCGCCACCCAGCGACTCCTGCAGGGTAAGGTACGGTTCAAGGATCTCGGCTTGATCGTGATCGACGAGGAACATCGCTTCGGGGTGCGCGACAAGGAGAAGCTCAAGGCGCTGCGCGCCGAGGTCGACGTGCTCACGCTCACCGCGACGCCGATTCCCCGCACCTTGAACATGGCGATGGGCGGGCTTCGCGATCTGTCGCTCATCACCACGCCGCCGGCGGAGCGTCTGGCGGTGAAGACTTTCGTGCTCGAATGGAACGAAACCGTGGTGCGTGAGGCCGCGATGCGCGAGATCCGCCGTGGCGGCCAGATCTACTTCGTGCACAACACCGTCGAGACCATCGAGAAAACCGCCCAGGCGCTGCGCGAACTCGTCCCGGAGGCCAATGTGGCGGTGGGCCACGGGCAGATGCGCGAGCGTGAGTTGGAGCAGCTCATGCTCGACTTTTATCATCGCCGCTTCAACCTGCTGGTCTGCACCACCATCGTCGAAAGCGGCATCGACGTGCCCACCGCCAACACCATCATCATCGACCGTGCGGATCGCTTCGGCCTGGCGCAGATCCATCAGCTGCGCGGCAGGGTCGGCCGTTCGCACCACCGGGCCTACGCCTATCTCATCACACCGCCGCGCAAGGCGATGACGGCCGACGCGATCAAGCGCCTGGAGGCTTTGGAGTCGCTCGAGGAACTCGGCGCCGGGTTCACGCTCGCCACTCACGATCTAGAAATTCGCGGCGCCGGCGAATTACTGGGCGACGAACAAAGCGGCCAGATCGAGGAGATCGGCTATACGCTGTACATGGAGCTTCTCGAGCGGGCGGTGGCGGCGTTGAAGTCCGGCAAGACGGCCGATCTGGAGAAGCCGGCGGATGCGGGCCCGGAGGTCGACCTGCATCTTCCGGCGCTGATCCCCGAGGACTACGTGCCGGACGTGCACCTGCGGCTGGTGCTCTACAAGCGCATCGCCAGCATCCGCACGCGCGAGGAGCTCGACGAAATGAAGGTGGAGATGATCGATCGCTTCGGGCCGCTGCCGCCCTATGCACAATCCCTGTTCAGAACCGCGGCCATCAAGTTGCGCGCGGGTGAACTTGGGATTCGCAAGATCGACGCGGGCCCGACCAGCGGCTATTTCATTTTCGCGGAAGACAACAAAATCGATGCGGGGCGGATCTTGAAACTCATCCAGGGCAAGCCCAAGGATTACCGGCTGGACGGTCCGCTCAAATTGAGGTTCTCGCACGAGGCACGCACCGAGGAGAACCTATTCACCCGGATCGAAATGCTGATCGAGCTATTGACCTAGGGACTTAAGGCAGAGTGCCGAGAAAGTCGCCCTTGCCAAGTTCGACGCCGTTGTTGCGCAGCAGCGCATAGACCATGCTCGAGTGAAAATAGAAGTTCGGCAGCACGAAATCCGCCAAATAAGAGACCGCCGTGAACTTCAGCGCGCCGTTCGGCATCTTGAGCTCGATGGTCCGATCCTCGCCACCGTCGACCTGCCCGGGCTTGACGGTCTCGAGAAACGCGATGGTCTTTGCAACCCGCTCCTTCAGGTCGCCGAGGGTGGTCTCGGTGTCGTCATGCTTTGGTACATCCAAGTTCGCCAGCCGCGCCGCCGCACCCTTCGCGGTGTCGCACGCGATCTGCACCTGACGGACCAGCGGATACATGTCGGGATACAGCCGCGATTGCGCGAGCACCAGGGGATCGAATTTCTTCGCGGCGGCGTGCGCGCCGGCTTTGTCGAGCACGATGGACAGATTGTGCAGGCCACGAATCAAAGAGCGGATCGAAATATCGTAAAGTGCCAGTGCCACTGATGGTCTCCCGGTGTTCTGTAGTGCCTACCCAGCGCTTACTGTAGCAGAAACGCCCCGGGAATCCGGGGCGTTCGCGCAGCTCGTTATGATCGGGGGACGATTACTGGGCAACGACGATGTCGTTGTGCACCGACGTCACGCCGTCGGTGTCCTTGGCCAGCATGGCCGCCAAATCGCTGGCATCCTTCGTCGGCGCGACCCCCGACAGCCAGACCACGCCCTGGTTGTCGGTATCCACCTTGATCTTGGTCAACGTGGACATGTGTTTGGATGCAAGCTTCGCCTTCACCTTGGTGGTGATGACGGAGTCCTTGACATAGGTACCGGCCTTCGCTGCATCGTCAGCCGCGAATGCCGCCACCGGCAGATAAACGGCGCCGATCGCCACCAAGCCTGTCAAAACAAGTTTCTTCATGGTTGTCTCTCCTTACCTAACATGCTCTTTGGGAATCAACTCGCCTGCTTCATCGCAGCCCGCGGCGTGAAGGAGAATTTCTGTCCGCCGATCGCCAGACTGCCCATCAAACCACCCTTGGGAATGGTGAACACGGCCGCGCCTTTGTAGAATTGTCCGTGTGTTATGGCGTCCTTCATGCCGCCGCTCGCGCCGGCATCGGTGCCGTTGGTGCCGGCGGTCGCATTCGCGCCCGCGGTGATCGCCACCGCACTGGCATTGGCATCGAATTCATACGTGCCCGCTTCGAATTCGTCGACGGCGCGCTTGTCCTCGAAGAAAATGATCTGGCTGAACGCTTTGCCACCCAATTGAAAACCGAGGCTCACCTGGTCCATGTCGACATTGCCGACCCACTTACCGTGGACATAAAGATGACCCTTGCCATGCGCGCCGCCGATGCCGATGGCGCCTTCGCCGATCGTCGGGAACACGGCATAAGCGTAGCTCTTGTCGAAGAACGTCGAGCTTGCTCCTGCATTCTTGAAAAGATTGATGGTCTCTTCGTAACGACCCGCCGCGAGGGCGGACACCGACAAAGCTAACGCTGCACAAACGGTCAACACACGAGGTAAAAGTTTCATAAGCCCACGACCTTTATTGAAATGAGGTCGCACGATAGGCCGGGGGCCGAAAAATATCTGTAGGCGGGCACGCCGATCATCGCGCCATTGCATCTGACAGGCGCTCGTACCCGGCGGGCCCGTGCGCAAAGCGCACGGGCCCAAGGCTGGCGTATGGTTCAGCCGAGATTTTCGGCGGCAAACTCCCAATTGATCAGCTTGTCAAGCACGGCATTGACATGATCCGCGCGCTTGTTCTGGTAATCGAGGTAATAGGCGTGTTCCCAGACATCGATGGTGAGGAGCGGCTTCACACCCTGGGTGAGCGGTGTCTCCGCGTTGCCGGTCTTCACGATCTTGAGCTTGCCGCCGTCGGCGACCAGCCAGGCCCAGCCGCTGCCGAACTGCGACACGGCCGCGGCCGACAACTCCTTCTTCAGGTCAGCGACGCTGCCGAAAGCCGCTTCGATCTTCTCCTTCAGCGCCGCCGGCGGTTCGCCGCCGCCCTTGGGACTTAAGCTATGCCAGTAGAAGGTATGGTTCCAGGTCTGTGCCGCATTGTTGAAAATGCCGGCCTTGTCAGCTTTGCCGGCACTCGCGCTGATGATCTTCTCGAGCGGCAGGTCCGCAAATTCGGTCCCCGCGATCATCTTATTGATGTTATCCACATAGGTCTTGTGATGCTTGCCGTAGTGGAAGCTGATCGTGTTGGCGGAGATGACCGGGTCCAGCGCGTTCTCGGCCCAGGGCAGCGGTGGAAGCGTGATTGCTACAGTAGCCATAGAAACTCCTTCAGGTTCGTAGGTTCGGGTGATTCCCGATGATACATCTTACGCGTCCGCACCGCGTCAGGAATCCCCCGTAGGTCCCCGCCGGACGCGGGTTACGCGGCCTGGTTGCGGCCGGCGCTCTTCGCGTGCTTGAGTTGCTGTTGCGACTTGTCGAGAAGTGCCGCCGGGTGGTTGTCCTGGTCGGGCACCGCCGCGCTGACGCCGACGCTGACGCTCATGTAACGCAGCACCGTGGAACGCGGGTGATGGATGCGCAGTTCACGGACCCGCTCCGACATGGTCTGACCGATGCGCAGCGCCTGATCGAGGGATAATCCCGGCGCGAATGCCAGCAGGCTGCCGCCGTCGATGCGCGCGGTCACGTCGCTGGAGCGCCGCAGGCATCCGGAAATCACGTGCGCCACGCGGCGGATCGCCGAGTCGCCGGCCGCGCGTCCGAAGGTCAGGTTGTACAGCTCGAGCGCATCGATATCGATGGCGAAAACCGCGATGCTGCGATTCTCGCGCTGCGCCAGCGCCCAGTCGCGTTTCAGCAGTTCCTCGAGATAGGCGAACGTGAACAGACCGGTGAGCCGGTCGTCGCGCACCGCGACCGAGGTCGGCTGATGTGCACCGCTCAATGAATCCTTGGACAACTTCGTATCGATGCGCAATCGCTCACCCGCATCGCGATGATGTCCAGCGAAGTGGGTGACGCGGCCCGCGGCATCGACCAGCGGCACGATGGTCATTTCGTTCCAGAACACCGTACCGTCCTTGCGGTAATTTCGCAGCAAAACACGACACGACTGCATGCGGGCAAGCGCCTCGCGGATGCGATGCCTGGCGTCCTGATCGCGGTCGTCCCCCTGCAGCAAGCGTAGGTTCCTTCCCACAAGATCGGCGAGCGAATAGCCGGTCAGCTGTTCGAAGCCGTGGTTGACGTAGATCACCGGGTGCTCGGGATTCTCGGCGTCGATCAGCACCATGCCGTCGGGTGAACTTTCGAGCAGTCGGCGATAGCAGTCTGCATTCAATTCCGTCACGGCTGACCCTCGGTCAGCACCAGAGGCGGGGTGGCCGACAGCGCCGCGATCCGCTTTGCCGCCTCCTGCCAGCGCCCATCCGCGGTCAACTCCGTGGGCGGGTCGCCGCGCGCCCGCATCCGCACCACCCGCGCCAGGGATGCCGGTGATGGCAGCTCCGGCTTGAAGCGGCGCAGGATTTCGAGGACTGCCGGACGATCGTTGCAGATCGGCAGCACGTCGCAGCCCGCCGCATGGGCGAGTTCGGTCCGCTCGAGGATGTCGCCGAACGCCACGGCGCCCGCCATGCTCAGGTCGTCGGCGAACACGCAGCCGTGAAAGCCGAGTTCACCGCGCAGAATTTCGGTGATCCAGCGCCGCGACAGGCTGGCCGGGAGTGCATCGACTGCGGCATAGACGACGTGCGCCGCCATGACGCCGGCGAGATGGTTGTCGTTGAGCATCCGATAGGGGCGGATGTCCTCTTCCAGGTCGGCGTATTCACGCCGGTCCACCGGCAACGCGATGTGCGAATCCGCGACCACCGCGCCATGTCCCGGAAAATGTTTGGCAATCGCCGCCATCCCGGCATCGCGCATGCCCTGCATATACGCCGCCGCCAGCGCTGCAACCGTCTCGGGGTTGCGATCGAAGGAACGGTCACCGATGATCTCGCTGACTCCGTAATCCAGGTCGACGCACGGCGCGAAACTGTAATCGAGGCCGACGGCGCGCAGTTCGCTGGCCATTAGCCAGCCTGTGGAGCGCGCGAGATGCAGCGCATCGCGCCGGTCCTCGACATAGCGGCGGCCGAGCAGCCGCGAGGCGGGCAGACGGGTGAATTGCTCGCGAAAACGCTGCACCCGGCCACCTTCATGATCGACGGCGATCAACAGCTGCGGGTTGCGCAGTTTGCGGATGGCGGCGCACAGCGCCGCCACTTGGACCTTGCTCTGATAGTTACGGGTGAATAAAAGAACGCTACCTACGAGGGGGTGGGTCAGGACATCGATGTCTTCGGGACTGAGCACGGTGCCCGCGATGTCGACCATGAGCGGCCCCAAGCTCATGCGTCTTTCTCGAACACCGCGATCGATTCGACGTGTGTCGTATGCGGAAACATGTCCATCACCCCTGCAGCGCGCAGCTTGTAGCCGAAGGCCCCGACCAAGAGGCCAGCGTCCCGCGCCAAACTCCCTGGATGACAGGAAATATACACGACTCGGCGCGGCCGCCAATGTGGCATACGTTCCATGATTTCAGCCGCGCCGGCCCGTGGCGGGTCCAAAAGCACCAAATCGTAGGGTTTTTCGGCCCACGTCCCCGCGCGCGCGGGCGCGAACAGGTCATCGACGTGGAAGGTGGCATTGACGATGCCATTGCGGAGCGCGTTGTCCCGGGCCTTGGCGACCAATGCAGCGTCGCCCTCCACGCCCACCACCTGCTTGGCGCGCAGGGCCAACGGCAGCGTGAAATTGCCGAGCCCGCAGAACAGGTCGAGCACCACATCGTCCGCCGTCGGCTGCAGCAGTTGCATCGCCCGGGCGACCATCGACTGGTTGATCTCGCCGTTGACCTGAAAGAAGTCGGCGGGGCCGAACTCCAAGGTAAGCCGGCCCTCGTCGATGCTGAAGCTCAAGGGTGGATAGCCCGCAGCGAGCGGCGTGATGCTCTCCAAGCCCCCGCTCTGCAGAAACACCTGCACCTGGTGCTGCGCTGCAAAGGCCGCGAGCTTGTCGAGATCATCCCGGGTCGGCGGCTGCATCACCCGGAAGACGAGCGCCGCGTGGGGCTCGCCCGCCGCGACCTCGACCTGCGGCAGCGAGTCGCGCAGCGACAGTGTTTCCACCAATGCGGCGAGTTCCTCGGGCAGGGTCGCGAAGCGCCCGACCAACACCTCGCAGCGCCTGATGTCGGCGATATAGGGTTTGTCGCGCTCGCGAAAACCCGCGAGCACCCGGCCTTTCTTGTGCACGTGTTTGACGCCGAGCCGTGCGCGTCGACGGTACGCCCAGGCCGGGCCCGCCAACGGCGGCAACACGCTCTGCGGCTGGACGCGGCCGATGCGCTCGAGATTCTCGATGAGCTGCCGCTCTTTGGCGAGCAGTTGTGCCGCGGGGTCCAGGTGTTGCAGTGAACAGCCGCCGCACACCCCGAAGTGCGCACATTTGGGCGCGATGCGCTCCGCGGACGGCGTCACCACCTCCACCAATCCCGCCTCATCCATTTGCCGGCGGCGTTTGAACACGCGAAAACGGACCCATTCTCCCGGCAGCGCGCCCTCGATGAACACCGCCTTGCCGTCGATTCGCGCGACGCCGCGGCCGTCGTGTGCGAGGTCCACTACTTGGGCCTCCTGAATCTCGCTTATCGTTACGCGGCGGGCCATGCAGCCGCGAACTCTTTGAGGTGCGCCGCCGCGGAATCATCCAGCAGTTTGCGGACCCGCGCGACCTCATGAGCATGCAGGGTGGGGTCCAAATGGCCGCGCAGCAACTCGAACCGCAGGTACACCAGGTAGGTGTTGAGCACATCGGTCTCGCAATAATTGCGGATGCGGCCGAGTCCGCCCTTCAGGTACACGTCCCATACTTGTGAACCGTGCATCCCGACCTTGCCGGGCAGTCCGAGCAGGGTGGCCACGTCGTCGAGACTCGCACGGCCGCGGGCCTGGAAACCCGACAACACGTCCATCAGATCCACGTGCCGCCAGTGGAAGCGGCTCAGGTAATTGCTGAAGCGGAAGCTCGGGTCATTGTCACCGGTCTCCCAATAGCGCGCCGCCGTGACGCTGTGCAACAGGCTGCGGTAGTGCAGCACCGGCAGGTCGAAGCCCGCGCCGTTCCACGACACGAGATCGGGCGTGAACTTGTCGAGACCGTCGAAGAAGCGTTCGATCAAATCCTTCTCGGAGGAGCTTTCGTCGCCGAGGCTCCACACCTTGAGCGAGTCCCGGGAACGCATCACCACCGAGATGGCAATGATGCGATGCTGTTCGTGCGACAGAAAATCGCTGCCCGTTTCCTGGCGCCGCTTGGTGAACATGATCTGACCGACCTGTTCGTCGGAGAGATTCTCGATATCGTACAAGCGCCGTCCGAGCTCCGTGTCCGGCACGGTCTCGATGTCGAACACCAGCGTGTTCACGCCCGTGAGACCGCGGGAGCCGGCGACGCCCGCATCAAAATCGCGACCGCCACCACCAGACCCGCCTCGTCGGTCAGGGTGACGTGCCCTTCGCCGATTCCCAGCGCATCGCGCACCTGGGCCCCGCGCGCCGAGTAAACCACCTCGGGTTTGCCCCAGGAATTCTGCACGATGCCGACATCGCGGATCCACACGCCGTGGGCGAAGCCCGTGCCCATGCCCTTGACGATCGCCTCCTTGGCCGCGAACCGCATGGCGAGAAAGCGCACCGGCCGCGCGGTACGCTCGAGCTGTGCGCGCTCTTCGGGCATCAGCAGATGCCCGACGAAGCGCTCACCGTGTCTCTTGAACACCTGTTCGATACGGTCCACCTTGAGCACGTCGATGCCGACGCCGAAGATCATGAAGGCCCGCGCCGCGCCGCAAGCATCAGGTCCTTCATGTCGCGCACCGCCTTCGCCAACCCATCGAACACGGCGCGCGAGACGATCGCATGACCGATGTTGAGCTCGACGATTTCGCCGATCGCGGCGATCGGCGTGACATTGTGATAGTCGAGACCATGGCCGGCATTCACCGTGAGTCCGAGGCGTGCGGCGTGCGCCGTCGCTGTTCGCAGGCGTTCGAACTCCCGTGCCCGCGCCGCGCCACGGGCCGCGGCGTAGGCGCCGGTGTGCAGTTCGATCACCGGTGCGCCAGCGCGCTCGGCGGCCTCGACCTGCGCGGCATCGGGATCGATGAACAGCGAGACGCGAATGCCCGACCCGCCGAGCGCGCGGCACGCGTCGGCCACGCGCTCGAGCTGCCCCGCCACATCCAGACCGCCCTCGGTGGTGATTTCTTCGCGCGACTCGGGCACCAGGCAGCAATCCTCTGGCCGCGCGGCCTGCGCGATGCGGATCATCTCGTCGGTGACCGCCATCTCCAGGTTCATGCGGGTTTGCAGCGCCTCGCGCAGCACGGCCAGGTCCCGGTCCTGGATGTGCCGGCGATCCTCGCGTAGGTGCAGCGTGATGCTGTCGGCGCCCGACTGCTCCGCCAACAGCGCCGCGTACAGCGGATCGGGATAGCGTCCGCGCCGCGCCTGGCGCAGCGTCGCCACATGATCGATATTCACGCCGAGCAATATACTCATCGTTCACTCCGTTGCCGCAGAGCCAGCATGACCTCGCGCGATTTCAGCAGCCGGCCGTCGAGACAGGCATCGATGGCCATGCGCAACACCCGTTTGGCATCGCGCAGCGACCGCGCATCCTGTAAACACCCGGCGTCGAGATCGCTGAGCGACTGGCCGTATACCGCACCCGGCGCGTCCGCGACGCACGGCTGCGGACCGCTCTCCACGGCGAAGCGATAGTAGCGATCCGCCTGCACCGGACGCCCCTCGTCCGTCCGCGCGAGTTCGAGGCCGTATCCGAGCTCGTGCAGCAGACGCTTCTCGAACAGCCGCAGCGTGGGCTCCACCTCCGCCCCGGCGCAGAGGGACTCGATACAGGCCGCGTAGGCGCAAAAAATTTCCGGATGCGCATCCCAGCGATGGGTCAGTTTCAAGAGCAGTTCATTCAAATAAAACCCGCTCATCAACCGCTCCTTGGCCAGGGTGGTGAGGGAGCCGTCGACCTCGGCCGCGACCAATGCACAGGCGTGGGTACCGCCGGACCAGGAAACCAGCAGACGCTGAAACGGCCGCAAAACGGCCCGCAATGATGATTTCGGCCCGTGCGCGCCGCGCGCGAACAAGGTGATGCGGCCGTGATCGCTGGTGAACGCCTCGACGATCCGGCTGGTGTCGCGATAAGGGTATTGGTGCAGGACGTAAGCGGGCGCCAGCCATTCGCGGCGCGGGTTGCTGTTTGCCTGGGATTTGATTCGGTCGGCCTTCAAGATCCCTTGATTATACGCACCAGGGTCACGTTCTCGGCCACCTGATCGCCTTCCGCCACGGTCAGCTCGGCCACCACCCCGTCGAATGGCGCGAGCATGGCGTGCTCCATCTTCATCGCCTCGAGAGCGAGCAACGTCTGGCCCTTGCTTACCGTGTCGCCGCGGCGGACCGCGACGTTGACGATGCGGCCGGGCATGGGCGAGCGCAACCCGCCGTCGGACACCGCACCGCCGCCGGCGATGCGGTCGCTGGTCGGTGGGCCGAAGCGCCATGCCTCGCCGCGCCAGAACAGCACGCGCTCACCGTGCAGCAGGGTGGTCGAGTACTCAGCGACTTCCGAAGCCGCGGCCGGTTCTGCCGACGCCAGGTGAACCGCATCGCCGATCGCAACCGCGACCTCGAACTGCGACGGCCCGCCCGCACGAAATCCCGTGAGCCGCGCCCACGGATCCGCGGCCTCCGTCCCCTCGACCAGCGCGCGGGCCGCGGCGCGCACCACGGCTTCGCCGGGCGCGGTGGCCGGTATCAACGCCGCCGCGTGCCGCTCGATGAACCCGGTGTCGATATGGCCGGCGACGAAGGCCGGCGCCGCCGCCACCCGGCTCAAGAATGCCGCATTGGTACGCACCGGCCAGACCTCGACCGCGGCGCATGCGGCGGCCAGCTGACGCGCCGTCGCCGGCCGGTTGCGGCCGTGCACGATCAGCTTGGCCAGCATCGGATCGTAGAATCCGGTGATCTCGTCCCCCTCCGCCACGCCGCTATCGACCCGTACGTCGCCGGCCGGCAGCCGCAGGTGCTCGAGCGGTCCGGTCGAGGGCAAGAATCCGGCGGTCGGGTTCTCGGCATACAGGCGCGCCTCCATGGCCCAGCCGTCGATGCTGAGCTCCGCCTGGGTTCGCGGCAGCCGCTCGCCGCAGGCCACGCGCAATTGCCACTCGACCAGATCCTGGCCGGTGATCGCTTCGGTGACCGGGTGTTCGACCTGCAGCCGGGTGTTCATCTCCATGAACCAGATGCGGTCCGCGCGCAGGCCTTCGGAAGCGTCGGCAATGAATTCGATCGTGCCCGCGCCCACGTAGTTGACCGCAGCGGCTGCCTTCACCGCGATGCCGCAGATGAACTCGCGGGTCGCGGCATCCATCCCGGGGGCCGGTGCTTCTTCGATCACCTTCTGATGGCGGCGCTGCAGCGAACAGTCTCGCTCGAACAGGTGCACGATCAAGCCGTGGGCATCGCCGAACACCTGGACCTCGATGTGGCGCGGCGCCTGGATGTACTTTTCGATCAGCACTCGCTCGTCGCCGAACGCCGCGGCCGCTTCACGGCGACAGGAGGCGAGCGCCGCAGCGAACGACTCTGGCTCATCGACCCGACGCATCCCCTTACCGCCGCCCCCGGCAACCGCCTTGATGAGTACCGGATAGCCGATCGCACCCGCGGCCTGCTGCAAGGCTGCCCCACCCTGATCCTCACCCTGATAACCCGGCGTGACCGGCACGCCGGCCCGGCTCATCAACGACTTCGCGGCATCCTTCAGGCCCATCGCACGGATTGCCGCCGCGGGTGCGCCCACCCAAATCAGTCCAGCCGCCGCCACCGCCTCGGCAAACGCCGCATTCTCCGACAGAAAACCATATCCCGGGTGAATGCCGGCCGCACCGCTGGCGGCGGCGGCGGCCAGAATCTTCGCAGGCACGAGGTAGCTCTCGCGGGCCGGCGCGGGTCCGATGCACAGCGCCGTGTCGGCTTCGCCGACGAAGGGCGCGTGCGCGTCCGCCTCGGAATACACCGCGATGGTGCGCACCCCCAAGCGCCGTGCGGTGCGGATGATGCGGCGCGCGATCTCGCCGCGATTGGCGATCAACAGCGATTCCATCATCGGTCGGATTCCAGCATCGGCGCTACATCCTGAACAGGCCAAAGCGCGGCCGCTCGGCAATGGGCTGGTTCAAGGTCGCAGAGAAAGCCAGGCCGAGCACGTCGCGGGTCTGCAGGGGATCGATGATGCCATCGTCCCAAAGGCGCGCGGTCGCATAGTAGGGATCGCCCTCGGCTTCGTAGCGCGCGCGAATCGGCGCCTTGAATTCGGCCTCCTCCGCCGCACTCCACGCTTCGCCCCGCGCCTCCATGGCATCGCGCTTGATGGTGGCGAGCACGGCGGCGGCTTGTTCGCCGCCCATGACGCTGATGCGGCTGTTCGGCCACGAGAACAGGAAACGCGGCGAGTACGCGCGCCCGGCCATGCCGTAATTGCCGGCGCCGAAGCTGCCGCCGATGAGCAGCGTGATTTTCGGCACCGACGCCGTGGCCACGGCGGTGACCAGCTTGGCGCCGTCCTTGGCGATGCCGCCGGCCTCGTACTTGCCGCCGACCATGAAGCCGGAAATATTCTGCAGGAACAAGAGCGGGATGCGACGCTGGCAGGCCAGTTCGATGAAATGCGTGCCCTTCAACGCGCTCTCCGAGAAGAGCACGCCGTTGTTCGCCAAAATGGCGACCGGAATACCCCACAAGTGGGCGAAGCCGCACACCAGCGTGGCGCCGTACAACGCCTTGAATTCCTGTAATTCAGAATCATCGACGAGGCGCTTGATGACCTCGCGCGCATCATAGGGCGCGCGTACGTCGCCCGGGATGATGTCGTACAACCCTTGGGCTTCGGCCTTCGGCGGCCGCGGCGTGCGCAATTCGATGTCCACCACCTTGGGCCGGTTCAACCGGCCGACGATGTCACGCACGATAAGGAGCGCATGGACGTCATTCTCCGCCACATGATCCACCACACCCGAGCGCCGGCCGTGCGTATCGGCACCGCCCAATTCCTCGGCGGAGATGATTTCCCCGGTCGCCGCCTTCACCAGCGGCGGCCCGGCCAGAAAAATGGTGCCCTGGCCGCGAACGATCACGGTCTCATCCGACATGGCGGGCACGTAGGCGCCCCCCGCGGTGCAGCTGCCCATGACGCAGGCAATCTGCGCGATGCCTGCGGCGGACATCTGCGCCTGGTTGTAAAAGATGCGGCCGAAATGGTCTTGATCGGGAAACACCTCGGCCTGATAGGGAAGATTGGCGCCGCCCGAATCGACCAGATAGACACAGGGCAGCCGGTTCTCCGAGGCGATGGTCTGCGCCCGCAGGTGTTTCTTGACGGTCAGCGGGAAATACGCGCCGCCCTTCACCGTCGAGTCGTTGGCGACGATCATCACCTCGCGGCCGGCGACCCGGCCGATGCCGGCGATGATGCCGGCGCCCGGCGCCTGATCCTCGTACAGTCCGAAGGCAGCCAATTGGCCGATCTCCAAAAACGGCGCCCCGGGATCGAGCAAGCGATCGACGCGTTCGCGCGGCAGCAGCTTGCCGCGGGCCGTGTGCCGGGCACGCACCGGCTCCGGGCCACCGCGCGCAGCCGCCGCCACCCGCCGCCGCAACTGCTCGGCCAACGCCGAATTGACCGTTGCGTTGCTCGACTTGCTGGTCATTCGCCCATCAACTCCCGGCCGATCAGAAAGCGGCGGATTTCGTTGGTGCCCGCGCCGATGTCGTAGAGTTTCGCATCGCGGAGAAACCGCTCGACCGGCCATTCCTTGGTATAGCCGGCGCCGCCCAGCGCTTGGATGGCCTCGAGACAGGTGCGCACCGCATTCTCCGACGCGAGCAGTATGGCACCGGCCGCATCGACGCGGTTGGTCTTGCCGGCGTCGCAGGCACGGGCCACCGCATAGACGTAGGCGCGGGCCGAGGACAACGCCACGTACATATCCGCAATCTTGCCCTGCATCAGCTGGAAAGAACCGACCGGGCGGCCGAACTGCTTGCGCTCGCGCACGTAGGGCAGCACCACGTCGAGACAGGCCTGCATCAAGCCGAGCGGGCCGGCCGCCAGCACCGCGCGCTCGTAGTCGAGGCCGCTCATCAACACGCTGACGCCGCCGTTCCACGCACCCATCAGATTCTCCGCGGGCACCTCACAGTCTTGGAACACGAGTTCGGCGGTATCCGAGCCGCGCATCCCCATCTTGTCGAGCTTTTTCGAGACGCTGAATCCTTCCATGCCCCTCTCGATGATGAACACCGAGATGCCACTGACCCCCTCGCCGGTCCGGGCATAGACCACCAGCGTGTCGGCATGCGGCGCGTTGGTGATCCAAAATTTGGTGCCGTTCAGCACATAGCGATCGCCGCGCGCCTCGACTTTGAGCTTCATCGAGACCACGTCCGAGCCCGAACCGGCCTCGCTCATCGCCAGCGCCCCGACGTGCTCGCCGCTGATGAGCTTCGGCAAATAGCGCGACTTTTGCTCAGGCGTCGCCCAGCGGCGCAGCTGATTGATGCACAGATTCGAGTGCGCGCCATAGGATAGACCCACCGAGGCCGACGCCCGCGAGATCTCCTCCATGGCGACCACGTGCTCCAGATAGCCCAAGCCGAGGCCGCCCCACTCTTCCTCGACGGTGATGCCGTGCAGCCCGAGTGCCCCCATCTGCGGCCACAGCTCCCGCGGGAACGCGTTGCCCGAGTCGATGTCGGCCGCGATCGGTTTGATCTTCTCCTGCGCGAACCGCGCAGTCGTCGCGCGGATCGCGTCCGCGGTCTCGCCCAAGGCAAAATCTAGCTGCATCGCTGACATGAGGGATCCCCCGTACCTGATGCTTCGATGCTACCGGCGCCATGCAGCATAATAAAATTGAAAGATCGATGGCATCATCATAGTCTGTGTCTATGATTGAACGACAGCCATGATCGACCGCTACCTGCTGCGCTATTTCCTGGCGGTCATCGATTGCGGCAGCTTCTCGAAGGCCGCCAAACAGATGAATGTGGCGCAACCCAGCTTGTCGGTGGGTATCGGCAAGTTGGAGCGGCTCTTGGGCGCGACGCTGTTCCACCGCACCAGCAAACGGGTCCAGCTTACCGCGGCGGGGTCACGGCTTGCGGCGCACGCGCGGCGCATCGAGAACGAATTCAACGTGGCCGAAGCGGCCGTGCTCGACATGAAACCGGCGCGGGCGCTGCGCCTGGGAGTGATTTCCACGGTGCCGATGGCGCAAGTGGCCGACTCGCTGCGCACGGCGCAGCGCGATCTGGAAACCGAGCGACTGCAGATCATCCCGGGGAACGAACGCGAGCTGCTGCAGCGGCTCGCTCGCGGTCAGATCGACCTGGCGCTGACCATCGTCCGGCCGGAATCGGACCGTTTCGTGAGCGAAGTGCTGTTCAAAGAGTCCTACCGACTGGCCATGCACGACGGGCACCGGCTGGCAGAGCGCGGCACGATCACCGCGGAAGAGCTCGCCGACGAGACCATGATCGTGCGCCGGCACTGCGAAGTCTTGAGCGAAACCAGCAAGCATTTCACCGAGCGCGGCGTGCGGCCGTTTTTCTCCTTTCGCAGCACCAACGACGACCAGGTGCTGACGCTGGTTCGGGCCGACTTAGGTATCACCGTGATGCCGGCGTGTTACACCTCACCGGGCGTGGTACGACCGCGGCTCGCCGGGTTCGAGCTCACGCGACAGATCGGCTTCTTGTACGCGGCTCACGCTGATCATGTTCAGAGTGCGCCTTCGCAGGTGGTGCGGGCGCTGCGCGCGTATTTTGCGCGCAAGGGCGCGTGATCGATTGACTTCCTCAATGACCCATCGCAGCATCATGTCAGCAAGGATGCGGGAGTAACGATGGAGCCGGCAAACTAGGGTGTTGAGGGTGCACTTACCCATCGCGTTCATCCTCCATGCCGCGGCGCTCGCCGGCTGCATGTCGCCCGCCCGGCGAATCGATGAGTTGGCCAGCGACGCGAATTTTCAACGGGTGGTCGATGTCGGCACGGGTTTCCGCCACGTCGTGTATCGCAATCACGCACCGATGCGCGACGGCGTCCTACATGTTTACCTCGAGGGCGACGGCGTGCCCTATTGGCAACGCGACCTGACGGCGCCCGATCCAACGCCACGCAATCCTCTGATCTTGCGGTTGATGGCTCTCGACCCGGATCAAAGCATTTATCTTGGGCGACCCTGTTACCTTGGCCTGTATCGGGACGTGGGTTGCCACCCGGCATTTTGGACACTGCGCCGCTATGGGCCGGAGGTCCTGACGAGTCTCGAGACGGTATTGCGCGGCGAGGCGGCACGATCCGGCGCGGTTCGCCTGGAACTGTTCGGGCACAGCGGCGGAGGGACTCTGGCCGTACTGTTGGCGGAGCACGTCGACGGAGTTACCCGCGTGGTGACCGTTGCTGCGAATTTGGACCTGGCCGCCTGGTGCCGTTTGCATGACTACTCACCCCTGGCTGGTTCGATCAGCCCGGTGGGCGAGCCGGCGATGCGCAGCGGGGTGACGATGCTGCACTTGGTCGGAGATCGCGATACCAACACGCCGCCGTGGTTGGTGTCAGACGCAGCGCGCGCCCGTGGCGATGAACCGGTACGCGTCGTCGCGGGCTTTGATCATACGTGTTGTTGGGAATCGATCTGGAGGGACATCGTAGAACAGCCGCGTTAAGATCACCAAAGCTGCCACTGGTCGAAAGTAAGCACGTAGAGTGCCAACAACCCATTCGTCGTGGCATGAGCAATCACACCATCGGCCAGACTTCCCGACTTGACGACGAGAACGGCATAGGCGACGCCGGTCAGAGTCGCCACCGGCCATAGGGCACCATGCATGATGCCAAACACGATCGCACTCAGAAGAATCGCCGGCCAGCTCACATGACGGTAGGATATGGACTCGAACTTCGCACCCACCAGCCGTCGCATGAGGTACCCCCGATAGGCGAGTTCCTCGGCGATGGGTACCGTGACCACCGCAGCGATGACTCGACACGCAATCCAGGCGGTGCGGCCGACGGGCGATAAATCTCCCAGCGCTTGCGGAGCGCCCGAGGCCGGTAACACAAGTTGCCCGATCGCCACCCATAGACCGAAAACCATCGCACCCACGAAGCACGGCCGCCAGCTGAAGCTCCATGCGCGCAGGCCGTAGATCTCCCTGAATATCAGTAGCGCAACTCCACCTGACACCAGTCGCAGCGGGTAAAACAGATCAAATCCGGACGACAGCGCGTATGCAAGCATCCCCGCCGCCAGTATGGACAGAAACGGGACGAGGTAGGCGGCGGTGGCGTCACGCACCGCAGCGGCGCCGGGTACGGCACCTCGTCTCAGCCAGGGAATGCGGTATGAAACCGCCGCAACTCCAAACGCCGCACAGTTGAACGCAATCCAGCCGGCCTGGGAATGAAAACCCACCATCGCCACTTGGGGATAGCCCGCGTTTCCGATCAACAACAATGTTGCGATGCGTAGGATATTCAAGATAAAGATCAACAGCGCCGCAAACGGCAGGGCAATCAGCGATCTCGAGAAAATGAACTGCCGGCGCCCGTACCAAAACCATGACATGCAAAAAGCCGCCATCAGTCCCAAGCCCTCGAGCCCCGAGCATTTATCCGCTATCACGATGGAAAAATTGCGCGTGCCAATGCTCATGGTGCTGGAATCGCTGCGCAGATCGTGAATGAACGGCAGAAGGAGACGGTCGACGGCCCAATAGGTAATTCGCGCGACCGGCACCCACGAGAGTTGCAACGGTCGGGCCACCACGACCGCAACCCCCGCCGCCATCAACGCATACAGATATAGCGAGGCGGATTGATCGAGGACCCGACGCCAAGTCGACACGGGGGCTATCGCGGCCAGCAGCGAGAGCACCATCCCCACGCCGCAGGCATACCACGCGACGGCAGCGACCGTAAACGGTAATGGCGACGCCGCGTCATAAAAGGCAGCGGACAGGAATCCAAAGACCATCACTAAAAGCGAATGAACCACAAGCCATGCGAAGCGCACCGGAGGCACCGGCAACGACGCGACTCGATCAATGATTCGTGAGTCACGCGCATAAGCCAAAATCATCCACGCAGCCATGTAGGCGATGACGAAGCGCAACAGCCACGACTGTGCGAGGTACACGGCCTTGGCGGATCCCGTCATCAGCTCGAGCGGCGTATTTCCTTGGATTAAATACGACCTGGCGAGTGTTTCCGCGATCAATAATCCGGCGACCACGCCGACGCGAGGCAGAAACCTGACGCGCTGATGGCGCACCACGTCAATTACGCGATTTATCATGGGCCTCATTACCATGCGAACCGTGCTGGATGTCCGACTAAAGTTGACACTTTGGATGAGCAACGATATGTTCTGCTTGCCTCCATAAGATAACAAGTGCGCAGCTAATCCCAGGGTTAGGGATATTTCAATGCTCAAGGATAGAGCGATAGATGGACACAAACACCAGGCAATGTGAGCAAAACGCTCAGTGGCGGTTACTGCCGTCACGTTCCGGATTGCGCGGCGTCGCAGTCCGCGCTTTTCGACTTCGCATCGCAATCGGCAGCCTCGCTCTGGCGGCTCTGCTTGCGGCATGCTCCGGAGGAGTTAGCACCACCAACACATCGAACAGTGTTACCGCCTCGCAATATACGGTTGGCGGTTCTGTCTCCGGACTATCCGGCACAGGGCTCACTCTCCAAAACAATGGTGGTGACACGCTGACCGTCGGCTCCAATGGAGCTTTTACCTTTCCGACCCCGCTTATCAGCGGCGACTCCTATTCCGTCGCCGTAATGTCGCAGCCAATCACCCCGAACCAAACCTGCGTTGCGACCACCAACACCGGCACGGTCGGGGACAGCAATGTCACGACCGTGGTCATCACGTGCGCGAACAAGTCCACTACCGCAAGCGCCGTGGTCATGGACACCATCGGGGGTACCGCGGTCGGGGTGATGGGCTCGGGGTTGGTGCTACAGAACGACGGCGGTGACAATTTGAGCGTGCCCGCGAACGGCCCTTTCACCTTCAAGGCTTCGCTGCCGCAGGGCCTTCCCTACGCCGTCTCCGTGTTGAGCCCGCCGATCAATCCCTACCAAGACTGTGCCATCTCCGGCGGTTCGGGCACCACGGGCATCAGTGACATCAACAATATCCAGGTGTCTTGCACGACCAACTCGAATCCGACATTCACCATCGGCGGCACGGTGTCCGGCGTCTCCTCGGCCGGCTCCATCGTCCTAGAAGACAACGGGCGCGACGACCTGCCTATCACTACCGATGGGCCTTTCACCTTCGCCATCGCGGTACCCTCCGGAAGCAGCTACAGCGTCACGTCGGCCAGCATCGGCGGACAGCAAAGCCAGACCTGTGCGTTTGCCAACGCGAGTGGAATCGTCGCCTCTAGCAACGTTACCAACGTCAAGGTCACCTGCCGCGCCAATGTGGCCGTATCGGTCGCCGTATCGGGACTGCTCGGCAGCGGCTTGGTGTTGCAGGACATGTTGCCGGACAAGAGCGCCGACAATCTCACCGTAACCCGCAATGGAACGGCACAATTTGCCACCGCGTTGCCGAGCGGCAGCTCGTACAGCATCGTTGTCGCCACCCAGCCGCAGACTCCCACTCAGACTTGCACTGTGACAAACGGTACCGGCGTCGCACAGGCGGGGCAAACCACAAGCATCGCCGTGTCCTGCAAGACGGATCCGTTCAGCTTGGGCGGGACGGTCACCGGACTCAGTGGCACGCTCGTCCTGCAATTGAACGGCGCCAATGACCTGCCGGTCACCGGCAACGGTCCCTTCACGTTCCCGAGCCTGCTGCCCAGCGGAACACCCTACACGGTGGCCGTGCTGTCGTTTGCGGGCCAGCCGATTGAAACCTGCACCGTGGCGAATGGTACCGGCACCGTTGGTGCGAGCAGCGTGAGCAATGTTGCGATCACCTGTGCGGTCAACTCCTTTGCGGTCGGTGGAACGATTTCGGGCCTGACCGGCAGCGGTCTCGTACTCCAGGATAACGGCAACAACCTCGCCGTCGCGCAAGGCAGTACCAGTTTCGCGTTCACACCGGTGGAGAACGGTACCCCCTACAGCGTCACGATCACCTCGCAGCCGAGCGGCTATGCCTGCGCCGTGGCTAACGGTTCGGGCACAGTCCCCAACGCCGCGGTCACCAATGTGTCGGTGTCATGCAGCCAAATCGGCGGTTTCCTATATGTCACCAATGGCGGTGGTGGCAACATCTCCGGATTCGCCATCGATGCCAACTCGGGGACTCTGCAGCCGCTGACGCAGATCGTGGCGACGCCTCCCGCGGACAACGCCATCGTCGCCACCACCGGCAATAACCCGAGATCCATTATCCCGGGTTGTGAAGTCACCGACACGGCAAACTCCCTTTATGTCGCCAACGCCGGCTCGAGCAGCATTTCCGCGTTTACGGCCAATCTGAGCACGGCTGCTGTCAATGGAGTAGGTCCGGGTGCCGTCACCTTGATTGCGACCACGCCGCCAGCAACCAATCCCACGTCCACGTTGCCGGTGGCATCACCCTCATTCTTGGATTTCGTCCAGTATTCCTTCAGAAACAATTACGAGTGTCAGCTCCTTGCATTAGGGAGTTACCAGGCGCCCGCCACCACGAATGCATTGCCGCTCGATGCCGCTCAAAGCGGCACCCTAACTGCGGGTCCCGCTTTCACAACAGAAACGAACCCGGTGGCCGCGGCCAATACTTATTTCAACGACGCGGAGACCTACGTTGAGTATATAGCCGACCAAGTGACGGGTGACGTCAACGAGTTTAGATACTTCGCGGGCGTGCTGGAACCAATCACCCCACCCAACGGTCCGGTTTCTGACGGCGCAGGCTCCAAACCGGACGCTGTGCTTGCCACTCAATACCCCGGCCCTTACTACGTGTATGTCGCCAATTTTGGGACAGGGACAGCACCGGGCACCATCTCGGAGTACGAGGCTGACAACACGGCGGGCTATCTGAGCGCGATCTCAGAATACTACACGGATCAACCCATCGTCGCCGCCACCGGCGACGGTCCCTCGGCATTGGCCCAGGCTACCGTTACCACCAACCTCAACGGTAACTTCGTGACCAGCACCTATGTCTATGTGGCTAATTTTAACGATGCCACGATAGATGCTTATTCGGTGAGTCCCGGAACTGCCGATTATTCGTATGTACCCGGCCAGCTGGTTCCGCTCGCCCCGATGGCGTCCACGCCAACCGGCCAGATGCCCGTGGCGATGACCGTGGCAACGCTTCCCAACCCTGATTACCCCGCTAGTTCCAATTACGTCGGCATCTCATATCTGTACGCCGTGAATTCAGGATCCAATAGCGTGACGGCTTACAGCATCAGCCCAACGAACGGCTCACTGACACCCTTGCCGATGAACTCATTTGCGGTCGGTTTGACGCCAACTTCTGCGACAACCGTCGAGCCGTTTACCGTCGGAGGCACCATTTCGGGTCTTACCGCCCCTGGCTTGGTACTGCAGGATAACAACAGCTACAACCTCTCCGTGGCCTCCGGAAGCACTACGTTTACCATCGCAACCGCGGCCATTGGTACACCCTATGACGTCACCGTACTGACCTCACCCACCGGCGAAACCTGCATGGTTTCGAACGGAACCGGCACCGTGGGTGTTGGAAACGTGACGACCGTGAACATCACTTGCGGTAACAACACGCCGGAAATCGATCCACGTTCGGCAATCGGCGCTCTAGCCCTGTTGCTCGGCGCGTTAGTAGTCTTGCGCAGTAGGGTGGCGGAATGACTGCCGCGCCACTCAGAGTGATCCGCGGCTCCTGTGGAAAAACATGGTGCCTAGTGGCATTCATGTTCAACCCCTTGTTGGTCATGGCCCAGACTGCGACGCCCACGGTATCGTCGATCACCTTCGCGCCAGCCAGCATCGCGAGCGGCAAAACGAGTCTCTTGACCATCACTCTCACCAACCCGTCCGCGAATGCCGCCACGCTTACAGCGCCCCTTAATGACACACTGCCGGCGGGACTGACGATCGCCAATCCCACGGGACTCGGCGGGACTTGCACGACCGCTGCGCTGACCGCCACCGCCGGCGGTCGCACGGTGAGCTACGCTGCAGGCGCGGCGATTCCTGCAGGCCACTGCACCATCCAGGTGAACGTCACCGGAACGAGCACCGCTCACAACTATTACACCGATACCATTCCCGGCGGCACACTGCAGACTACCGCTGGCAACTATATGGCGGCCGCGAGAGGGTCGCTGACCGTGTATTCCAACGTCAGCGTTCCGAACGTGGTTGGCTTGTCGCAAACGGCCGCCGCCGCGGCGCTGCAGGCGGCGGGACTCCTGTTAGGAACCGTGACCAAGTCGCCGGGACCGGCCACCATTCCCTATAACTCCGTATCGCACCAAAATCCGCCGGCCGGCACTGCCTTGGCCGCCGGCAGCCCCGTGTCCGTCATCATCTCGACCGGCAAAGGATTGGCGACGAATCCAAATGAACCCTTGACCTCGGTGCCCAACTTCGTGGCGCCGTACCAACTCACCGAGGCGGCCGCGCTGGAGCGCGTCTGTGCCGCGCTGCAGAGTGCTGATCCATCCACGCTCAGCGCGGGGCAGCACAATCTGCTGTCAAACTGTAACGCCATCATCGGCACGCATGGCGGCGGCGTGGACGGCGCCGGGTTGAAGAATACCCTCGACGCCCTCTCGGGCAAGCAAACCACGGCGCAGGAGCGGACCGGTTTGCAATTCGCCGGAGCGCAGTTCACCAATGTCGGCGCACGGCTGGCACAACTACGCCAGGGCGTCACCGGCGCGAGCTTCTCGGGACTCGATCTGGGGCTTCCCGCAGGTAATGGCCTCGGACAACTATTTGCGGCGCTCGAAGATGCGTCGGGCGGCAGCGCGTGGGGTCACGCGCCAAGCGCCACGCCAGCCGCGAACTCCCGAGGCGGCGGCGCGGGCGACCCCGGCTCGATCAGCGAGACATCACGTCTGGGTTTTTTCATCAATGGCAGCCTACGCCGTGGGTCTCAGGACACCACCCCCTACGAGACGCCCTTCGATTTCAAATCCAACAGCGTGACCGCCGGCGTCGACTACCGTTTCCGTCAGGACCTGATCCTCGGCTTGGCGATCGGTCACTCGAGCGGATCCACCGACTTTACGGATGGCTCAGGCCGGCTCGACTCGCGCAGCAACGCGGTCTCGCTCTATGGCACGTACTACAAGCAAGCCTTCTACCTGGACGTCATCGGCACCTTCAGCCATTTGAGCTACGACGCAGCGCGTACCACGTCGTATTCCATCAACGCCAACACCCCCGACATCCCCACGAATTGTAGCGGCGCGGATTGCTCGGTCGACACGACGGGATCGACCAGCGCCCAACAGCTCGCCTTCAGCACCAATGTCGGCTACAGCTTCAATCAGGGCGCGTTCACATTCGGCCCCGACATCGCCATCGACTACACGCACATCAAAGTCAATGGCTTCGAGGAGAACGATCCCGACGAATCGGGGTTGTCGCTGATTTTCGGGCAGGATATAGGCGAGTCGCTGCTGGCAAAATTCGGCGGCCATCTATCCTATGCGATCAAGACGCCCTATGCGGTGATCCTGCCGGAAGCTCGCGCGCATTACGTGCACGAGTTCAAGAACGATCAGCGTGCATTGTCCGTGCGTTTCGCCGACGACCCGGATGCCAACACACCCACAGGGCCGGTGGGCAACTTCGTGGTGTTCACCGACCAGCCGGATCGCGGCTACTTCGATTACGCCGCCGGCGTGAGCGCCCAATTCGCCTTCGGTATCTCAGCGTATGCCGATTACAATGCGATCGACAGTTCGGATCAGCGAGTCCACGAGTTCGCGTTCGGGGTCAGGGTCGAGCACCAGATTCCGTGATTGAGACATCTGCCAGACGCTCGCTCTCAACCCGGTAGAGTGTCTCCAATTCTCGGCATAAAGACGTGACATCGCACGCGGGGCTGGTTGCAATCTTCTGCCGTTGCCGCAAACGTATACTCGCCAGATCGGCATCCACGAGACCTCGCGCAATCTCGATGAACCCGGACACGTCGTCTCCAACCCATTCGGATAGCCCGGCGGCATTCAGAATGGAACGACTCGTGCGGCCTGCCCAGCGATCGCCGTTGAACGTGACCACCGGAACCCCCTGCCACAGGGCCTCGGCGGTCGTTGTCCCGCCGTTGTACGGGAAGACGTCAAGTGCGATATCAATCTCATCGTAGGTTCTCAAGAACTCCTGATGATCGGCTTTACCCAACAGCGTCAACCGATCTGATCCGACGCCCAGATTGGCGAACCGAGAAATCAGATCCAAGCGATTCGACGCACCGTCGAGAACCGAATTCCTGAGCAATAGTCGACCGCTCGGTATTTGCCGCAACAGTTGCGACCAAATGTCCAGCGTCTGCTGGGTGAGTTTGTAGGCCGAATTGAGGCTCCCAAACGTGATATACCCGTTTCGGACCGATGGCGGTGGCGCAACCTCCGGCGTCTCATAAAACACATTGAACGGCAAATACGTATGCCGTACACGGTAAATCCGTTCGGTGTAATGACCCTCTTCGCTCTCCGGCAGAACCGCATCATCGGCAATGAGAACGTCGACGTGCGGAAATCCGGTCGTGCCGTACATGCCGTTCCATGCAATTTGCAGCGGCGCCGCACGATGCACCAACAAGGGCAACCGGGACTTATGGCTGTAGCCATTGAGGTCGATCAATACATCAATTTCGGCAGCTTCGATATGCCGCGCGAGTTCGTCGTTCGGTACGCCGGAGACCTGCCAAATACGGTCCTCGTCTCGATCGAGGTAACCGGATGCCGCCGAGGGAAGGTCGCCATCGACAATGAGGTTCACCTCGAATCGGCTGCGGTCATGGGCATTCAGCACGCCCATGTACATTTTCATCCAGTTGCGCTCGGCGAAAAACGCACCGTAGTAGGCAATCCGCAGACGCCGTGGCCCGCGCTTTCGATGAGGCCGGCCGGCGTTTAACGTGCCCGCCTGTTGGGCCGCCCAAGCCCTTCTAATCTCGAGGATTTTCGAATTATCGAGCGCCGGATCACCGGGAGCGATACAAGCCAGATTGCGCAGCGCCATGGCACGGAGTGGAGCCTCGCCGCGAGCGACGGCGAATCGGTAGCCGTGGACAGCGTCGGTGACATGACCCAACGCCAACATCGCTTCGGCTTGATTTATTTTGAGGCCTGCATCGAACGGTCTGATGTCCAGCGCGCGCTCGTACGCCGCCAACGCATCCCCCCATTCACCCACAGTGGCTGAAGCGGCCGCAAGTCCGTACCAAGCCTCGAACGAGCCTGATTGCCCAGCGACCAGTTGCCGGTACAGGTCGATGGCCCCGGCATAATCCCCAGCAACTTGCGCGCGATCCGCTTCAAGCAGCGTCGGCTTCATAGGCCTACGGCGATAGCGTGGGAAACCAGGCCGTGTTGCCCTTCAAATGCCCCACATAGCGGAGCGCACGGGTTGCAATCGTGGCGAGCTCATCCGGGGTCACGCATTGGGCTGGAATGGAAGTCAGCGGCCGCCCCCCTTGATCATAGGCACGTATCACCAGTTGGGAACAAAAAAATGACGCTGGACGCGGTCCGGCCAGCCGACATGCGATCGGATCGCTGGACAGCACGGCACCGGCAATGGAATACGGCGTTCCAATCTGCGCAGCCGCATACTTTATGATTGCATTAGCCACCGATGAAGGAAGATCTGGGCTTCGGTATGCAACCGCCAGCGCATCGTCTGCGAGTGCGTCCTCGAGACTACGACTGACGACTCCTTGACCAATGGCTTCAATGACGGAACCGCTGCCGGCGTAAAGCGTTGCGTGGCTTACCACCGAACGTGTCCCGACGCGAATTACGCCAGACACGGTTGCTCGTGTAGTCGACACGATGATATCCGCCGGTTGCAGCGCAGAATCCCCTATCGAGCATCCGCCAACGCCAGGATCCAGTGCTATCGGTTTTGTAAATGCCATCGTCACACCATGCCGAGCGTCCGCCAGATCGGGACAATGTGTTCGATTTTCTGCTCGTAATCTCGAGTCACGGCCATCTGTGCTTGCACCGGATCCTCGATAGCCTTGTCGTCAACGACCGGATGACCGCCTCGGTCGTGGCACCGCTTGATGAACGCGGCTGCCAATTCATCGGCTGCCGGTGTCCTGCCTTTTCTCAAGCACCGGTACAGCGCATAGTTCGGGGCGGACAACGCAATGCCGACGCCGGCGGTCGGCACCGCCACGACTGCTCCGAAGGTCAACGCCGCTTCCCCGTCATCCTCGACCATCATGTTGAAGTTTTCGGCACCGGCAAGTTGAGCGGAGGAAGGCGACTGGTAGAGTCCGGCGAGGCCGGTCCCCACCAACATGCCCACCAATTCAACCGGCGTCACCTGATGATCAGACGGTAGTTCCGCGAGGCGTAGCAACTCGCCCACCCCATAGGGCCGGCGCTTCAGCGCAGCGAGAATCGGATCGTAGACCCGTGGATCGGGGCGCCATCGCGATCCGTCTGGCTTATTGATCTCAAATGCCTCGGGCGCGGGCCGCATCAAGGTGATCGTCTTTGCCGCCAGCAGTTTTTCACGACGAGCCTCAGACGTGCGCCGCGCCCCGCGTAGAAACACATCCTGACGAAACCAATTTTCGGTGCAGAAATCCTTCAATGTCTCGCGCAATTCGGGTGACCCGACCTCGGCGATCAAGCGGCGCTGCTCCTCGTTGAGGAACAGATTATAGAAATTCTTGAGCAAATCGGCACAAGCGACATAGTTCAACTTCGCCCCGACGAAGGCGCGCGCGACATCGGCAAAGTACACGGGTTGCCAATGCTCATTGAGATACTCATGCGCGAGGTAGGGCAACATCTTGTCGGCATCTTTGAAACGGGCCGCCGCATAACGAAAACGTTCAGGAATGACGTTTGCAGCGGCGAAGCGCTCGAGTTTCTCTATGGCACCCGCGACCGCGAGATCGCTGCGCTGGGGCGTTGTCGCCGCAAATTCTTTGATGAGACGCTGCAACGGTGCGGCTTGCGACCAAGCGGGCAGCGCGTTGTAACTGACGTACGCCACGCCGCCCGGATTCAAGCGAGCGTCGATGAAACCGAGGATCGCAGATTGGATGGCCGGGGCGACCCACGTCCAGACGCCGTGCATGGTCACGGCATCGAACATCGGCAGCGCGGCGCCGTGCGGCGTCGTCAGATCGTCGAAGCTACGCTCGTGGAGACAAATGTTGCGCAACCCGGCGAGTTGCGCGCGATCGCGGGCGTGGGCAATGTGCGCGGGATTGAAGTCCACGGCGTGAAATTCTGCGTCGGGATTCATCGCGGCAAGCACGAGACTGGTCATGCCGCGCCCGCAGCCCAATTCGCAATAGTTGAAATGGCCTCCAAAGGAGGGCGCCTCGAAGCCGCCCAACGTTGCGGCCAACGCCAGGCGCGCCGGAACTTGTTCCTGGTAGAAACCGTCGGAATACTCGATGTCGGTGATGTAGCCTCTACCCCATAAGGACATGATTCAATCCTCAACCAATCAGCACGGTGGGCAGACCCAGCACGATCGTTCCACCGTGACCGGTCAGATCGCCCATGCGCGCGGCCGGCATGCTGCTGATGAGCACCGTAAAGCTGCCAAGCGCAATGACATCGGGGGGGCCCACGCAGATTGCCGGGTCACCGACCCGCGCTGCCGGGAGGCTGCCGATCAGCACGGTAGGTGCACCCATGATGACCGGACCACCCACATGCGGCACGAGCACGGTGAGCATGGGACAAATATGCATATCAGTCATTCGAGCGGCTGGCATTCCCATTTCCCGGCGTCCCTAAGAAATTCGACCATTGCCACCGTTGGCAATGTTGATCGCTGCGGCCAAAAATCGTGCGCGCTTCTCGTCGGCCAAGTGCGGTTCCGACTGAACGGCGGCGAGCATTACCGCTCCGGCAACAGCGCACCCGACCAAGTGACCGGGTGCCGGCACATCCGGCACATGTTCAGGCGCCATGCTGCCGCTACTCCAAAAGGCGGCCATCGCTGCCCACGCTGCCGGCGATTGAAAGTCGGTCGCCTGCGCCCGTGCGAGCGCTCCGCGCCGGTTCTCCTCGGTCGGTCTGCGCACCCAGGCCTCGGCCGCCTCTACCGCCGCAGCGATGGCCGGTGACGCCGGATCCTCTTGTACCTGACGCGCGCAGTGGCAGGCCCACCAGACCGCTTCCCGCGCCGGCAGGGCGAACGCCATGAACTGCACGGCATCACCCAAATTCTTGGCGGCCAGCAACTCCTGCAGGAATTCGACGGGTGAGACGTCGTCGCCCGCGCTCAGCTTGAAACCGCCCGACGCGGCGATGGCACAGGTTTCGCGCGCGGTTGGAGTGGTGATTTTCTTCAGGGAGTCGATCTGCACTGGATTCTTCCATGATCAGTTGATCATCGTCATGCTGCCCTTCAGCGTCAAAATGCCATCGGCATTGACGGTCGTCATGAGTCCTTTCACTTCCACTTGCACCTGGCCCTGAATGCTCACCATCATGCCTTTGATCGTCACGCCGGTAGGATCAATGGTCAGACTATTGCCGCCGACTTTGAGCGTGATCGATTGCATGGCCTCGATCGAACTCGCACCGGCGCTCAGCTTGATGGAATGATTGCCGACATCCAAGGTCTCCGTTGAATCACCCTGCGATAGCTCCACCGTGCGATCCCCCTGGGTCAGCTTGGTGGCATGATCGCCCATGTCCAGGGTTTCGCTGACGTTACCCTTCTTGATCTCGATCGTACGGTTGCCTTCCACGACGGATAACGTATCGTCGTTCTGCACAACCCGCCTAAAGTCTTTCTGGGCGTGCACATAGATTTCCTCCGATCCTGCCAGGTCCTCGAAGCGCAGCTCATTGCTGGTATCGGCGACGCCGGAGTCACCCCAGTTCGCTCCGCGAATACCGCTTTGCGTCTTGTTCGCGGGTACCGCGTAGGGCGTGGGGTTTTTGCCGTTGTACACCATGCCCACGATGATTGGACGGTCCGGATCGGCGTCCAAGTATTCGACCACGACTTCGCTATTGATGCGTGGCAAAAATTGGGTACCCATTTTGTTGTAAGCCCAACTCTGCGCCACACGCATCCAACAGGACTGATCGTCGGGGAACCACGGAAACTTGACCCGGGCTCGGCCCACTTCATCGGGTCCGTCGGTGACCGTAGCCGTCTGCGGTCCGCGGATTTGCGGCCTCGGCGTGCTGCGCGCAGGCCGGAACACGAACTCGGCCGGTATGCATGTGAAGTCATTCGAGTACCCCGACTTTCCGTCGAACGGCAGCCCGTTGTAGTCACGCAGTCGGTGTGCCACTCGCAACAAAACATAGGTGTCAGTGGTCGAATTAGCCGCCGGCAAATCCACCGTATGGTTCTTGACCTTGAATTTGAGGCCGGCCTGGGCGGCGACGCTGATGCTACTGCCGGAAATCGCAACCACCCTGGTTTCCTGCTGCTCCATGCGCGCGCGGGCGAGTTGCTTGCCTTC
>Ga0116230_10000708_pt1 | contig 29861 bp, 23 predicted proteins | sample S1TSphfallax_3_FD_88678 | JGI IMG/M metagenome (GOLD analysis project Ga0116230, IMG submission 88678) | Host-associated microbial communities from peat moss isolated from Minnesota, USA - S1T2_Fd - Sphagnum fallax MG | ecosystem: Host-associated > Plants > Peat moss > Unclassified | place... | reverse complement strand
CGACTGGAAAGGAGACGACTGGAAAGGAGACGACGAAAGAAGGGAGGAAGGAGACGAAGAAAGAAGTGAGAAAAGAGACGAGGAAAGAAGGGAGGAAAGAGACGAAGAAAGAAGTGAGAAAGGAGACGACTGGAAAGGAGACGACCCGTTAGCCGGTATCATCGAGATTAAAGCGCCTAGAGAGATCTATCAGCCCCTCCGAGATCACCTGATCCGGATCAATAGTGGGTGGAAACCCCCTCCTTTCTACCACAAACAGATCTGGGCTACCCACTACGCTCAGATTCAAGGCTGTTTAGCCATCTTGGACAAGAAGTGGTGCGACTACATCGTCTACGCTGTCGAGAGCAACCTGGTCTACGTCGAGCGGATCTATCGGAACGACCAGTACTGGTCGAAAGTCTTATATCCTGGGCTCCAAACGTTCTTCGCTTCCCTTCCCACTGGCAGCACGGAGGCGCCACCAGAAGATAATATAAACTGAACGTCTCTTTCAAAGAGACGTTTATCTATTTCTGAAGAAACTTGGCGATCTTCCGTGCCATGACGGGGGTTAACGGATTTTTTTCCGCATCCAGAACGGTCAAGTTAGGTAGACGGAAGATCCCTTTCCCGATCAGATCGATCTGATTATCCCGACAGATCAGCTTTTCTAACCGATGTAGGTTAATCTTTTCCTGGATAACGGCCAGTCTCTGGAGGGAGTTTTCGGCTACGTTCAGGACTTTGAGGTTGACCAGGTCAGTGAAGATGTTTGCTGGGAGTTTTACCACCCGGTTCTGACTGATATCCAGAGATTCCAAGAGCTTCAGATCACCTATCCGGACGATACTTCCGAACATCAGGTTGCACCGGTTGATTCGGAGGTGACGGAGGGTCTGGAGGTGGAAGAAGGTCGGGAAGAGGATACAGCCCCGGAGGTCGTAGTCGATCAGGGTCAGATCCCGGATCTGGTAGAGGTACCGGTGACCCAGGAAGAACTCCTGACCGTGACTGTCTCCCCGTTCCAGATGGAGTTTCTTGAGCCGGTAGGCACCAAAGAAGAACTGTTCATAACGGAACGTCTGGTCGAAGTGGACGACTTTTAAGGAAGAGAGTTGGAGACAGTCCGTAGGTTTCTCGATCGGAACAGCGGAAGTCTGATCGTTATACGTAAAGCGGACAGCATTGTGGACGATGTTCTCCAACGTCAGGTCTTTCAGACCGGATAAGTGGGTCAATACCCCGATTGGAATCGGATAGGCTTTCCCCCGATCGGATTCCGTAATCTGGAAGGTTACGGTCAGAGCCACGACGTTAGGAAACCAGGCCACTACGTCCTTCAACAGATCCCCCATGGTAGGGGATATCGTCAACCGTAGGACCTTGACCTGGACCGACTGGAAGACTTCTGGAGTTTCACTTGTCAGATTGAGGTCGACTTCCAGACTGGAAGGCCTAGAATCTTCAGGGATCTCGATCGGAACTCTTATCGACGGGGCATCAATCCGGGGGTTAACCGGTTTAGGAGGCTGATCTCTCTTCTTAGATCTTAAGATCTCTGGGGAGAGATTTTTAAACTGTAAAGAATAGGTAGGCAGATCTCTTAAGCCTTCTTTTAACGGGGAGAAGAGGGGCGTTTCATCTTCAAACGTAAAATCGAGGAAGGATCTACCAGAAAAGAGGTTTTCCATGGGAGCTAAGGTAAGTAACTGGTAACTCATAAGAAGTATCAGAAAATTCAATTATCCTTGAATACCGATGGTCACGTAGACGGTGATGGGTCCGGAGATCCCTCCAAGTTCGGACGTAAGACCCAAGATCTGAGTTGCCGTCACATTGGTTAGGGTGGCAAAGACCCTCATCTTATCAGGAACAGCTGCTGCAAAGAGGCAGGTTGTCTGAACGGAAACAGGGGGTTCCTTCAGTTTTAACGGACTGATATCAACGGAGAACACCCCGTTCATACTGCTGACGGTAGAAAAGCCGTAGGTAATCAGGGGTTTCTGCTTCCGTTTACAGATGTCGAGGGTATCTTCGATCCCGGATGTGACGGATTCGAGGAGGGTTTCAAAGCTATCGAGGGTAGACATTTATAAGGAAGAGATTTTTTTAATAATAACCTATCGCTAGGACTTCCCCGTTAAGAGAGGTAAGCAACGTCGGTTCCGGCAGTTCCCGGTTCAGATAACCAGATCTGGTACATCAGATCGATCGGATGAGGCTTCTCCTCTGTTCTCGCAGGATTGTCAGAACCCCCTTGGAATGAAGGGAAAACAGGGGTAGCGTGGACGGTAACCGTCCGGACCAGATCAGACGTCCGGACCAGGATAGAAGAGAGGGAAAAGAGATCGATCAACCCCGTGTAGGGGAGGAGGAGGTAGAGGACGTCCCGATTGTCCAGCTGGGAAAGGGACGTTTCGCCTGACGGACCAGGCCAATCGAGGTCAAAGGCGGCAAAGACCAGGTTGTACACGATCCGATTCCCAGCTCGACTAACGTCGGCCATCCAACCCAGGTTTTCCGGATCGATCTCTTCTGTCAGAACGTAGGAGACGAGACGGGTGGCGGGGAAAGTAAAGTCGGGAAACCTACCTGGTAGGTCGAGCTGACCCGACTTGACCTTTCTCTTAACCGAGCGGCTCGGAGGGGTGAAGATGGCATCGAGGAGGTGTAACCAAGGTAGACCTTGATCGATCTTGAGGGTCAAGGTCCGATCAGTCACGATAGAAACGGTTCCTTGTCGATCCGCCGACCGTTTTCCCACTAGCTTCTCCCCATTAAAGAAGATAGGGAAAGGAAAATGCTCCGTAAGCTGACGGCCTACTTCCCTAACGTCTAGCCCAGACTCTAGAGGGAAGGAGACCTCTGTTCCGACGATACAAGACTGGATTTTCCGCCGTTTACAGACTAAGTTTGGTCGAACTTGGAGACTGATCTGATAAGACTCTAACCGGCTCGAGGTCGGATCAGGTCGGTACGTCGATCGGACTGTCAGTTTGCCTCCAGTTTTGTAGAGACGGAGGACCAGAGGCGTAAGGGATCTGTCTGCTAGACCAGCGAAGAGGGCCAAGACAGACGGGATAGGTAGGAAATTCTGCTCAATCTGATCGGCCACCCGGTCGAAGTACGCCTCGATCATCACGGATCCGGGATCTTCCTCCAGATCAAAGTACTTCTGATACTCAGGAGAGACGAGGGTCCGGATCGGCGACCAGCCTGAAACCATTTTAATTTTGAGAGATGATTCTTTAAAATCTCTTAAAGGTTATGTATCCGATCGAGAAGAACCCCAAAAATAGCTTAACTGGACCGTTACAAGACGGTCTTCGGATGAAGAAGATCGCACCCGTCCATCCGAGCAACAGTTCCAGTCCCATTATCCCAGCCAAGATGATGGGGGATCACGTGAGAGTGAGACCGGGGAAGAACGACTTTTCCATGTCTTTAGCCGGGTCCCCTAAGATCGGGTCCCCTAAGATCGGGTCCCCTAAGAACGGGTCCCCTAAGATCGGGTCCCCGAAGACGAAGAGGTACAGATCCGGGGGTTCCAAATCCCCAAAGGGTTCCAAATCTCCAGGTTCCACATCTTTAAAAGGTTCCACATACCCAGGTTCCAAATCCCCAGGTTCCAAATCCCCAGGTTCCAAATCCCCAGTAACTCTCGATTCGAAACTCGATCTGAGTGATAAGGAGATCGAAGATCGGATCTCTCAACTGATGGCAAAGAAGACGACCGGTTCGGCCATGGCCAGTCCAGTCCGTAAAAGTCCTGGTCGAAAGACCAGTCTAGAAATGATGGCGTTTCCAAATGAAAAGAACCGAATGGAGAAAAGATCAGAGTCTAAAACGGAAGATGAACAGCCAGCGCAAGAGTCTCCATTGGATCTGAGGAAAGATGTTTCACCAAAAAAGGTGGTAAAGAAGAAGAAATATGGTAAGAGAAGTCCAAGAATAGAAAGGAAGAAGATTTCTCCTTCCCTTTCGCCAAGGTACGACAGGAAAAGTTCTCCCTCTCCTCCTAGAAAAAAGAAAACAACTCCAGTCGATCTGTCTGACCAGATGTCTAATCCAAGTGTCAGTCCATTTCCCGTCAGTCCTCGCCCGGTCAATCTGAACCGTCAGGCTGCCGCCATGCCAAGTCTTCGATCTGGGAAGGGCCCCTTAATCCCTGGTAAGGGCCCCTTAATCCCTAGTAAGAAGGCCTTGTCCAAGTCGAAGAACGTCAGTCCCCGGGTCAGTAACCTCCTGAAAAACTCCACCAACTTGAACCCAAAGATCATCCGGAAGATCAGTACGTATCAGGGACCTCCCATCAACATACCCGAAAACCAACTCCACGTCCCCACGATTGGCGTTCTTACACCCCCCAAGTCTTTGACCAAGGGGGAAACCAAGTCCCCAAGAAAATTTTCAAACAGTTCTCCTCTAATAATTTCACCTATTAGAAAAACGAAGTCACCTATGGCAACATCACGTTCACCATCCAAGAGGTCGAAGTCTCCCAAGAGATCGAAATCCAGGAAGTCGAAGTCGCCGGTGACTAAGAGAAAGAGATCGACCGCCCGAGTTTCCCCTCTTAAACTGACGATCGGTAACAACCAACTGGTCTTGAGTCCTGCTCGAAAGACCAAGGCTAAGAAGGCGTCCCCTAAGAAGACGATCCGACGTCTCAAGTCAGCCAGTCCTGCCCGTCGAACCAAGTCGAAGAGCCCCGCTCGAAAGACTCGCAAGGCCAAGTCAGCCAGTCCTGCTCGTCGCTTGAAGTCTAAGTCTAAATCGAGATCTCCCAGCAAGAAGACCCGTAAGGTCAAGTCGAAGAGTCCCGCTCGTAAGAGAACCAAGAAGGTGAGTTCTAAGAGTCCTGCCAAGAAGACTCCCGTTAAACGAGGACGAAAGAAGGCTGTGGCTGCTGATCTGATGGCCAAGACGACCAAGAGTCCAGCTAAACGGGTCCGAAAGGCCAAGTCTAAGTCGAGATCTCCAAGCAAGAAGTCGAAGAAGAGTCCCGCTAAGAAGACTGTTCGAAAGGTTAAGTCGAAGAGTCCCGCTAAGAAGTCCAAGTCGAGATCCCCAAGCAGAAAATCTAAGTCGAAGAGTCCCGCTAAGAAGACTGTTCGAAAGGTCAAGTCGAAGAGTCCCGCCAAGAAGTCTAAGTCGAGATCCCCAAGCAAGAAGTCGAAGAGTCCTAAGAGAAAGTCCCCCGCTAAGAAGACTGTTAAGAAGGTGAAATCCAAGTCGCCAGCCCGAAAGAGTCCCGTCAAACGGATCCGTAAAGCCAAGGCTACCGCCCTCTCCCTCTACTCCCCCGACATGATGAGTAAGACGATGAGAAAGAGTCCTACCAAGAAACCTCGAACCCTCAAGAAGCGATCAAAATCTCCCACCATGAGATCCCGATCCCCTAAGGTTCCCGCCGTCCCCTTAGTTACCAGCGGAGCATCCTCCCCATCTGCCAGCCCAAGAATGGGGATGATGAACAGTTCTTACCCCATGATGAGCAAGAAATCCCCTAAGATGAAGATGATGAACAGTTCTTACCCTGATATGATGAGCAAGACTCGCAGACACAGTCCTCGTGTTTCGGTCCACAAGAGTCCTCGTATGACTCATAGCCCAAAAAAAAGTATGATGATGGCCTGGTAACCTGGTCGATCGATACGAAGATGAACGCAATCGAAAACTCCTGTGGTTGTAACCGGGAACGGAGACCAAAGATCTTGTAAGATATACATAATAATGGATATCTAAATCTGAATTTCCCCATTCATTTCAACAGGCTCGTCTACCGGAAAACTCAACCGGACCATGACAACAGCCGACAATATAGAAGCGGCCGCGGCATAGAGATCTCCGATACTCAGGTACGTCAAGAGGAGGCTGGCGATGACAGACAGGAGTTGTTCTAGACTCGGATCGTACTTCGGATACGTGATGGCCAACGTCCAGAAGATGAAGAAGAGGAGGTATAAGAGGATGACCCAGTGGTGGACGTAGGAACGACTGAAGGCGTTGGTTAGGGTGAGGACGAGGAGAGGAATGAGGATAGCAAAGTAGGTCAGATATAAGAAGTCGTAACCCCGGGTGTAGATGAAGAGGGTCAGGCAGGCAACGATGACGATCAGGACAACAATAGTCATGTAGGGTTGAGTCCGGGCCTTAATGACGGCCCGGTTTTCGTTCCGCATGTGGAAGTGGAGATCGTACTCCTGATCTAACTTCCACATATTTATGTAGTTCTTATTTAATTACGTCGGGTTTTCCTCATCTCTAACCTTATTAACTGGCCTGGCAGGTTAAAGACATAAACAGTCTGACTAAGAAGGATAAATGGAACTGGAAACTGGACTTGAACCGGTCGATCTGATCCCTGTGGGGATCGATAAAGTCCTTCGGCAACAGATCCAACACCTGACGTACCTTCATCTGGCCAGTCTATACGTTACGTTTATCACCTTAACGTACTTCTTCTCCCGACATCGGGGGTTTATAATAGAGAGACCGGGGTTAGCCCCTGGTCTAACCTATTTCCTAGCCTGTTTAGTCGGGCAGATCGTCTTAATGGTCGGAGTCAGTCGTCTCAACACCCTCCTCTTGTCTGACCGGAACAAGGAGGATCTCTATACCCTCTGTCTCTTCAGTCTCTTCTTCTTAATTACGGCCGGTATCTATCTGGGGGCCTGTCTCCTTAGGGCTCGACCGTAAGAAACGGAAATCGAAACGGTTGTACGTCCCTAATCAGTTCTTTAAAACTTATTTTTCATCTGATGAAAATGGGGAAAGATAAGTGTTCAACGGGAAGTATCTCTTTCGAACCGATCACCAATCCGAACGACGTCTCCTGTCCTAACCTCGAATTTAAACAGTTATCGTCCAGTTCAACCAACACGGTTGGTAAGGTCAGCGACTCCTGCTGTTCTTCCTCTTCCTCTTCGAGTTGTCGGTCCTCTAGTCGGTCCTCTAGTCGGTCCCCCTGTAAGTCCTCTAGTCGGTCCTCGAGTTGTTCCCCCTGTCGATCCTCCTCTTCTAGTCGGTCTCCCTGTCGATCCTCCTCTTCTAGTCGGTCCTCTAGTCGGTCCTGTCGAGACAGGAAGACGACCCGTAAGGGAAAACACCATAAGAAAGACCGGAAGCACCGGGACCACCGGGACCATCGGGACCGGGACCACCGGGACCGGGACCACCACGACCATCGGGGCTACCGGTCGGACCGGAATCGGGCTTACGACGGCCAAACGTCCTGTTTCTCCGGTGTTGTCAGTCCTCTAAGTAAACTCCAGACGGACCAGGGTGGGGCTCACGGTCTAGTTGAATTCAAACAGCGACGACGAAATAAGGTCGTCACTCTCCAGTGGGAAGGGTTCTCCGGTGTCTTAGCCGCCTCCGGCATCGGCTGTCTGGATCTGGAACAGCGGATCCCCAATCTGCCACCCCACCCTGTCACCTTCCCTCTCTACATCGAATACAAGGGGGAAGGCCGGGTGACCCACGTTATGATCGATCCGTACTCCAGTCGACACAACCTCCGGTTCTATCTGCGAACAGACGGTAAGACCCACAAGATCCATAAGCGGGACGGCATCAAGATCTACGGAGGGTGCATCCAGTGGATTGCAGACTGTTAAGAGATCTAAATGACTATTTAGATCGAACTTATCCTAAAAAAGAAGATGGACTACGTCAAGACGTTAGATAGACCGGAAGAGCTTAATCTGGCTGGTCGAAACCTGTCGGTCGATGACGTCGACCTGATTGTCGTCTACTGTAGACGAGAAGGTTGGGACGTCAAGGAGATCGATCTGAGTTACAACCCCTTGTGGAACGTTCCAGAAAGCCTCTTCCAGTTACCTTTAGAGAGACTAAATCTGGCATCTTGTAATCTGGAAACCTTCCCTATCGCCACGGGACTCTTACGAGAGACGTTACGACACTTGGATATCTCGGTTAACCCCTTCGTTCGTCTTCCAACCAGTCTGAGTTTTTTCCCCCACCTTCAGACGTTAGACGCCTCGGCCTGTCAACTCACCTCTGTCCCCGACTTCTTCTATCAGCTTCCTCACTTATCTGAAGTCTCCTTCTCCAATAATTTTCTATCCGACCTGCCTAGATCCTTCTCTCTCCTTGAGAAGTTAGAGACGCTCGACTTGACAGCCTGTCTCTTCACCCGGCTCCCTAAGGTGATCAGACCGTTGAAAAAGTTGAAATGCCTGTTTTTAGGTGGAAATAACCTGACGCACTTTCCTTTCTTCTACCTGGACTTAGAGGTCTTAGACCTTACGGGGATGGAGATCCGTAACTTCTCCAGTTCGATCTGTGAGATGGTCAAGTTAAAGACTCTGTTGATTACGGGAACGTTTCGCCGAGTCCCCAAGACGTTGGAAAAGTTAAGGGACCTGGAAAACCTAACCATCTCTGCCAACTTATCTGTCTTTCCGGATGTTTTACTGACACTGAAGACGTTACGGTCCCTCAACCTGTCCGGCAACAGGTTGACGGAGATCCCGGTAGAGATCCTCCGTCTGGTAAAGTTGGAAGCTCTCGATCTGAGTCTAAACTGTCTGACCCTCTTCCCTACGATCATCTGTCACCTCGACCGACTGGAGTATCTGAAGATCGATCAGAACTATTTTATGGAAGCAACGACGGAGTTGGCCCGGTTACGTCAGTTGAAACTCCTCTTGGTCGATCCGTACGTTAACTTATGTCCTGATCGGATCCTCTACGTCGATCCGACCTTCTGAAACACATCTTTTTTAGATCTGTTTTACTAGCCCCGATTAAAAGAGGGCAACGGCGACACTGATCGCCACACTGGTCGTAGGCGCCTGGGGTAGACCTCCCGTTCCCGTAAAGAGGAAGACGGTTCCGGAGACGGTCGTGGCTGTAAGAGAAGTCACCGTAGCCACTCCCGACGTTGTGATAGACGGGGATCCGGTACTGTAGAAGAGGGTAGCTATTGCAAACGCCGGGACTGCTCCCCCCAGATCAGTTGCCCCAATTGTGATCGACCAGGTACTCGAACTGGTCGTCGTCTGGTACCACTTGGTATGAGTAGTCAGGAGATTAGCGCTATTTAGGCCCAAACCCGTCTTATTTTCAAAGACGGACGGACCGACGAAACCGGTATTCTCTAAGCGGACGGATCCGGCCAGATCGATCGTGTACAAGGGGACCGACACATTAAAGCCGGAGAAGGCGGTACTGGAACCGAAATAGTTTGAAACTCCAGTTCCATTATAGATGGCATAGACGGTTCCTGTTACAGGTAGATTTGCCAGATAAAGACCGTAGAATTGAGATGAAGTGACCGACGTTACGCTAACATAGATACCGTAACCGAGGGTAACCGTTGAACTATCCCCTGTTAAGTTGATATTTAATCCTTTAAAAAAGTTAACAACAGTTCCAGTTGCAGCAAAGACTGTTGAATTATCGCTTACGATTAAGTTAGTAATGGTTACGTTAGTTGGTCCGTTGATCGTGAAGAGATTTTCTATTCCGTAAACGGTCGTAAAATTATTCACTTCAGAGAAAGAATAGGTACTTTCGATACCATAAAATAGGGCGATACTGTAAGCTGGACTGGTTGTTCCTACGATCGTATTCTGAATACCATAGATAGCCAGAGCATTCCCTGTAGCTGTTAAACTTCCGATATTAATACTGTTAAACACACCTATCAAGGTAGAATTGGTCTGATTCTGTGTAGCATAACTCATGATATTACTTAAACAGGTGTAAGTTACCGTTTCTGAAGATCCGGTTGTTCCGATTGAATATATAGGTCTATTGTATAAGCCTATATACCCGTTTGCATTGTAAATTGTCTCTGACTGATAGTTATAGATTTTGATATAAGAGCTTGACCCGATACCTATACCGATGTTTCCAGAAGAATCGATCTCCATCTGTTGAACGCCGTTCGTATAGATGAGGAACGGTTCACTGTTGTTCGTTCCGATGTAGTTTCCAGCCACCGTTGTGTTACCAGCCAACTGCCAGGCTGTCAAAGCGCTCGAAGGTCCGGTATACCCGGTCGCTCCTTGCGACCCAATCGACCCAGTCGGTCCGGTAGCGCCAGATGCCCCGGTCTGTCCAGTTAATCCTTGCGACCCAATCGACCCAGTCGGTCCAGTCGATCCAGTGGCCCCTGTAGCACCAGATGCCCCGGTCTATCCGGTATACCCAGTCACAAGAGAGGCTGCTCCGACCAATCCGGTTGGACCGGTCGGTCTCGTTGCGCCAACCAATCCGGTTGGACCGGTCGGTCCGGTCGCCCCGGTATTTGTGGCTGTTCCAGGTAGTCCGGTCGGTCCGGTCGTCCCGGACAATCCAGAGGTATCTACACCCGAGCCGGTTGGACCGGTTGGACCGAAAGGGATCTTGACGACTCCTTTGTACTTCTTTCCTTTGATCTTAAGTTTTATCTTCGTATATTCGGACATTTCAACGTATTTCACTTAGTTTACAAAAATTATGGAAAGATTCGAGATATCTCGAATCTCCCTGAAGAAGCTTAAAAGACTAAAATAGTAACATCGACAATAATTCCGGCTTGACCGACGACGGGATTTCCACCGGTTGAGGAGACGGCTTGTGGTAAGATCGTATATCCGGTGATCTGAGTGGCGGAGATCGAAGCGACAGTAAAGTAAGGTTGACTCAGAACAGAAGAACTACCGTTGTAAGATCGACACGTCCCTTGAACGTGGGACGGTGTCTGGCCTCCCAACTGAGAGGCCGCAATAGGGATGGTTACTAAACCCCCCGAACCACTTGTTGCCGTAACAGTAAAAGACTGACTAACGACGAGATTTAAACTGTTTAGACCTAAACTGGTCGTCGGATAGACACTGGAACCGGTCGTTACGGAAGATTGGTATCGCATTGTTCCGTTCAGATCGATTGTATAGGCCGGAACTGTTGCCCCTGTTCCGAAACCGGAAGGCCCAGCCCCATAGTAGTTCATACTTGTTGATCCGTTATAGATACCATAGCTACTAATTAATCCGGTAGCAGTCTGTTGGATGTAGATACCGTAACTGTTATTAACATTCGTACCAGATGTATATATATTTAATCCTGCCATCAACGTTTCTACTGGATTTACCCCGGATAAGATGGTAATGGACTCACCGTAGATGTTATTTACACCGTTAGTATTAGCAGTCGAGATATTAGTAATAATTCCATAGATACTTCCAGTACTACCAGTGTTAGCTGTGTTTTCGATGCCAATTGTGTTAGAGAAACCAATTATAAATGAAATATTACTAATCATTAGCGTAATACTAGAATTTAATCCGTATACATCGGTTACGGGACAATTTATCCCATTTCCTAATATTACGGAAGATAATAGAGAATTGATGACTCCAATCCCGGTACTAGACGCACAGTTATTTACGTTTACTTGCGATTCGATAGAAGTAATAATCTGATTATTTGAAGCTGCTGAATTAGAGTAGACAATCACGTTTTGGAGAGAATAATATGTGTTATTATCGCTCCCACTTGTGACTGAGATTGTATCGTTATTGTATAATTGAACGTTACTCAACGCGGTGATTGCTGCTCCTATTCCTATATTACCAGAAGCAGCAACGTTTATCCTCTGTACACCGTTGGTGAAGATATCGAAAGGTTGAGAATTATTTGTTCCTATGTAATTCGAACTTATCGTACTATTGCCATTTAACTGCCATCCTGAAGATGAACTAGAGGGTCCGGTATAACCTGTAGCGCCTTGAGCTCCAGTATATCCGGTCGGTCCGGTCGCCCCGGTATTCGTGGCTGATCCAGGTAGTCCGGTATACCCCGTATACCCCGTATATCCGGTCGGTCCGGTCGCCCCGGTATTCGTTGCCATACCAGGTAATCCGGTCGGTCCGGTATACCCAGTCGGTCCCGTCGCCCCGGTATTCGTGGCTGATCCGGGTAATCCAGTCGGTCCGGTATATCCGGTCGGTCCCGTCGCCCCTGTATTCGTGGCTAATCCAGGTAATCCGGTATAACCCGTATACCCAGTTGGTCCGGTCGCTCCCGTATTCGTGGCCATACCAGGTAATCCAGTCGGTCCGGTATACCCTGTCGCCCCTGTGGCTCCCGTATTCGTGGCCATACCAGGTAATCCAGTCGGTCCGGTATACCCAGTCGGTCCGGTCGCTCCCGTATTCGTGGCTGATCCAGGTAATCCGGTATACCCCGTATACCCGGTCGGTCCCGTTGCTCCCGTATTCGTTGCCATACCAGGTAATCCGGTAGGTCCGGTATACCCTGTCGCCCCTGTGGCTCCCGTATTCGTGGCTGATCCAGGTAATCCGGTATACCCCGTTGGTCCGGTCGCTCCCGTATTCGTGGCTGATCCAGGTAGTCCGGTATAACCGGTATACCCCGTCGGTCCGGTCGCTCCCGTATTCGTGGCTGATCCAGGTAACCCTGTTGGCCCGGTATACCCCGTTGGTCCGGTCGCGCCGGTATAACCCTGAACCGTTAAGCCTAAGCTCGACCAACTGGTTCCGTTATACTCGTAGACCATACCGTTAGTCGTATCGATAAAGATGGATCCGGTTGTTGCAGGGGGATTCCCTGGTGTCGGAACGTAAGCCCCGTTCAAAATTTGACTCCCGGCTAAACCGGTCGCCCCGGTCGCCCCGGTCGCCCCAGTATAACCGGACAGACCAGAAATTCCAGACAAACTGAACCCGGCTCCAGTCGGGCCGGTGGCTCCGACCGGGATCTTGACCATCCCCTGGTACTTCTTCCCCTGGATCTTAAACTTTACCTTTTGCAGTATAACGTTAGACATCTGATCCTATTCTCTTAGTATTTAAAAAATTAAATAGAAAAACTTTTCCAAATCTACATCCGGGATGTAGATTTCATTAAATCCTGCTTAAAACAGGAAGACTTCTACGTAGACGGTAACTCCCGCTTGGAAGGCCAAGTAGGGTGGTCCGGTGCTGGTTGGGACAACCGTGTAACCACTGATGTTACTGGCCGAGATGGAAGAGACGATGAAGTAGGGCATGTTAGTAACATTTGACCCTGTAGCCAAACAGGTACCGACACAGCCGATCGGTGTCTGATTTCCCAGTTTATTTCCTACCGATAAGTTGATCGCCACCGACCCTCCTGTTGTCGACGTCGCTGTGAAGAACTGACTCCGGGTGGCCACCTGGTTGTTCGTCGTGAGACCTAACCCTGTCGTGGCATACGTACCGGTACCCGTCGTCACCCCTGTATTTTCTAAGCGCATGGTACCGTTGATATCCAAGTTATAAGCCGTCGTCGGCTGGCCAATACCCACGTTACCCCTAAAGTAACTGGGGGCCGTTACATTAGAATAGATGGAGTATCCTCCTGTAGGTATCGTGCTAATATTTAAACCGTAGACATTAGAAACACTGGTCGCCCCGTTAGCCGTAAGATCAATTTGTATCCCACTAACGCCGTTTATATTGGCTGTTCCCATATTGATTAGGATATCCTCCCCGATACAGTAGGAGTAAGAACTGGCTCCGTTCGTTAACTGGATGATATTTTGTGTTCCGATGAGAGAGTTGTTCCCGGTTGCATTGGCCCCGTTGTCCAGATAGTTGTAAACTCCGTACATTGTCTGAAGATTGCCCGGAAAACTGTTGGTCAAGACGTTGTAAACTCCAGCCATACCTGTGATCGACATCCCCGAACTGATACTGGAAGCCAGGTTGACCACGTTGTAGTTGGCAGCGATCAGGTTAGCAGAAGCACTGGAAGCCGTGATTCCGGCGACATTAACCGTCGTACTGGTTCCGTATAAATTAACAGAAGACGCCCCAACTGTGTTTCCGTAGTTAAAAACGGTGGTCAGAGCGGACGACGTAGCGGCATCCGCCGATCCGGACGTGACATTCAGATTTAATGTGTTATCCAGACTGTTGTAACCACCAGATAGGGCCGTCGAGGCTGTGTTCAAGACGGCCAACTGTTGGCCTGCCGTCGTCGTCGTGCCGATGGCAGCTAGACCGTTGGCGTCGATCGTCGCCCGTTGAATCCCGTTCGTGTAGATGTTGAACGGTTGGGCGTTATTCGTCCCGATGTAGTTTCCGGCTACAGTCGTATTTCCAGCAAGTAACCAGTCAGCGCCGGAGCCCGAACCGGCTGGGCCTGTATAACCGGTGGCGCCGGTCGCTCCGGTCTGTCCGGTTTGACCGGTCGCTCCGGTCTGCCCGGTCGCCCCAGATGCGCCGGTCGCCCCGGTAAGTCCCTGGATCCCTTGAGCACCGGTTACCCCAGACGCACCGGTTTGACCGGTCGCTCCGGTCTGCCCGGTCAGTCCCTGGATTCCTTGAGCACCGGTTACCCCAGACGCACCGGTTTGACCCGTTTGCCCGGTCGCGCCCGTCGCACCCGTCATACCCTGGATACTCAAGCCGATCGGAACCCAGATGGTTCCGTTGAAATAGTAGACGAAGCCGTTGGACGTTTCGACGTAGAGGGTTCCGGTCGTAGCTGTTGGACTACCGGCTGTCGGGGCGTTTGCCCCATATAAGATCTGACTTCCAGCTAAACCGGACGCTCCGGTCGCTCCGGTCGACCCGGTCGGTCCGGTCACGGTTGAAGCAGCGCCGGTCGCCCCGGTCTGACCCGTCGCCCCGGTCTGACCCGTTGCGCCGGTCTGCCCCTGGATTCCTTGAGCACCGGTCGCCCCAGATGCCCCGGTCGATCCGGTCTGTCCGGTCGATCCGGTCTGCCCGGTCGCCCCAGATGCGCCGGTCTGCCCGGTCGCCCCAGATGCGCCGGTCGGTCCGGTCGGTCCCGTATTAGTGGACGTCCCTGGCATTCCGGTCGGCCCGGTCAGACCGGCCGACCCGGCCGGTCCCGTCGGTCCGGTGTAGCCTGTAATGCCAGTTAAACCGGAAACGTCGATCACCGTCCCAGTCGGTCCGGTCGGACCAAACGGAATCAGGATTGACCCTTGGTATTTCTTTCCATTAATCTTGAATTTTATCTTACTATAGGTTCCGGTCGACATACCCCTTTTAGTAGTGTGTAATTAACAGACTACTTATTCTTTCCGATATTCATCCTCTCTTATTCCGTATCCGATCAGGAGACTGGGCTCCTCCGGATACAAGATCCGACAGGTTAAACCGGACACCTGATACGGATGCCACTTGGAAAGGGATCCTAATCGGAATTCTAATCTTTCTTCTGCTTTCAGGTCTTTCTTTCTCTTTACTTCCGCATACCCCCTTATCCCGGGGGTTCCCTGTCTTGTCCGGTAAGAAGAGATTAGCCCGGCTGGAGTTAAGACGTCTCTTACGTCCAGAGTCTTGACGGCCAACTGTCGAAGTCCCGTCCATACGTAGACCTTATCTCCGGTTAAATCGATCGTTCTTGTGTTTAGAGGGACAGACCAACCTGTGACGGAGAGGAAAGTGGGAGGGTTACAGTAGGGTCGATAGGGTAAGAACCGTCGATCGACGTACTTAGCCCGGACAACGGGAAATGAGACGGGAGAACCTATTTCGATAGAAACCCTGAAGTAAGCGACGCCGAAGGAGAAGAAGAGGTTCTGCCGTTGAAAGAAGGTTGTTAAACCGGTCAGATCGAGAGCAAAAGCCCCAGGCTGGGTCGTTTGGACATTCAGTCTGATCCCCTGGATGTCCGATAAGAAGAGGGTAAAGTCCCCTGTTTTAATGAAAACGTCTCGGATGATCTTATTTTTCTCACTGTAGAGACTGAAGGTAACAGATCGAACGATCATCGCTGAATAAGTCGGACTTACACCGTAAAAGACCAGTTTTTCTAACATCCAGATCGGTTTTACCTTGAACCAACCTTCTAACCGATCGGTTAACCGGTTCCTATTCAAGGGACATCGGACGGTAAGACGGTCCATTTCCAGTCAGATCTGTCGAGGTTAAATCAATTATCTCTAAAAAAGATGTTGATTTTCACGTCAGAGAACCTCTTCCAATCGTACGTTGTGGCCATCGTTGCTGCCCTCTTGTTCTTCCTCTTCAGTCTCCCTCCCCTAATCCGGTTCCTCCAGAGATCCTTACCCCATGAGATCTACCGGTTGATCGGCTTCAGTCTTATCATCTTGATCATCGTCTTCCTGGTCGACCGTCTCTTTTCCTTACGATCCGTCTAGATCTTTTCCCATCAGAACCAGGAGGGAAAGGCAGGGAGAAGGTCCCTTAATAATAATCTCTTACCTAAAAAGATCTCGTTTTTAAATGCCTCGCGCCCGAAGAGAGAAGAAGATCGATCTGACCGGGAAAGTCTCCGGAATCTACCCGAATGGGAATGGAGATCTGGGCTTAGCCGACGTAGATCGACTCTTACAGAGTGTAGGGGAAGATCTGGAAGAAGCGGAAGAACTGAGGGAGAAAGAGCTGAAGAGGTCAGCGAGTCAGGCCAGATCGGTCCGGCGACCGGTGACATCATCAGTGAGTCGGAAGACAGTCAAGTCTCCCGAAATTCAAAGTCTGATCGACGACGTCGCTTCCTTTCCAGAAACGAAGAGTCGATCGAAATCTCCCACACGAGACGAGATGTTGGACGATGGTAAGCAGAAATCGATCTCCCGGTCTACCGACCGGTCGATGCAAAGAGAAGACCGGTCAATGCAAAGAGAAGACCGATCAATAGACCGGTCGATGCAAAGAGAAGGATCGGATGAAGATACGGGGACGTCGTCAGACGACGAAGAGATGAAAGAGATAACGGAGTTGAGTAAGATAGATTCGAGAAAGGCCTCACTCCCTAGTCGGTCTTCCGACTGGATCCACGGGGAGGGGACGACGACCCGCTCCGAATCGGAAGACTACCGGAGGGAAGCCGACATCAAACAGTTGAAAGCGTTAAATAAACTGGAAAAGGCTAAACAAGCCCTCTATAAGAAGGATCTCCAACTCAAGCAGATGGATCCGAACGACTTCAGTCAGAACTTATCCGAAATCTCGGAGATCGCACGGGAAGCTCGAAACGCCTCTCTAGATGCGAAAGAAGTGGCCAAAGAGGCAGCCAAGACGATCCGGGAGGTTAAAGAGACCCTAGCCGAAACTAAGGAGGCAGAAACCGACATCCAACAGACCCTCTTGGACTACCAGTACGTCCCGATCAGTAAGATCGAGATCGAGAACGAGACGGGGGACAAGACCCTAGAATACATCAAAGCTTTCAATAAACTGGGGAAAAAGGTCTACGTCGTCGTCGATCAGCCGGGGCACGTCCCAGCAAGCAGTAAAGACATCGTTGTGAAGAAGGTCGATAAGCCTCATATCCTCCCCGGATCGATGAAGGCTGGGGCCATGGCCTGTGCCGGCTTTGAGATCGGTGGCATCGCCTTCGAGTGTCAGAACGACATCGCTGTCTTGTCACGGGATTCATCCGATCCGAACACCGTCGTCGATTCGACCTTTACGATCAAGAATGCTGCCGGGTCTGGAGCCAGCGGCTATGAGAACCTCTTAAAACGGGACAACGTCGTCCTCCCCTTCCCCATCATCAAGTTGAGTGAGATCATCGAACACGGCGAACTGATCTTGGAGTCGACGGAGAAGGTCTACACGAAACTGATGAACAACATCTATGAGAATAACCGGAGACGGCTCTTCGCCTTCCAAGCGACCCTGAAGACCCTGTACAAACGGTTCGACGAGTACGATAAACTCCGGAACGATAAGGCGGATAAACTGAACGGGATCGTCACCAAACTGAACGAATACAACAAGCGGTACTTTGAACTGGGGATCGAAAACCTGGACACCGACCTCCTCCAGAAGTTCCGACAGACCCAGTACAACCTCCGGATCAAGAACGATAACGTAGCTCAACTCGTCGAAACGATGAACCGGGTAGCCGATCTCCAGACCAAGGTGGAGGAGATCATCGGTTCCATCACCGACATCATCAAGTACTGTAATGAAACGTTCTACAACGTGGATCAACCGGTCGGGATGGACGAATAAGAGAGTAATATCTATCAGATATTACTTATTTTTGGAAACTGGTGACAGGAGCTCCAAGCCGGGGTAGTTCGACCAACGGATTACCCAGGATAGAAAAGCAGGCCAGATGAGGTAGGTTGGTAAAGCGGGGGGTTTTAGTAAAGAGGTTCCGCTCCAAGTTCAGCTCGTTCAGTAACTTCAGGTGGGTAAAGTCGGGGATCTCGGTCAAGACGTTACTTCTTAAGTTGAGATACTTCAACCTTTTCAGGAAAGAAAAGTTGGAAATTTTCCGGATCTGGTTGTGAAAACCGTTCAACTTCCGTAAAGTCGGAAGGTGAAGATCGGGGATCTCGGTCAAATGGTTGAAGTGGAGATCTAGGGAGAGTAACCGAGAATGGTGGAAGACCGGAATGTCTCGGATTCTATTGCTTCCGACGTTAAGCTGTATCAAGTTTGGCATGCCAGATACGTCCGGAAAGACGGTCAACCGGTTGCTCGATAAGGTCAATCGCTTCAGATGGGGAAGGTCGAGACGTCCGATCTCTGTCAGACCGTTTCCGGGTAAGATGAGTTCTACGATCTGGCGATGGAGGTTACTCAGATCGAAAGGTCGACAGGAGGCGATCTTTACGACTCGGATCTCTTTTTCTCGAATAAAATGCAATAGAAACTTAAGTTCCTTCTCCGTTATGTCCCGGTCTTTGTAGAGACAGACCTCCTCATCCCTAATTATCTTCTCCAGGTCGAACCGTTTACTCAAGTGATCGTTGGAAAGCAGATCAGTCTCTTCGGTCGGATCGTATTCGGAAGATTCCGAATCGGAGATGAGTTCTACGTCCGAATCGTCTCGAGAGGCCATCAGGTTAAACAAGGGGGTCTTATCAGGTAGGAGAAGGTGTAAAACGATCAGTTTTTATGTTTTTCTTTCAGATCAGCTGGTTGGTACGTCGAAAAGAGGCGATCCATGTACCTGGTCAAGATCCCGTAGTTCTTACTTGGAAAGTCGTGGTGGACCAGGTGTTCGGCGTAACTGGCTTCAAACCAGGGGAACTGGTGGAGGAACGATCCGGTGTGGTAGGCCCGGTGGACGTACCAGGAAAATAAGAAGTAGCCTGTCCAGACGGTAAAAACCAGTAACGTTAGAGAGACAGGTAAGATCCGAAAGATGGTCAAGATGAAGGCGGTTAACAACCCGCCAAGTAAGAGGAAAGCGATGATCAGGTAGTCGTGGATGGCATCGTCGGCCTCCACATGGTGGTACCGGTGGATCTGGTGGACGTCTGGAACAACGTCCGTATGGAAGAAGAAACGGTGTAACAGGTAGGTGACCAGTTCACCGATAAAGAGGAGGCTGACGATAAACCCGATCAGTAAGACGGTACGGACCGGTAGGGACAGAGTCTGATACCCGGTAACCGTTTGGGCGACCAGATCCATAACGTTTTTAGTCAGAAAGATCTTACGTTAAAAATTCGAGATGTGAGACGTTTCTCACATCTTTTGGCAGTCTACTGTAAAACGTCGGTTAATTTACCGAGATCCGTCTTGCCTACGGTTCGGACCGGCCGACGGATCGGTCGATTTACCTTAGCTTCCGGTTCCTTAGCTTCCGGTTCCTTAGCTTCCGGTTCCTTAGCTTCCGGTTCCTTAGCCTCTGGCTCCTTTTCGGCCTCTTGACGAGACCGGTTGATCCGGCTCAAGATGTCAGAAATGAGGGAGGTAGCTCCAGTTGAGCCTCGCAGGGTTGATGGAGGTTGATTTACGTCTAGAGAATTCACATCGACCGTATTAGCGACGGCTACCGTCTTCAACGGATCGAAGATCGTATCCTCGTCAAAGAGGTCGATACCGACTTTGTCGTCCCCTTCCACGTCGTCCAACATCTCTCGCTGGACGAACGAGTATTCCGAATTGGGATTGATCCGGGAGAAGAAGCCCGATTCGTCTTCCGCCCTGACCTTGTCTAAGCGGGCCTGCTCCTCCAGATCCTGTTGGAAGGCCTTGTAGATCTGTTCGTTCAGGACAGTCTTCGTTTCGATCTTCCCTGTCTGCGGGTTCCGAACCTGGATGTCTAGAGCCACATCGACGGCTCCCGTACCGACAACGGCCCGGTTTCCGACGACGATGGAGCTGCTGACGGCTCGGATGTCTTCGTTCTTGCCGAAGATGGCCGATTCGACGATGACGTTGGCGGCCCGCTGAAGTGTGGCTAGGGCCAGGTGACCGTTCCCCTGACGACTGATACCGGTGAAAGTGGCGCCGAAGGGGCGGCCCCGGTTCATGACGAACTCGGCGATAAAAGCAATGTGGACCGGGTGGACGTAGAGAAAGTTGTCACTCAACGTCTGTGTCAACTCATTGATGAAAAAGTTCCGGGCAGCTTCGATCCCCAGGGTCTGAGCGATGATGTGCATGTTGTTGCAGTAGGTTCGCGTCTTGTCGACGAAGGGGAGACCGAGGAGACGTTTGTAGTTACGGTTGAAGTTTTCGTTCTCCACCGTCAGGGACGACTTGGTCTTGATCTCCGCTTCGGCCAATAGGTACTCGGAAGCGGTGATGAGAGGGGTGGGAGGCAGGGAGACGATGTCGATGGGGCCGGTTCGGCTCTGTTCTTCAATGAGGGTTTTTAACTCGTCATGGAGACGTTTCTTCTCTTCTGCCACCTTCCCATTGATGTACTCTAAGGGTTTCTGTTGCGCGGTGATGGGGAGGCGAAGGGCGGCGAACGCCTCTGTCTGGTAGAAGATCCAGATGTTGACCTCGTTACAGAGGCGGGCAAAGTTACCCGGGGTGATGCCGGTTGTCCGGATCAGGTCCTGGTTGAAGTAGGCCAAGTAACAGATCTCCTGAAACTCCCGCCCTGCATCCTGTTGGACGGATAGGGCCAGTTTCTTGTCGACGATCGGATCAGAGTGGTCGTTCTCCTTGACCGTCTTGATTAGGTCAACCGTCTTCTTAACGATCGGGGTCAGGTTGCTGATGCCACTGACGCCCTTGATCCGGATGTTTTTCAGATCGGGGACGAGACACGTTTCTAAGAAGAGCATCTCAGCTAAACCTAAGTCCCCCTGAATCTGATAGTCCTTCAGATCCGCGTCTTTCTGACAGTTGAGAGTGAAGTCGGGCGTGGCGTAGATGTCCATGATCCCATCGGCGATGGAACCGTAGAGACAGACGATCGTCTGGTTACCCCGATTCTTGTCTCCCGACATGAGTTTGTCGGCCAACATGGCGATGGTGACCTTCTGTCGGTAGAGTTCCGTCTTATTAAGATTCAACCGTAAGACTTTGGTGGCCGTCTCGGGGACGGTAACTTTCAAGATCAGTTGGGCCACCGGGTACCAGGCGGGAACTTCCAGGTCAACAACGTCCAAGATGTCGTACGTCTGGATAAAATCAGAAAATAGAGAGCCGATCAAGTCGGGTTTCAAGTCCATGACGTCCTGATAACTGAGGAAGGGGTTACTGAAGAAGAGACTGTACGTCTCATTCTTGGGGGTTTGACGGGCGAAGATCAGATCGCGCATCCGATCGATTCCGGAAGTTGCACTCTTTGCGCTCCCGGAAGAATGAAAACTATCAGCCTGCGGCATGGAAGTGTACTCACAGAATGTTAACGTAGCTGGGACGGTCACATCATAGACTTTCCCTGAATATTCTACTTCCTTGATCGAAACGATGTCATCAAGGAGAACATCTTTCACTTGCTGATAATGTCTTCCGATCGGATGTCGATACTTCTTTTTCAAAGTAATCGTTTCTAATTTTTCTTGTTTTTGAGGATTACAGGAACCGATTTTCCTTGCGAAGATCTGAGCAAAACCGTTACTGATTCGGAACGTATGCATATATAGGATATTTTTTGATCCGATATTGTTCTTCTTCTGTTGAACACCGGAAATCTTACCGAAGATTCCGAAACGGGAACAGAGGAAGGAAACCCCGTAGATGATAGCTTTACTGACCGAACCGACATTAATAGACCCGTCACCTCTACTAATACAGCCATCCCCAGCGATGTAACCGTCTAAGAAACCTCGGACAAAGTCTTGGTTTCCCATTAAGATCTCCGGAGGGATGATCTTGTCAGCCGATCCAGTCCCGGTCCACATCTTCAACCAGCGAGCAAAGAGGACAGAATGGACGGTGATACACATACTGGATTGTGTCTGTCGAGATAAGGTCCGTTCGATATGTCGGTATGTGATACCGAACCGGTCACACCAGGAAGAGACGATGGCACGGATAGCCGGTTCGTTCTTCGTTACGTTAACGAACGTGTCGGAACAGCACCCATCGGCTAAGAAGATGCCAAGGAACTGTCCGGTATGGTGATCCAAAGGGATCTTATCAGGGATCCGAGAGTTTTCTGAGCCCCCATGAGATTTGGGAAAAACTAAGTTAGGGATCAAGAGATACGGATGTTGACAAGCTAATAGGAATGAATCCCCTCGATTATACGGGACGTTGACCAGTTTTTCAGCCGTCCAGAACTTTTTTATGGAACCGGGATTAGTTTTCCACTGGTCGTAAGCAGCCTTTAACTTGATCATCTCGTTCGTGAAGATGACCTTTTTGGGCGAAAAGACGGTTCGTAAGTCGAAAGAATCGTAGGTCACTGGACCTTCAGGTCCGGTAGGAAAATTCAGGGTCACAGGAACCTTGTCTCCCACTCTCAAGTCTGCACCGTCAACGGGGACGATCTCTCCGTCTCGGTACGTTAACATCGATTTCTGTCGCGTAACGGTGACTTCTCGTCCGGATCGTAAAGTAAAGGTTAAGAGGTTACCCACAGGGTCGTGACGCATGACGTGAGTCAGGTCGGACCAGACCGCATTTCCTTGTTTATCCACGGAGGCGATCTTGACAGGTCGGGCCAGTTCGACCAGTTCGGTCCGGTTCTCCGGAATCAACTGGACGTTGTGACTCTTGTCGATAATCCCGTCGATGTAAGGACCGATCTCCGTTAAGATTGTCTTATCTCCGTCTTGGAAGATGATCTCCTCCCACGGGGCGACACTGTTCAAGGTCATCTGTGTTGTTGCAGCGCCGAGCGCCTCGGCACTGCTACAGCCGATCATGGTCCCGGGAACAATCATCGAGCCGACGTATAAGTCGATCAGCTTAACCAAGAGGTCGTAGATTCCGTCGGGACAGACTTCGATCTGCTTCAGTTCGTTCCGTAACTTGTCACAGACTTGCTCTCTCGCTAACTCATTCGAGTTGACGTCAGCACCGAAGCCGACAGGAATCTGGTTCAAGATGTATTCGATCTCCGAGTCCGTTAATTTTCTGGGTTTCAGATCGTCGGACTCCGAGTCGTAGTCCGGATCGGGGTTGGTCCAACTACTAGGGAGATTGGTCGGTCTGCCTGGCGTCACCTTTTCTTCCTTTCGAGGAAGAACCTTCTTCTGAGACGACCTCTTGGGAGACGACCTCTTGGGAGACGACCTCTTGGGAGACGACCTCTTGGGAGACGACCTCTTGGGAGACGACCTCTTGGGAGACGACCTCTTGGGAGAAGGGGAACGGCTCTTTTTCGATCTGGATCCTTCCGTTTTCGCAGCTTGCGTCGTCTTTTTTGGCGGCATTTTATGCAAAACTCTTTCTTTTAAGGTAGGTAAAAATCAGGATAATCAATCATTTTTTTAAAGATCTGCTTACGTAAGGAGATCTGATTAAGTTTCTATTAAGATTTTCATCTTTTGCAAAAGGTTTAAAATGTACGTACTAAACAGATTTTTTAATAAATCTATAAGTCTTCTGTCCAGACTTGGATCTGTTCTTCCGTATATCCACGATCCCTCAGTTCTCTCGTAACGATAATTTTAAGATCTTCTGATGACTGATCCGCATACTTTTCTCTTAATAGGTTAACGGTATTTGCTATATCTATATTATTCGAATACCAAATTTTAATATCCGGATGTAGCCCTGTAAGACTATTAAGGATACGGATAATCTTGCCGTGATAACACTTGTTAAACGATTCGATAACTTCAGATATAAAGATCTTCTTGGCTTCGAGAGGCTCTGGCATCGTTAAGAGTAGCGGATAGACTAGACATAAAACGTCCCGAAACGTTACTTTTAAGGCTGAGTGGACACACGGATCTTGAGCCTGTTCTAACAGATAGGTTTTAATTTCTTCCGGGAAATCTGGATCTTCTCTGATCTTATCTAGAGTTGAATCGTCGTAAATATCGAGAGATAAGAGATTATCGATCGAATCTTTCGCTGATTGAACAATTCCTGAAGCATGTACATTTTGAGGATCTTTGAAAAAATCCTCAGCATGATCTAAATTGTCATTACGGGCTAATAAGCCGTCATTACGGGCTAATAAGCCGTCATTACGGGCTAATAAGCCGTCATTACGGTCAAAATAATCAAGCAATCTCACAATAGAGCCTGCGGTAATAAGAATATCTTTATAATTTCTTTTTCTCTTAAGATCTAAGGATCTTTTAAAAGATTGAGTATTCTTAAGATCTGAAGAGGATTTAGAAGCCTTGGTAGGTGACATCTTTTTACTTGAAGCCTTTTTAACTGAAGATTGAGTCTTCTTAAGATCCGGAGACTTGGTAGGTGACGATAATTTTTTACTTGAAGCCTTCTCAACGGAAGACGTCTTCTTAAAACTTGAATACGTTTTAGCAGAAATTTTTGGAGGCATCGTTATGTAAAAAATTGATCGATGGTTCTTAAGGAAGGGAAACGGGAAGCTAATCGATCAATTTTTTACTTAAAATCTTCTCAATAGAAGACATTTTGGCAGAAATTTTTGAAAGCATCGTTATGTAAAATATATCAGATCTGTAAACTGTTAAGATGATGAGAGAAACTAAGTAAAAAATCAATTATTTAACTGATTTTCTAATAAAATCAGTTATTTTAGGAATCATCTTACATTACGTAATGTAAGAGCGGAGATTTTCATGTTCGGAATAATGTTGAAATTAGAGGTGATCTGTCATTCGATATCTTTCTAGAGAACCTTCGTTCCAAAAGTTCCTTTATAATCAGGGCTTTTCCCGGTAAATCTTAACTTTTAAGTGGAAAAACGTCCTTATCTAAGAAAAATGGAAGAAAATTCGACTATAAAAGCTAAAAGATCTATTGGAACAGGCTTGTTCCATCTATGAGGAAGCTGACCTTAACGTCCTTCTTAGGAATGGTTTTGATGGCCTTTTCAAATTCGTGATATCTGTCTATGTAAGGAGATACTTCGCTCATGTAAACTTCAATTAGGCCATCAAACATTCCTTTATCCTCAAAGATTATCTCTTCCGGTTCCTGATCGTCCGCATAACAGGTGATCTGATCAAATTCTTTAGGAATTTCCGTTAAACAGTTTCCGGTCAGGTCGATAGAACGGAGACAGAGACTTCCGAAGGGAGATTTGATCTGCGTCAAACGGTTCTGACGTACCGATAGTTCTCTCAGTTTCGGAAAGTTAAGCTCATCGGAGCTGGGAAGTTTCGTTAAGCGGTTATTATCGAGATTGAGGGTTACCAATTCCGGAAGTTGTAGGTCCAACATGGACGTTAATCGATTATGATGTAATTCAAAAACTTCCAACTCAGGAAAATTTAAACTGGAAATCTTCGTTAAACGGTTTTTTCCCAGATAGAGGCTTTTTAAACAAGGAAGATTTAACGGAGGAAGGTCTGTTAACTGATTTTCTCCTAAGGATAAAACTTCTAAATTGGGATATCTCAGATCTCCAATCTCCGATATCCGATTTCCGCATAAATAAAGGCTTTTCAAGCTCGGAAGATCAGAGAAATCAGGCATCTTCGTCAATCGGTTATATTTCAGAGAAATATGATCGATCTTCTTATATTTTTCGTGTTTCCGAAGATAGACGTGGACGAGGTCCATATCCTCATCCGTTAAGTTTTTGTCAATTAGAGAGACATAAACGGATAAATTGCCAAAACGGTCAAAAATTTTGTCTAAACCGAGTCGCGTAACTAAAGCCTGATACCTTTCGGCCAAGGCCAGATTTTCTTCCAACGTCTTTTGATCGAACATCATTTACTAAGCGAAAGAGGAAACTAATCAATCAATTTTAAAAGTAATAGATCTATTACTTCTTATCTTCTGTCTAAAAATTAACGGTAGATAGGGATCCCCGGATATAACTGGAAGACATCAGAGATGGTAAAAGCTCTGTTATCAGACAGACAGATGTTTTGCAAATCCTTCAGAAAAGATAGATTGGGAATCTCGGTCAGACAGTTGGCTCCTAGACCGAGTACGTTCAGTTTGGGTAAGAGAGAAAGGTCTGGGGGTACGGATAATCTGTTTTCGTTGACGTTCAGGTACCAGAGGTCGGGTAAGTTCGTTAAGATAAGACGGGTCAGGCTATTTCGGATCAGATCAAGCCTCTCAAGTCTGGGAATTTTAGAAAAATCGGGGACCTCGGTCAGGTCGTTTTCTCCGACATCTAGATCCTCGAGGTTCGGTAGCCCGGAGAAAGATGGGAATGAAGAAATCTTGTTTCCGTTCAAGTAGAAGTGTTGTAAAGCTTGTAGTTCCAGATAAGGCAGACTTTCTAGCTGATTACAAGATAAATTCAGCTGAACAAGGGTTGTGTAGCCAGGAATAGAGGGTACTTCGGTCAACTGATTTCGAGCCAGAGATAAGGCGATTATCTCGTCATTTTCGATAACGGATAGGTCAATCGTTGTCAATTCCCTATCAGCTAAAGAAAGGAAAGCCGTCATTTTTAAAAGTAATGAGTCTGAATCTGATCAGTTAAAAACGTTAGATGATCTAACGTTTGGTCACCTAAACCGAAGGTAAGACCTGATTGCTCAGGTCGCAGATAAAATTAACCCCCGGGGGATAGGTCGGGAATTCTTGGAGCTGATTCCCCAAAAGTTGTAGATCTTTAAGCTTAGGGAGGTTAAAAACGTCAGGGGGTTCCGTTAATCGGTTGTAACTGAGGTTAAAATCGGTTAACCGAGGAAGGTTTAAACAAGGAACTGTATCCAACTGGTTGTAACTGACGTCTAAATTAACCAGATTAGTCAATTCGGCTAGAGAAAGGGTCGACAACCGGTTACGACTCAAGTTTAAAAACTTTAGTTTCGGCATCTTCGATCCGAACATAACCGGGAGCTTCTCCATCTGGTTAGAACTCACGTATAAGATCTCCAGTATAGGGAGGTCAAAGTCGGGGATTTCTGACAGACAGTTCTCTTCTAAGTTGAGACATCTCAGTTCGGGAAGGGAATCGAGAGGCGAGATCTCCTTGATCTTATTTCTCCGTAGATCTAAGATCTTGAGGACCGGAAGGTGGGCCATGTCGTAGAAAGTCTTCAGCTGGTTACAACTCAGATCCAACCTCTCCAGATACCAGCCTCGCTGTCCGATGTAGATGTTGATTAAGACGAGATCGTCTTCGGTTAAGTATTTTCCAGATAAATTTAAATCTTTCAGGTCGTCGGGTAACTGGTCCAAGGCTAACCGGGAAACCAGGGTCTGATATTCGGGCGTGTGAATCAGTTTCTGCACAATCTGACAGATAAACGTTGAATCTTCCATCTTTTATCTGTCACCTTACTGTAAGGAAACGGAACTGTAATCGATCAGTTTTTAAAAGTATTTTTGAAAAGATACCTCTTAAGAGGTATCTTTTTTTTTACCCTCTTAAGAGGGATTGCTTACTCTTTAAGAGAAGAGGGTAAGCAGATCTGTGGCCAGATCATCTACCGACGCATCTAGAGGTAGAGAGAGGTTCCTCTTTTCCCCGATGGTTTCCCCGTACTTCTTCTCCAAACTGGGAACTTTGGGAAGACAGTTGTATCTTAGGATAAGGTCTGTCAAGTTCGGCAAGAGCTTCGGGTAGTTAGGAACGTCTACCAGCCAGTTATCACTCAGATCGAGGAGTTTCAACGCCTGAAGACCTGAAAAAGACGGGGTAGTCCGGAAAATATTAGATTTGAGCTTCAGGATCTCCAGTCGAGGAAGGGTGGCGAAGTTCGGAACGACCCTCAGATAGTTGTTGGACAGATCAAGGGTCTTCAGATTTGGGAGCGACGTAAAATCGGGGACTGTGGTCAGAAAAGTGGCCTGACTCTTCAGTTTCTCTAGGTTCGGGAGAAATGCAAAGTCAGGGACTTGAGTAAAGCGGTTAAAGCTGACGTCGAGAACCTCCAGTCTAGGCAGGTTTGTAAAGTTGGGGACTGAAGTCAGGAGATTAGCCCTTACTTTCAGGACTTTAAGCCGGGGAAGGCCCGTAAAGTTGGGGATCGATTTCAATTTATTTCTTGTCAAATGAAGGATCTTCAGATTAGGCAGACCCGTAAAATCAGGGATAGTACGGAGCTTATTCCAATTCAGTTTCAGGATCTTCAGGTGTGTAAGTTGGAAGTCGATCACGGTTTTCAATCGGTTCCGCTCCAGATCCAGTTCTTCCAGAAAAGGGAAATGGAGATCGAGATTGGAAACATGCCGAAGATTATTGTAACTTACATTCAACACCATCAGATTAGGGTATGGGAGATCCGGGACTTCTAGGAAGAAGTTTTCCTTAAGGTTTAGCTTTATCAGCGACGGGACGGGTCTCCTCCCCTCTCCTTCCAGAGGAAGGTCTGAAAGGAGGTTGACAGAACGGGTCTTCAACCAGTTATTACAGAGACTCAGACTTTTAATCTTAGGCAAACTGGAAATATCAGGGAAGCGGGTCAGTTCGTTGTAAGTCAGATCGAGCTTTTCCAGTGTTGGTAGCTGGATGGTAGGAAAATGGTTCAACCAGGTCCGATTTAGGATCAGAGTTGTTAGTTGCCAGCCTCGCTTACTAATGTAGGCGAAGAGGATAGAAATCTTCTTAGAAGAGAAGTTATGAGCCCAGATTCTTAGCTTGGTTAGGTCATCAGGTTCGCTATCGAGGAGACAGTCGGGAAAGGAGGTTGAAATCTCCTTTTTTCTCTGGTTTTCCTTCTCAATCATTTTCTTAAAGATTGCATCAATTAGGTCGGTCATGGGGAACGTCTTACCAGAGATAATAAGAATAAAAGACATCAATTTACTACTGATGTCCTACTAAGATCAGTCTAAAGGGAGTTAGATCCCTTAAAACGTCACAATATTGTATTTTTATGCCTGATAACCTGAAATTTTTAAGACGCGTTAGATAATAAAAGCGTCTAGACTTAGACTGGATCGGGGACTGGGACTGTTAGACCGGGGACTACTGACCCGGGGACTACCGACCCGGGGACTGTTAGACCTGAGGTCGTTAATTCTAGGACTACCTGACCGGGGACTACTGACCCGGGGACTACTGACCCGGGGACTGTAAACCCGAGGACTGAGCCCTGGGCGAGGACTTCCGAGAGGAGAACTGATAAAAGGAGGAGTGAGACCTGGTCTAGGACTGTCAGGACGAGGACTGTCAAAGCGAGGACTGTCAGGACGAGGACTGTCAGGACGAGGACTGTCAGGGCGAGGACTGTCAGGACGAGGACTGTCAGGGCGAGGACTGTCAAAGCGAGGACTGAGACCCGGTCGAGGACTGTCAAGAGGAGGATCGAGGTTCGGTCTACCAGGTGGAAGTTCAAGCCGACCGGGGGAAAGTCCACTTGGTGAGCTGTTAGACCGGGGGCTTAGCCCAAGGCGAGGACTGAGACCTGGTCTAGGACTGAGACCAGGACGAGGACTGAGACCTGGTCTAGGACTGAGACCTGGTCTAGGACTGTCAGGACGAGGACTGAGACTTGGTCGAGGACTGAGACTTGGTCGAGGACTAGAATGGACCGGGGGACGGATAGGTCGATCCAAAGGCGGACTGGGACTACTAGAAGGGCTCCTTGATCGATCCGAAGGCCGAGGACTGAGGGGAGGACTGAGACTAGGGCGAGGACTGAGACTAGGGCGAGGACTGAGACTAGGGCGAGGACTGAGACTAGGGCGAGGACTGAGACTAGG
>Ga0116230_10000707_pt1 | contig 29925 bp, 22 predicted proteins | sample S1TSphfallax_3_FD_88678 | JGI IMG/M metagenome (GOLD analysis project Ga0116230, IMG submission 88678) | Host-associated microbial communities from peat moss isolated from Minnesota, USA - S1T2_Fd - Sphagnum fallax MG | ecosystem: Host-associated > Plants > Peat moss > Unclassified | place... | reverse complement strand
CGCCTGCGACATCTCTTCCAAGGCCCTAACAGTGGCGCACGACAACGCCCAGCGTCTCGGCCTGCGCGTCCACTTCTTCGAGTCCGACCTGCTCCGCGCCCTGCCGCCGCATTCGCGGTGGGACGCCATCGTCTCCAACCCGCCCTACATCGCCGCGAACGACGCGCCCGCGCTGCAACCGGAGGTGCGCGACCACGAGCCGCACCTCGCGCTCTTCGCCGGCGCGGACGGCCTGGACATCGATCGCCGCCTCATCCCCGAAGCGTGGCCGCACCTGCGTCCCGGCGGTCTGCTGGCGCTGGAGCTCGGCTTCGGTCAGCGCGAGGCGCTCGCCGCGCTGCTGCGGCCGCCGCACTGGACCGGCCTGCGCTTCCTCGACGACCTGCAGAACATCCCCCGCGTTGCAACCGCCCTGCGTGCAGATGTCGCGCTGCGTGCAGCTGCAGCTATGGTAGTTGCGCGCAGTCTTCTTGATAGCTGACGCAGTCTTCTTGCGAAGTTAGAGTGGATTCGCTATTGGTGTGGAGCTCTCGTACTCAGGGCCGAAGGCCCGGCACATCACAGCCTAGGCCGACCGGGGTCCCCGGCGGACGTTCTCTGTCCGCTGGGGTGGGGAGGCCTAGGTACGCTGACAGAACCGGTAAAGGGCTGAAGGCCCGACACAAAATCGCCTCTACACCATCATCGAATCTGCTCTACAGCCCCGCCCGCTGCGTCAGCAGGTCGACGTGCAGCCGATGCACCGCCAGCACCGCCAGCCCCAGCGCCAGCGCGGACTCCAGCAGCGCCACCGGCAGGTCGCGCCCCACCCGGCGGGCGCAGACCGTCCGCAGCCGGTAGCCGCCATAGCTGCCGATCGCCGCGCCGAGCAGCCCGAACAGGACGCCGCCCGCCACCGGCTCCTGCATCGCGTTCGCCGCCAGCGCGCCGGCGAAGGAGCCGAAGACCAGCCGCGCCGCCAGAGGAAACGCCGTGATGCGCGCCGGCGTCCTCGGCAGCGTGTCGCCCACATACTCTCCCAGCACCATCAGCGCGAAGACGGCCGCCGAGACCCCCATCCCGGCCCACGCGGCCCACCCGCTCAGCGGCAGCACATGCAGCCACGCCGCGCAGCACAGCACAGCGACCGCCGTCAATGTGCGCATCCCGCTCACCACGCCCAGCAGCACCATCCATTCCATCATTCAGTTGCCTCCGCCCGCGGCCGCAACGCTGGACGGCCGGGGGTCGGCCACAAACCGCGGCGGCACCGGGTCGTCGGTGAAGCGCCACGCGGTCAGATAGGCCAGCTGCAGGATTCGGCGCATCTTTGCATAGTCGATCTTCTCCACCGTGTCCGTGATGTGGTGGTAGTCCGGATGGAAGCCGGTGAACCACCACAGCGCGGGCACGTTCTTCAGCACGAACGGAAATTGGTCGCTGCGGAAGAAAACATTCAGCACATGATCGTGGTCGAAGCGGTCGTCGAGGATCAGCCCCACCGCCTCGTCCTCGTGCTTCACAATGCGGTCATAGTCCGGCGAGTACGGCGCGCCGATCAGGTTCAGCCGGTTGCTGGTGGCCGCGGGAATCTCGATCAGCCCATCGGTCTGCGGGCTCTTGGCCTCGTCGCGGCCGATCATGTCGAAGTTGATCATGGCGCGCGTCGTCTTCAGCGGGCGCAGCGGATGCGCGGCCATCCAGTAGCTGCCCAGCAGGCCGCGTTCCTCGCTGGCAAAGACGACGAACAGGATCGACCGCGCCGGCCGCGGGCCGCTCTTGCCCTGCGCGTTGGCCGCGAACGCCTTGGCCAGCTCGATCACGCCCACCGTGCCGGAGCCGTTATCGTCCGCGCCATGCCAGATGTCCATGCAGGTGGCCCCCGCCGGCGTCACCCAGCCGGCCTCATCGATCCCGGTCTCACCCTTGGGGCACGGCGCCTCGCCGTCGTGGTCGTGGTGCGCGCTGATCAGAATGGTCTCCGCCTTCAGCCTTGGGTCGCTGCCCACCAGCAGCCCGGCCACGTTCGCCGTGGTCGCGGTGCGCTCGCTGATGTTGCGCAGATGCACGGTCACAGTGGTGTCGGCGAGATCGCGGCCCTGCGGCGTCAGGTCCTTATCGAGGGCCGTCTGCAGCGCGCCAGGCGTGCTGCCGGTCACCTGCAGCAGCTTCGCCGCCACGGCGTCCACCACCGTGATTGCGGGGATGTGCACCTCGTCCTCGGCCAGCGCCTGCAGCGGCAGCGGAGTGGTCCGCGTCACGCTGCCGCCGATGCGCGCCTGCCGCTCCGCGTTGGTGGGATGCTTGCGGTTGGGCTCGGCCACCACCAGCAGCGCCACCGCGCCGTGCGCCTGCGCGTTCAGCAGCTTCACCCGCGTTGTCGCGTAGCGCGTGTTGCCGATGCCGTTGAAGACCGACCGCGCATCGTCCTCCTGCGGCTCATGGTCGAAGACCAGCACGATCTTGCCCTTGGCGTCGATGCCCTTGTAGTCGTCGTAGCCCAGCTCCGGCGCGGTGATGCCGTAGCCGGCAAACACCACCGGCGCGGTCGCGTCGAAGGCATGTTTGTACACGCCGACCGCCTCCGGCGCGTCCCACTCGGTCACCTCGCCGCGGTGGTTCAGCTTCAGGTTGCTCTGCGCACGCGCCGGGCGGAACTCCACCACCTGAAACTTCTGCAGATAGATCGGCATGCCGAACGGCCCCAGCACCGCGGGCTCCAGGTCGGCCTTCGCAAACTGCGCGGCAATCCAGTTGACGGCCGCATCGTCGCCCGGCTGCAGGCTCATGCGCCCGGCCATGTCGTCCGACGCAAGGTAGCGCAGGTTGCCCTTGAGCGAGGTCTCATCGATCGCCGCAAACCCCTTCGCCTCGCGCGGAGGAATCGGCATAGACGTCTGCGCAGCGCCACCCACGCCCAACAGCGCCACCACCCAAAGAACCACCCACGTCATCGGTCGCATGTGCCTATCCTAAACCGCCGACATACGCGCCAGGATGAAGCGTGAGCCGCGAAAACTTTATGTATCATTTTTGATACATTACTCGTGACGAGGGCGAATGAGCAAAGCATCCCCGCCTGAGGTGCCGGTTCGGTTTTACTGTTCGACATCGGGCCGAGAGCCGGTGCGCGAGTGGCTGCGCGGCCTGGGTGCAGCGGACCGCAGAGCCATTGGACAAACTTGATGCGCGTGCAGTTTGGATGGCCCATCGGAATGCCGCTGGTGCGCAGTTTGAAGGACGGCCTTTGGGAGGTGCGCTCCTCCCTGCCCAGCCAGCGGATTGCACGGGTGCTGCTTTGCTTTCACGACGATATGTTGATCGTTCTGCACGGATTCATCAAGAAGACGCAAAAGACCCCGCCGAGTGATCTGGAGTTGGCAAAGCGCAGGATGAGAGAGGTAACAGGATGAATAAGCACAACAAGCACGTAGGTTCCTCGCTCGACGACTTCCTGAAGGAAGAGGGCATTCTCGAAGAGACGCGCGCGCTCGCCATCAAGGAAGCCGTAGCGTGGCAGGTGCAGCAGGCCATGACCAAGGAAAAGATCACCAAAGTGGAGATGGCAAAGCGCATGAAGACCAGCCGCGCGGCGCTGGACCGTCTACTCGACCCCGGCAATGGCGCAGTCACCTTACAGACACTCAGCCGCGCAGCCCACGCCATTGGGCGCGGGCTGCGGATTGAACTTGTGTAAGACGAGCCGCGAGACGAGTGTCCATTCATCGCGGTCTCATCGCGATGAGTGGGGTATGAGGGTGCCAGGGAGTGCGCTTCGCATGGCGGATCGAGCAGTTTTGGTTCCCCACTCATGCCCCAAGTGCGAGGGCATGAATGGGCCACCCACCGTTGCAGCTTAGTCAGAATCGTTGAATACATCGCAGAAATGCCATATTCCATTGGCGGTTGCTGGGGGTACCAACCACATGCATGTCCGAAAATGGTGCTGAGTTCCAGCATCTTTATAGGTAATTTCTGCGATTACAAACGCAATTTTCCCGCCTGTTTTTAGGCTATCTAGATCATTCTGCGTAAACAGAACTCGCTCCAACGTGTCAGTCCAGCTAACCGCCGTAAACCATTCAGCAGTCCCAGGTCCCATTGTGTAAATATGCGGAAGACTAGACATGGGTCTCTTAGACTGTTTTTCTCTATTCACCTCATTCTTGAATTCCGCCTGGAGCGCTTCTTGGGTCTTTGGAGCATAATCGTCCTTCAGATACGCCGCCATTGCCTGTTCTCCCAATTCCAATGAGTTCGGGCCGGTGTTCTTGAAATGAATGTTGAATGCGACTTGGGAACCGACTACGAAATCAGCTCCCTCTGCGCCCGCAGCATTTGGCCCCGTAAACCTTGGATTGCCATCGAGCACGATGTAGCTTCTTGGCGGGGGCGCCGTTGCGGTTACGGCCGGCTTCGACTGAGAAATAGTCCAGGTCTCACCTAGCTCGCCAAGGCGCTTATTCATCCAATCTTCAGGAGGCATCTTTGTACCAGCAAGGATATCTGGGTCAATCGGATCATGAGAGAGGATGTATTGGTTACGAAGCGTGGTTTCGATAGCCTTCTTTCTGTCAGCCTCGCTCATGCCAGTGTTCTTTGAAGCAATCAAGAAATTCGAGAGGTTCGCATTCTGATTGCGAACGATATCCATCTTATCGTTGAGCGTCGCAATCTCTGCACGATGGGTGGCCTCACTCTTAATCCTATTGATAGTCAGGACAGCACTGCCCAACAACCCCGCGACGATAAGCACAATGGTCGTAATTACATGGCTCTCCTTCTTAGGCTGAATGTAGGACATGATTACGCCCGCCACAGCCAACAGAATTGGTGTCATGTCTGCTAAAACGGGCAGGCAGATATCTGCACCAAAGTGACGCCAGAGAAGAACGCCACAGAAACAAAACACGAAGACTATTCCCACAAGCACCTTGGGCACTGTCTCCATGTATCGATACCGAATTCTCCATCGCAGCAGGCGAACCATAACCCGTCTGCGTAAAGTGCTCTTGGCCACGATAGGAGCATCGCTCATGTCCAAATCCTCCACACACTGAGCGCCTTAGACCAGGGTGATATCTGGACTAAATTTTATTCGCGCAGCCACCCATACAGCGGAAACTGCTCAGCCAGCTCAGCCACTTGTCCGCGAATCTTGGCGAGGCGGTCGGCGTCGTTGCGGGCTTCGAGCGCTTCGCCGATCCAGCGGGCGATGGTGCGCATCTCGCCCTCCTTCATCCCGCGCGTGGTCAGCGCCGGTGTGCCGATGCGGATGCCGCTCGGCTTCATCGGCGGGTTCTGGTCGAAGGGGATCGCGTTCTTGTTCACCGTGATGCCGGCCGCGCCAAGCGCCGCCTCCGCCTCCGAGCCCAGGATGCCCTTGGCGAAGACGTCCACCAGCACCAGGTGGGTGTCCGTGCCGCCGGAGATCACCCGGAAGCCCTCGGCCTGCATGGCCTCGGCCAGCACCTTGGCGTTGGCCACCGTCTGCGCCGCATAGGCGGCGAACTCCGGCTGCAGCGCCTCACCGAACGCCACCGCCTTGGCCGCCACGATGTGCATCAGCGGCCCGCCCTGCTGGCCCGGAAACACGCTGCGGTCGATTCCCGCTGCCAGCTCCGCGCCACATAGAATGAGCCCCGACCGCGGGCCACGCAGCGTCTTGTGCGTGGTCGTCGTCACCACATGCGCGTGCGGCACCGGCGAGGGATGCGCGCCGCCGGCCACCAGCCCGGCAAAGTGCGCCATGTCCACCAGAAAGTACGCACCCACCTTGTCGGCGATCTGCCGCATCCGCACGAAGTCGAACTGCCGCGGATACGCCGAGCCGCCGCCGATGATCATCTTCGGCTGCTCCGCGACCGCCTGCGCTTCGAGTTCGTCGTAGTCGATCACCTCGGTGTCCTGCCGCACCTTGTAGCCGGCGATGCGGTAGAGCTTGCCGGAGAAGTTCAACTTGTGCCCGTGCGTCAGGTGGCCGCCGTTGGCCAGGTCCAGCCCCAGGATCGTCTCGCCCGGCTGCAGCAGCGTCATGAACGCGGCCGCGTTGGCCTGCGAGCCGGAGTGCGGCTGCACGTTCGCGTGCTCGGCCTGGAAGAGCTGCTTGGCGCGGTCGCGGGCAAGGTCCTCCACCACGTCGGCGTATTCGCAACCGCCATAGTAGCGCTTGCCCGGATAGCCCTCCGCGTACTTGTTGGTGAAGACCGTCCCGGCGGCCTCCAGCACCGCCCGCGAGACGAAGTTCTCGCTCGCGATCATCTCCAGCCCCTCGTGCTGACGCCGCACCTCGGCGTCGATCTGCGCGAAGACGGCGGGGTCTTCGGCACTCAGCGTTGCGTTCAAATCGATCGACATAAGCCTCAATTTTACGCTGCGCGCGTGTGCAGGCAGGGGTACAAACCCGGAGGAGTTTCCATACGGCGCAATGCGTCCCGCTTTAGGCCGCCTGGCGCTACGCTGTGGCCGCCGCGTGCTCCTCTTTAAGCCGCTTGAACGAGCTCCACACGAACGACCCCAGATACCAGCCGTCCAGGTACTTGTACGGCCACTCGCCGGTGGTGTAATGCCCGCAGGGCAGCGTCTTCGCCACATAGTTCACGCCGCGCTCGTCGAAGCTCTTCAGCACGTCCAGCGAGTAGCGCTCGATGAAGGTGAGGTCGTAGGGCGCATAGATCACCAGCGACCGCCGCCGCGCCCCCGGTGCCGCGAACCGGTCCATATAGTTCATCGGGCTGACCCCGGCGAACATCGCGCGCACCTGCTCCTGGCCCAGCCCGGCGTGCTCGAAGGCGGCCTTCACATGCCGCGTGCTCTGCCCGGTCCACACCACGTCGCCGAACTGGGTGCTGGCATGGTTGAAGGCGCACACCCGGATGCGCGGGTCCATCGCCGCGGCGATGAACGCATACGCGCTGCCCAGGCTGGTGCCCAGCACTCCGATGTCCTCATAGCCCTGCGCCGTCAGCCAGTCGACGCAGCAGCGCACGTCCGCCACGGCCTGGCGGCAGGCCGCGATGGTGCGCCCCACGTTGGCGCTGACCGCGTAGTCGCTGCGTTCCAGCTCAGCCGGACGGCGCACGTCATGGTAGGGCTTCGAGAGCCGCAGGCTCGAGATGCCGAAGCGCAGAAAGATCTCGCACAGCGCATTGTGGCTGAAGGCGTCGGCGTTCCACTGCGGCAGCACGATCATCGCCTGGCGCGGCCGCGCGCCGGTCTTGCCGTCCGGCGCGGCCGCATACCAGCGCGCATTCACCGTGTTGTTCTCCGGGTACGGCGTTTGCACCACCGAGGTGAAGCGCAGAAACGGCTCCCGCCGCAGCTCGCCCACCGCGGCGCGGCGCTTCCACTCGCGGTCCTGCTCCAGCGTCTCCGGCCGCACGTTGGTGGGGTAGAGCGCGGGGTGCTGCATCTCGATGCGGAAGTCGGTCGGCGTGCGGTAGTCGAGAAAGCCGCCCACCGCGCCCGGCGCCGTCGAGGCCACCAGCTGCCGGTTCAGCGCGATCATCGCCTCCAGCTCCGTGCATTCGCCGCGCTGCACGCGCTCGGCCGCCTCCAGCCCGCCGCAGTCGGCCAGGTGCTCAAAGCCCCACTCCAACGGCCGCTCCACCCGGTTGGTGTCGCGCGTAGTCAGCGCCAACTCCCAGGCGTACATCCACCTCTCATAAAGCTGCAACACCATGGCTCCAGTTTAGTCTGCGCCACCGGCAGGCTATGTGAATGGCTCTAAAACACAAAGGCGAAGCCCGACGTGACCCGCTGCTGCCGCATCTTGCCGAAGCTGTCCGGCCCATCGATCTCCAGCTCATAGCCGGGCAGGTCCGAGGTGTCGAAGATGTCGTCCACCGACTTCGAGAAGAAGTCCGGCTGCGCCGAGAGCGTCTCCTTGTAGTCCAGCCGCCACATCCAGCGGCGCGCCAGCCGGTACTGCACCCCCGCGCCATACTGAAACCCGAACTGGAACAGCCCGCCGCCATCGAGCACCGGCGTGGTGCCAAACTCATACGCCGCGCTGATCGAGCCCACCGTGCTCAGCCCCAGCTTGAAGTACGGCGAGGCCTTCTTGATCGGCGCATCGGTCATATGCATCAGCCGGAACGACGGCCCCAGCATGAAGTACGGCCGCAGCCGCTTGCCCTTGGGCCGCATATGCAGCAGCAGGTTGTAGCTCACCTCCGTGGTGGAGAGCATGCTGGGCTGCAGCTCGTAGTCGGCTTCCACCGAGGCATCGTCGCTCAGGCCGCTGAAGTCGTAGAAGTTCAGGTCGAAGCCGGTGCGGTTGTAATCGAAGCTGATCTCGTGCGAAAAGTAGCGGTTGGAGTCCAGCGTCACCGACGCGCCGAGCGTGTAGCCCGCGTGGTGCTTGTTGTCGAACAGCACATCGATCGCCGGGTCGGCGGTGGGGTCCGTGGGGTCGACGAACAGGTAGCCGACATAGCCGCCGTTGCCGCCCTTGTAGCCGGCGCGGCCGGCGTGCACGCCGAACTCGATGGTCGGCGCCGCGTACTTGTCCACCGGCGCGCGCACCGGCGCGCGTATGCCCACGGTGGTGTCCGCGGCCGTGCGCTCGCGCAGCGTGGGCGTATCGGGCTCGTCCAGCGGCACGCCGATGGCATAGCGCGCCAGCGTGATCTCCGAGGCCGGCACCAGCGGCGCCTCCGGCGGCCTGGGGTGCCGCGCCGCCTGTATATTGTGCACGATGCCGTAGGCCGAGACGCCCACGTTGTCGCGGGTCACCATGTCGCGCAGCGTCAGCACCGTCTGCCGCGTCACCTTGGTCGGGATATTGGCGTGCAACGGGGTCGCATCGGTCTCGCTCACCGCGGCTACGAACGCCGGCTTGCCGCAGTCGTTCAGCCGCAGCACCGCCATGCGGTCGTCGGTCACGATCGGCTCGCCGGTCCCGTTCATCAGGTCCTTCGGCAGCCACGTCCGCTCCACCAGGTTGATGCCGGTCACGCAGCCGGTCAGCAGCAGGTCGTTCACCGCCTTGTTGCGCTCATGGTCCACGTTGTGGTCGATCTGGTGGATGAAGGTCTTCTTGCCCGCCGAGAAGCCGATGCCGATGTCCTGCGTCGACGACGACACCCATACCGGCTGGCCCTCCCACGTATCGCCCGTAGCGAAGACGCGCAGGTGGTGGCGCTTGGAGAAGGTGTCCAGGGTCTTGGCCAGCGAGTCCACCGGCGGCCGGTTCTCCAGCAGCAGCGTCGACATCGGCGCGGTGCGATAGGCCTGCATCTCCGTGATCGAGCGGATGGTCTTGTATGTCGAGTCCGCGCTGAGGCTGCTCACCTGCAGCCAGCCCGCCGCCGCGAACGCCCGCAGGATGGCCTCATTCGAGCCGATGAACATCAGGTTGGTGATGTCGGACGGCGTGTGCGCCTTGTCCGTGACGGTGCGGAACGGCTGCCGCCGCACCAGCGCGCGCAGCGCCGTCTGCGCCTCCGGGCTGCTCGCCACCAGCGGCTCCTCCGTCCTTACCGGATGGCTGATCGTCACCGGCGCGGTCAGCTTCAGCATCAGCTCCGTGTTCGCCGGCAGCGAGATCTCGGGGTCGGAGAAGCGCAGGATCGACGCCGAGCCGGCCGTGGTGAAGATCAGCGCGATGGGGTTCGAGAACGCCAGCGTGCCCACCGCGCCCGAGAGCTTATGGCTGAGGGTCGAGGTCGACCGCACGCCCTGGATCTTGCCCGTCTTCGGGCTCACCGTCTCGCGCGAGTTCTCTATCTGCGCCACCTTGGTGGCGATCTTCAACAGCCCGCCGTTGGGCAGCACCAGCGTATCGATCTCCAGCCCAATCGCCGCGGTCTCATGGTGGAAGCCCAGGCCCACCCGGTCGACCTCGCTCACCAGGCCGTTCAGCTCGGTGCCCTCGGGCAGAACCACCACGCCGTCCTGCACCACCGGCGCGCTCAGCACCGCCTCCACGGGAAAGCCCTTGCGCCCTTTACTGGTGGAGATGCGGTGCGTCAGGCGCACCTCGATCGGCGTGTCCGCCGCGACGGTCAGCGCCGGCAGAGGCGGCAGTGCGGCCGGCTGTTGCGCCACACACCGCGCGCTCCACACCAGCAGACACGGAAGCAGAATCGCCAGCAAAAAGGCTGAGCGTGAGAGCAGGGCAACCGCCGCCGGCAGGCGCAGCCAGGCAAGCGGCGGCCACCCCGGCCGGGTCTGGTACATGCGAATCTTCTCCGTACAGCGGAAATGTTCCCATGACTATAACCCGACCCCCGACTCCCCGCGCTGAAAAAAAATGTGCATTGCCTGGGTGGCCCATCCTTTGCCGATCTGTGGCAAAGGGCGGGGTATCGCGCGCGGTAGCGACGAGCGCTCTCCTCTATGCGGCCACCATCACCAAAATCGGAAGAAAGATCAGAAAAAAGAAGGACGGTCGCGCTCTCGCGCGATACCCACCCGACCAAGCTGAATCCTTGCCCTGTTCTACGGGTGGGCCTAGACCGGCACCGCCCGCGCCCGTATCCCACAGAGGATCTCGTAGGGGATGGTGCCGCACCAGCGCGCATGGTCCTCGGCGCCGACGCCCTCGCCCAGCAGCACGGCCTCATCGCCCAAACTCACGGCCAGCCAGGTCACATCCACCACCGTCAGGTTCATCGACACCCTGCCCACCACCGCCGCGCGCCGTCCGCCCAGGCACACCCAACCGTCCCCCACTCCGGACGAAGCCTCCCGCCGAAAGCCGTCGGCGTACCCCACCGGCAGCAGCGCCAGCCGCATCGGCCTCGGCGCGGTGAAGGTCGCCCCATAGCCCACGGTCGCGCCTGCCGGGACCTCGCGCAGCCCGGTCACATGCGTCTTCCAGCTCAGCGCCGGCTGCAGCCGCGCGCCCAGCGCGCCCGTGCCGACACCTTCCAGCGGCAGCGCCGCTCCATACAGCGCCAGCCCGGGGCGCACCATCGCCTGCGCACCCAGCCCGGCCGCCGCCGCCCGCACCCACGCCATCGTCGAACCCTCATCCACCGCCGACGTATTGCCCAGATGCACCAGCCGCGGCCGCAGCCCCGCCTGCGCCGCCATCGCCAAGGCTTCGCCGAAGCGGGCCACCTGCCGCTCCGTCACAGCCGAGCCGGCATCCTCTGCACAGGCCAGGTGGCTCATCACGCCCTCGCACACCAGCCACGGCGACCCCGCCAGCCGCCGCATCGCCTCCGCCAGCTCCGGGCCCACCGCCAGCCCCTGCCGCGCCATCCCGGTATCCACCTCCAGATGCACCGCGACCGGCCGCTGCGCTGTTTGAACTCTCTGAGCTGCGCGCTCCAGCGCCTCGATATGCTCCAGCGTCCACACCACCGGCGTCAGCCGCTGCGCGACGATTTCCCCTACATCCCCAGGCTCGAAGCCGCACATCACTACTATGTGAACATCCCCACCGAGCAGGCCGCGCACCCGCGCACCCTCTTCCACATCGCTCACGCCCAGCCAGCGCACCCCCGCGCCCACCAGCGCCTGCGCCGCCACCACGGCATCGTGCCCGTAGCCGTTGGCCTTCACCACGGCGAGCACCTCGGTCCCCGCGCCCACCGCCGCCTGCACCGCGTGCAGGTTCTGCGCCAGCCGCGCACCCGAGATCTCCACCCAGCTCTTCACTACAGACAGTAGACAGGAGAGGAGAGAGGAGAGACAACTACAGACAGTAGACAGGAGAGGGGAGACAGTAGAGAACTACCGTCTTGCTGTTTCTACTGTCTACTGTCTGCTCCCTACTGTCTTGTTGTTTCTACTGCCTCTACGCACGCACAGCGCGCTTATGCCCGCGATGGCCGTGCCGCGCGCCCCGCACCCGAACGCCATAGCTCCACTGCCGCACCGGGCCCACATCCACATGCACGAACTGGCTCACCGGATAGTAGCCGACGCCGCCCGCGTCCAGGCTCAGCGCCGCGTCGCGCAGCCGCATCGTCTGCACGCCGGGCACGCGGATGTCGATGGCCTTGGCCAGCACATGCTGCGAGTGCTCCGCCACGCCGGTCTCCGGCCCCAGGCTGCGCAGATACTCGTTGCTCTGCGTGGTCCGGTAGCCGCATACGATATCGATCTCGCCCTTCGGCTTGCCCAGCCGCCCCATCAGGTTGTAGAGCAGGTCGAACTCCGTCGGGTCGTAGCTGCTCTCGTCCATGGTGCGGTGGTCGCGCAGAAAGTGGTTCAGCTGCTCCAGCGCCGAGGGGATGTACGTGTCGCCCACCCGGTAGACCACGCTCAGGCTCTCGCCCGTATGCAGGTGGTGCAGGTTCAGGCGATACTCCTTGCCCGCCAGCGTGAAGTCCGCGCCCGCCTCCGGCAGCACCCCAGGGCCCAGCAGCGCATTGGCGATCAGCGGCTGCTGGTGGGTCGCGTGGCTGCGGCTATGCAGGCTGCGCGCGGTGCGCGCCTGGGCGCCCACGCAGAACAGCGTAAGAGCCAGCGCGGCCAGCATGCGCAGCGGCACGGTCCGTGGCTTGGATTGTGTAAAAAAAGCCTGTGCAAAAGCGGTGCGAGTCAATGGTGATTCTCCACGGGAGGGAGGGCCCTCGGTCATCACGTTCGACGAAATGACCGACGGCGAATGAGATTCGCCGCTCCGCATTCCGCTTTGTCCATTTTACCTTACATTCACGCTTTGACCCGCCTGCAACCCCCACGCACCCACCTGGTAACGCCCTCAGGAAGCTCGGATCAAATCTTGCTTTGAAGGGGCGGGGCTTCAGCCCCGCCGTAAATGGCCTGCAAACACTGGGGCTTTAGCCCCGGAGGGACTGGATTCCGAGGTCACAGAGGAGTTGATCAGAGCTCCTTAGGGCGTGGCCTTAGGCTTGTCCGGCTGTCCCTGATAGATCGCCTCCACCCGCTCCAGCGTGTCGATCTCCTCCACCGGCTTGTCATCTCGAATTCTCAGAATCCGCGGAAAGCGCAGCGCGAAGCCGCTGGCATGGCGGTCCGAGCGCATCACGTTGTTGAAGGCCACCTCGATCACCCGCAGCGGCTCGACCGTGCGGAAGTGGCCGTGGTCCTCCAGCGTATGCGCCATCATCCACGCGGAGAGCTCGGCCAGCTCCGCGTCGGTGATGCCGGAGTACGCCTTGCCCACATTCAGCAATGCCGCATCGCCGCCCCGCACCGCGAAGGTGTAGTCGCTCAGCAGCCCGGCGCGGCGGCCATGCCCGAACTCCGCGCCGGTGATCGCCACATCCAGCGTAGCCAGCTCGCGCTTCAGCTTCACCCACGCCAGCCCGCGCCGGCCCGGCGTGTAGGCCGAACCCGCGGCCTTCAGCATCACGCCCTCATTCGCCCGCGCGCGCGCATCGGCGTAGGCCGCCTCGATCGCCCCGGCGCTCTCCACCAGCTTCGCCGGCGAGAGCCGCAGCCGCTGCACCGGCGCGGCCGCCGGCTCCAGCGCGGCAAACAACCCGGCCTGCGCGGCCACGGCGTCCAGCGGTGACACGGTCTGCGCCGCCAGCCGCGCCACCACCGCCTCCAGCCGCGTGCGGCGCTCGCGCAGAGGCAGCGGCAGCAGCAGCTCGTCCCGCTCATACAGCAGGTCGAACGCCATGAAGACCACCGGGATCTGCCGCCGCATCGCGTCGTCCACGCGCTTGCGCCCGATGCGCTGGCCGAGCACCGCGAACGGCAGCGCCTGCCCGCCCTGCGAGGACGCCGCGGCGAGGTCCCAGCCCAGCACCTCGCCATCCAGAATCACGCCCCCCGGCGGCTCGCGCACCCCGGCGAACGCCTCGACGAGCTCCGGAAAGCTGTGGGTGATCTCCTCGCGGTTGCGCGAGTAGATCGCCACCCGCCCCGGCTGCTCCGGGTCGCCGCAGTGCACCTGCGCGCGCATGCCGTCGTACTTGTCCTCCAGGAAGGCCTGAACGCCGGCCGAGGCATCCGTTTGAAGATCTTCCAGCTTGTCATCCTGAGGCGTAGCCGAAGGATCTGCTTCACCCTCCTTCACCCCCGCTCCCGGTTTCCCCGCAAACCGCTCCACCGCCTCCTCCGGCGACTCCACCGGACTGGCCAGCATAAAACCCAGCGGATGGAAGAGCCGCATCCGCGCCGCGCCCAGCGTTCCCGCAAAGGCGCGCTGCACCGCCACGGCGAGATCGGCCTCCAGCATCACGGCGTGGCGCACGGCAGCCAACATCTCTGGGTGCCCCACAACCTGCCCTGAGCTTGCCGAAGGGTCTAGGTCCTGAGCTTGCGAAGGATGAGATGTGGGTTGGCAGGCCGCCGCAATCGCCTCCTCAATCAAACTCTGCTTCACACCGATGCGCATATCGCCGAGCATCAGCTTCAGCAGGTACTTCGCCTCCAGCGGCGAGGCCCGGCGCAACAGGCCTTCAACCAGCGCGGCACGCTGCCCCGTGGTCCGCGCCGCGGCCATCGCCGCAAAGGCCTCGGCGACCTCCGCCAACATGATGTCTTCTGGACCCTGGATGTCTTCTGGACCCTGGATGTCTTCTGGACCCTGAACGCTAGGCCCTGGACCCTGCCCTAGCACCGCCGCCGCCGCCGCGCCCAGATCGCCGTGCCTGCGGTACGCCTCGGTCAGCGCCGCGTCCGTGCAGCCCGAGACCTGCTGCACCGCCTTCGTCAGCAGCGCGCCGCCGGCGTTCAGCTTGCGCGGGTCGGCCTCCGCAAACGGTTGCCCGGCGAGGTACAGGCACAGCAGCCCGGCGTCGGCGATGCCCGCGGCGGTCGGCGGGCCGTCCGGAGGCTCCTCCGCCGCCACCCTTCGCAGCGTGTCGCGGATCAGCGCCGCCTTGCGCAGCCGTCCCGGCTCCCGCGCCAGCGCCTCGGCCAACTCCGCCAGAACCCGAAACCTCGTCATCGCCTCCGCCCCCCGCCGCGACGCCAACAGGACGGCCGCGCGCGCTCACGTCCCCAACCCTATGTCATGCTTCAGATGTTGAAATTTCGCCGCCGGGAGGGCCACGCGCTGACGCATCCAACCGCTATCGGTTACGCGCGCCTGCAGCATGGCCGCGCACGCAGAGGCCGCCTGCGCGCCGTGGCGCTTATCGTATACAGCCTAGGTGCGGCCGGCCTGCTGGCGGCGTCCGCCGCGGCTCAGCTCGCCCAACAGACGCAGGATCCGCTCGCCCAGCGGCTCGCCCACCTCGGCGAGGAGGCCGATACGCTTGCGCACTCGCTGCCCAGCTTCACCTGTACCGAGAGCGTGCAGAGCCAGGAGCTGCATGGCCGCAAGGTCGTCCGCGGCGTCCGCTTCACCGCCACGCTGCGCGCGCAGCGCGACGCCGAGGGCAAGCTGCGCGAGTCCTTCGATCTCGAAACCGTCGACGGCGCGCCCTGGAACCACGGCGCGTTCTCGATTCCCGCCTATGTCGAAGGCGGCTTCAGCCGCGCGCTGCGCTACTTCGCCCCCGCGCAACAGGCCTGCTATCGCTACACGCTCTCCCCGGACGCCGGCGGCAGCCGCATCGACTTCGTCGCCGCGCCCCACCTGCCGCCGGACAACGCCTGCACCACCGAGGGCACACGCGGCTTCGCTCTGCTCGACGCCCAGGGCAACGTCACCCACCTGGAGCGCAGCGTCAGCCCACGGTACTCGCGGCTGTACCGCGAGGCGCCCTTCGCCAGCATCGACTTTGCGCCGGTGCCGCTCAACGGCGTCGCCTACCCGCTGTCGCGGCATATCGTCGCTGAGCTCTCCGGCGCCGGCTCCACCGGCCGCTTCGAGGCCCAGTACAGCGCCTGCAAGCTCTTTACTGCCACCGTGACCATCCATCCCGGCCCCAACTCCGGCGAGACGCCCGATTCTCTGCCACACTAGGAGGCGGAGGCCTGCACAATCGCGGCGGCCCTCACGACCCAGGAGCCCGCCATGACTGCCCCACGCACCCGCGCACCGCACATCGCGCTGACGCTCGCCCTGATGCTGTGGCCAGGGACCATGACGGCGCACCGGCTCGCGGCCCAGAGTATGGCCGCGCTCCCTCTGCCCGACGCACCCAGCTTCGCCCTGCAGGCCGCCGCGCAGCCGGAGAGCTCCGCCCGCGTACAGGGCATGGTCACCGATGCCCACGGCGGCCTGGTGCCCCGGGCTTCGGTCACGCTGGAGCGCACCGGCCAGTCCAGGCTGCTCGAGACCACCTCCGACGACGCGGGCCACTTCCTCTTCCTCAACGTCGCCGCAGGCAGCTACACCCTGCTGGTCGCCGCGCCCGAGCTCAAGACCTACCTCTCCGCGCCCTTCACCGTGCAACCGGGGGAGCACCTCGAGCTCCCGGGCATCGCTCTGGGCATCGCCACGGCCACCACATCGGTGGAGGTCTCGGCCAACAGCCCCGAGGTCGCCGAGCAGGAGCTGCATCTGGAAGAGCAGCAGCGCGTCTTCGGCGTGCTGCCGAACTTCTACACCAGCTACGTCTGGAACGCCGCCCCGCTCACCACCCGGCAGAAGTTCAAGCTCTCCCTGCATGCCTCCACGGACCCCTTCTCCATCCTCGGCTTCGCCATCGTCGCCGAGATCGAGACCTCCAACGACACGTTTCCCAGCTGGGGCCGGGACGCCCCCAGCTATGGCAAGCGCTTTGGGGCCGCCTTCGGCGACGCCCTCTTCAGCCGCCAGCTGGACTCCGCGTTCTTTCCCGCCATCTTCCACCAGGACCCGCGCTACTTCTACATGGGGCCCGCGCAGCCGGGCAAGAAGCGGCTGTGGCACGCGCTCACCAACGGGATCTTCGCTCGCGGCGACAACGGCGGCACCGAGATCAATTTCTCCCATCTGCTGGGCAACGCCGGCGCCGGCGCGCTCTCCTCGCTCTATCACCCGGCCAGCGACAGCGCCGGCAAGCTCGCGCTCGACAACACCCTGCTGCGCATCGGCGGCGACGCCGCCCAGGGCTTCGTCCGCGAGTTCGTGCTCGACCATCTCCACCACAACAAGGCCAGCTTCGCCAACGGCGAGACCGCGCCGGCCCCCGCGAAGCCCTAGCCGCCGAATCCACCGCCCCCGCTGTATCATCGAAGCTGTGATGAGCCGCACCAGCGCAAACCCGGTGTCTCCCTCCCGCGTGACCCTCCGTCACGACTTTGCCTAGCTGCCCCCACTCCGCATTGTCCTCCCTACCCTTGTCTTCTAAACCCTAAACGCTGGGCCCTGGATCCTGCCCCTATGTTCGACCGCCTCGACCAACTCGAAGCCCGTTATGAAGACCTGGGCAACCAGCTCTCCGACCCCGCCATCGTCACCGACCAGGAGCGCTACCGCAAGGTCTCCAAGGCCCACCGCGACCTCGAGCCCACGGTGGAGAAGTTCCGCGAGTACCGCAAGCTGCAGACCGCCATCGCCGACGCCCGCTCCATGCTCGCCGAGGCCGACATGCGGGAGATGGCCGAGGCCGAGCTGGCTGAGCTCGAACCCCGGCTCGCCGCCACCGAAGACGAGCTGAAGGTGCTGCTGCTGCCCAAGGACCCCAACGACGACAAGAACGTCATCGTGGAGCTGCGCGCCGGCACCGGCGGCGACGAGGCCTCGCTCTTCGTCGCCGAGGTCTTCCGCATGTACCTCCGCTTCGCCGAGCAGCACAAGTGGAAGGTCGAGGTGCTCTCGCAGACCGACTCCGACGTCGGCGGCCTCAAGGACATCACCGCCATCTTCGAGGGCCAGGGCGTCTACCGCCAGATGAAGTTCGAGTCCGGCGTGCACCGCGTGCAGCGCGTGCCCGCAACCGAGACCCAGGGACGCGTCCACACCTCCGCCATCACCGTCGCCGTTCTGCCCGAGGCCGAAGAGGTCGACATCAAAATCGAGCAGAAGGACCTGCGCATCGACACCTTCTGCAGCTCCGGCCCCGGCGGCCAGTCGGTCAACACCACCTACTCGGCCATCCGCATCACCCACCTGCCGACCAACACCGTCGTCAGCTGCCAGGACGAGAAGTCGCAGATCAAAAACCGCGAGAAGGCCATGCGTGTGCTGCGCTCGCGTTTGTATGAGGTGGAGGCCGAGCGCATCCACCAGCTGCAGGCCCGGGAGCGCAAGCAGCAGGTCGGCACCGGCGACCGCAGCGAAAAGATCCGCACCTACAACTTCCCGCAGAACCGCCTCACCGACCACCGCATCGGCCTGACCAACCACAACCTGCAGATGGTGATGGAAGGCCAGCTCCAGCCCACCATCGACGCGCTCATCGCCCACGACACCGCCGAGCGCCTGAAGGCCGAGATGCAGCCGGCTTGAGGGCGGGGAACTCCTCTTCGTGCTTCGCGATCAACTCGATGTGCCCCTGAATATGCGCCTGCATCGGTATCTCCCTTGCAAGGATTGGATGCGGCGCGCGTATCCTCTCGGCATGGCATTCGTACGTCTTCTCGCCGCGCTTCTTCTACCCTCCTGCGCCGCTGCGCAGACGTCGCAGCCCTTCACCCTGCAACAAGTCCTCAGCGCGCCCTTCGCCAGCCAGCTCACCGCCGCGCCCGCATCGGCAAGCAAGACCAGCCTCTTCGCCTGGGTAGAAGACGCCGAGGGCCGGCGCAACCTCTGGGTCGGCGGACTCGGGGCCGATGGCAAACCCCTGCCCGCGCGCCAGCTCACGCACAACACCGAGGACGATGCGCAGGAGATCGCCCAGCTCGCCTGGTCGCCCGACGCCACCGCCCTGGCCTACACCTACGGCGCGTCCACCGGCGCCGACGGCGAGCCCGCCAACCCCGCCCACCTGCAGCACGCCACCCCGCGCCGGGTGCTGGTGCAGCCGCTCGCCGCCAACGCCCAGCCCATCGTCATCGGCGAAGGCAGCCATCCGCTCTTCACCCGCGAGGGCGCGCTGCTCTACATCGACGACGGCCAGATCTGGATCGCCGACCTGCCCCACCGCAAGCAGTGCTTCCTGCCCGAAGGCTGCCCCAACGCGCCGGCCGCCGCCACGCCGACGCACCAGCTCGTCTTCGACCACGGCAGCGCCGGCCAGCTCGCGCTCTCGCCCGACGGCGCCACGCTCGCCTTCATCAGCCGCCGCCGTGAGCCGAACAAGCCCACCCACAGCCTGCTGGCGCTCTTCGACATGCAGAAGCACACCCTCAGCTTCCCCGCGCCCAGCACGGACAACGACTCCGCGCCGGCGTGGTCGCTCGGCGGCGATACGATCGCATGGCTGCGCACACCCTTCACCGAGCCGCTGGAGTACGCTAACCCCCGCACCAGCCCCACGCCGTGGTCCATCCAGCTGCTCTCGCCATCCGGCCCCGCCACAGATCTTTCATCTCGTCCCCCCAATGATTTGTCGTCTCGACCGGAGTCTTCGCAGTCTCATCGCGAAGACGTAGCGGAGAGACCTGCATTAGGTGTCGCCCACACCGTCTACTCCCCCGAGCCCAACCGGCCCGGCAGCGTGCTGCCCGCTCCCGGCAACGAGCCGCCGTACCTGCTGTGGACCGCGGACAACAGGATCGTCTTCTTCAGCGAAGCCGATGGCTGGGACCACCTCTACGCACTCGATCTCCTGCGCGATCTGTTACACATCCCCCACCCGCCCGCCGCGCCCAGGCTGCTCACCCCGGCCGCGTCGGAGGTGGAGGACGCTATCATCGCGCCCGAACGCGGGGTGCTCATCTACTCCACCAACGACGATGCCTCGATCGAGGCCCTGATCGGTGACCAGCACGGCGAGAACCCCAGCGGCCACCCCGATCCCCTCGACCGCGACCGGCGGCATCTGTGGCAGCTCGATCTGGATCGGTCCATCTTCGCACCGCAGCCCGTGGCGATCACCCACGGCGAAGGAATCGAGACGCAGCCGGCCCTTGCCTCCACCGGCGTCCTTGCCGCGCTGGTCTCGGACGCGCATACGCCCATGCACCCAGCGCTCATCGGCATGGCCGGCGAGATCGCCGCGCTCCATCCCGTGACACCGCCGGCCAGCTACCCCGGCGCGCAGTTCGTGACGCCAAAGCAGGTGCGGTTCACCTCCGCCGACGGCACCGCTCTGCACGGCCAGCTCTTTCTGCCGCAGCACCTCGACCCCACCAGAAAGCACGCCGCGCTGATCTTCGTCCACGGCGGCCCGCGCCGGCAGATGCTGCTCGGCTACCCTGCGATGCAGTATTACTCCAACGCCTACGCGATGAACCAGTACCTCGTCTCGCGCGGCTTCCTCGTGCTCTCGGTCAACTACCGCGCCGGCATCGGCTATGGCCTCGACTTCCGCCGTTCCCCGCACTACGGCCCCAACGGCGCCGCCGAGTACAACGACGTGCTCGCCGCCGCGAAGTACCTTGCAGCTCGCCCGGACGTCGACCCCAAACGCGTCGGCATCTGGGGTGGAAGCTACGGCGGCTATCTCACCGCGCTCGCGCTCGCGCGCAACTCCGACCTCTTCGCCGCCGGCGTCGACTTCCACGGCATCCACGACTGGAACCTCGAAGACAACGCCTCCGACTGGAAGCAGGGCGACTTCGCCCGGCAGGACGCCCTCGGCAAACTCGCACTCGCCAGCAGCGCGCTCAACGACCTCTCCCACTGGCGCTCGCCCGTCCTGCTCATCCACGGCGACAACGACCCGGAGGTCGCCTACGCCCAGACCCCCGTGCTCGCCGACGCTCTCCGCGCCCGCAACGCCAGCCTGCCCAAAGAGCGGCAGGTCGACGTGCAGGAGCTCATCTTCCCCGACGAGGTGCACGAGTTCCTGCTGCACCGCGACTGGCTGGCCGCCTACACCGCCGCCGCGGCCTTCTTCGAGCGCACGCTCAAGCCATAGTGCCTCTTCGCGCAAAGCCCACCCATACATTTTCATCTCGACCGAAGCGCAGCGTAGTGGAGAGACCCGCATTTTCTGCCAAGGAGCCACACCATGCAGGAGGAAGATTACTTCGTCTACATTATGGCCAGCCGCAGCCTCACGCTCTATATAGGGTTCTCCAACCAGCTTGCCATACGCGTGAAGCAGCATAAAGATGGTGTGTTTGAAGGCTTCTCCAAGACATACCACTGCAACCGCCTCGTCTACTTTGAGCGCCACCAATACGTCATCAATGCGATCGCTCGCGAAAGACAACTGAAGCGCTGGTCACGCGCAAAGAAGCTTGCCCTCATCACGCGCCTCAACCCAACCTGGCTCGATCTCAGCGAGGATTGGGGACAGTCGCTCAGAACGTTCGCCAAAGAGCAATCCTCCTAACCCATCCACAACCTTTTCATCTCGACCGAAGTCTCGCAGCCTCACCGCGAGACGCAGTGGAGAGACCCGCATTTTAACGTCGCCCGCCACAAATGCAGGTCTCTCCACTTCCCCTTCGGCAAGCTCAGGGTCCGGTCGAGATGACAAGGTTGTGGAGGGATAGAGGGTAAAATAAAGGGTGTCGAGTAAGGGCACTCCCTGCTCCCCATCCCCTTTCCCTGAAGGTTTCCATGCCCACCCTCGCCGCACCCCATGCCTCGCTCGAAGCCGCCGCACAGCTCGCCGGCCTGACCCTCACCGCGCTCGAACCCGGTGCCGACTTCACCGGCGCGCCCACCACCCGCGCCGCGCTCACGCTGCCCGCCGCGCCCGGCCGCCAGCTCACGCTCGAGCTCAGCGAGAGCTTCGACGCCGCCAACCCCAGGTACGCCGCCGAGCTCGCCACCTTCTTCGCCGAGGCCGCCCAGCGCCTGCGCACCCCCTGCCCCGAGGCCATGCTCACCCTGCACGGCATCCCGCTCAGCTTCGGCGGCTTCGCCTGGCCCTTCCACGGCTCCACCTCCGGCGCCGACACCTTCATCGTCCACGGCACCGTGCACCTGGCCGACGGCCTGCACGACGGCCAGCCCAGCCCGCTGCACAGCAAGATCTCCGCCTCGCTCACCCAGACCTTCGCCACCGTCGTCGCCGCGCTCGAGCAGCCCTTCGCCGAAGGCTTCATCTACAACGCCGTGCGCAAGACCTTCGACCAGGGCCAGCTGGAGCTGGTCAAGTCCGGCAACCGCCAACCCGTGCCCGTCACCACGCGCTTCTACTCCATGAAGTACAACCTCTTCAGCTTCAACGACACCACCGAGGCGCAGCGCCATGACTTCCTCGCCGCCAAGGTCTTCTGGCTCTCCCATGTGCTCGGCGGCGGCGCACCCGTCTGGGTCGCCGACCCGCGCGATGCGCAGTACCTCAACACCACCGTCGAGGAGCTGGGACGCTCCGCCGCGGCGCTCGCCGCCGAAGGCCTTCTGCTGCTCGGCGACGGCGAGGACGCGCCGCTCGGCTTCGCCGCGCCCACCGACACCCTCCGCACCCAGGAAGACCGCTACCGCGCCCAGCTCGCCGAGGCCCTCGACTTCCTCAAGCCCACCTTCAACGAAGAGATGCGCAGCGGCCACGCGAACATGTAGAGCAGTGGCGGGAGAATCGCTAAACCAGCGAACTCTCCAGCTTCACGAAGCTCTCCCACACCGCCTCCTCCACACCGACACCCAGCCGCAGGCTCTCCTCCCGCGTGCGCAGCACGCCCTCCCCGGGATAGCGCGCCGGGCGGCCGGGCTCCACCGGCTCGGCCGCATGCAACGCTGCGATCGCGGCGTCGACGGTGCGGCTCATCTCCTCCATGCTCTTATCCTCCACGCTCGCCAGTTTGCCCGGCGCGATCGCCACAAACACCTGCGACTGGCCCACCTCCTTCGCCGGGTCCGGCGGCAGGTCGTGCGTCGCCAGCCCGCCGGTCAGCGTGGCGGCCAGCACATCCAGTACGAAGCTCAGCCCGGCGCCCTTCCAGAAGCCCACCGGCAGCGCCCGCTGGGTGCGCTCGATCGCCGCCGCATCGGTGGTCGTCGCGCCCTGCTCGTCGTAGCCGCCCGGCACCGGCAGCGCCTGCCCGCGCGCCGCATACGCCGCCAGCGTGCCGTAGGAGAACTGGCTCATCGCCATGTCCAGCACCACCGGCGCGCTCGCGCCCTCCACCGTGCGCGGCACCGCGATCACCAGCGGATTGTTGCCTAGCGCCGGCGACTTCGCGCCCCACGGCGGCAGGTTGGGCAGCGTGTTGGTCCAGCACAGCGCGGCGTAGCCGGCCTCGGCCGCCTGCCAGCCATACGTGCCGCCGCGCATCCAGTGCGAGGTATCGGCCAGCCCCACCATGCCCAGCCCATGCTCGTCGGCCAGCTCCATCGCCCGCGCCATCGCCGCATGCGCGGCCAGGTTGCCCGGCCCGCGATGGCCGCGCCAGCGCTCCACCGCGCCGAACCGCGCCACCGCCTCCGGCGTGTTGCCGGGATGCACCAGCCCATCGGCGATCCAGCCCGCAAACCGCGGCAGCCGCGCGATGCCATGCGTGCGTACGCCGTCGCGGTCGGTCTCCGCGGTCAGCCGCGCCCCCAGCGCCGCGCGCTCGGGCGGCTCGCCCAGCCTCACCAGCACCCGCTCGATCCGCTCCCGCAGCTCCTCAAAGCCCATCCGCCTCATTGCCCCACTCCTGTTGTCCCTGCCTCTATCCCTGTCTCTATTCGATACGCGTTCATCTTTGTGCCTCGCCGCAGCGACTAGACTAATGCGCATGAAGCCGAGTCTGCTCGCCCTGCCGTTTTTACTGCTGCCCGCTGCCTTGCACGCGCAGAAGCCCGCGCACACCCCTGCGCCGGCCGCGCCGGTGAACATCCTCATGCTCTCCGACATCCACTTCGATCCCTTCCACGACCCCGCCAAGGTGGCCCAGCTCATCGGCTCCTCCGCCGGCCAGTGGCAGGCCGTCCTCGCCGCGCCGGACTCGCCCACCCAGGCCCAGGACTTCGCCCGGCTGCAGAAGACCTGCAAGGCCAAGGGCGTCGATACGCCCTACACGTTGCTCGCCAGCTCGCTGGCCGCCGAGCGCGCGCAGCAGGCCGCTCCGCTGTTCGTCACCGTCTCCGGCGACCTGATGGCGCACCAGTTCGACTGCCGCTTCGCCACGCTCGCGCCCCACGCCAGCCCCGCCGACTACTCCTCCTTCGCCGCCAAGACCGTCGCCTTCGTCGCCCTGCAGCTGCGCACCGCCTTCCCCGGCGCGCCCATCTACGTTGCGCTCGGCAACAACGACTCCGGCTGCAAGGACTACCGCGAAGACCCGCACAGCGCCTACCTGCAGGCCGACGCCCGCAGCCTCGCCGACGCCGCGGCAGCGCCCGCCATCCTCCAGCAGTTCCCCGCGCTCGGCGACTACAAGGTCGCCCTGCCCAAACCGTTCCACAACACCGACCTGCTCGTGATGCAGGACATCTTCGAGTCGAAGAAGTACACCACCTGCGCCGGCAAGGACGAGGCCGCCGCGGGAGCCGCGCAGGCCGCATGGCTGCGCCGGCAACTGGCCGCGGCGCGCGCGGCGCACCACCGCGTCTGGGTCATGGCGCACATCCCGCCCGGCGTCGACGCGTACTCCACCTTCACCAAGGCCGCCCGGGACGCCGCGCCCAACGGCTGCCCCTACCAGAAGCCCGACCTCTTCCTGAACTCGGAGCTCTTCGCCGACGCGCTGCGCGACAACACCGACATGATCTCGCTGGTGCTGCTCGGCCACACCCACATGGACGAGATGCGCCTGTACACCTCGCGCCGCGGCGCTTCTTCGACCTCCAGCCGCGCTGCCCCGGGCAAGCTCGTGCCCTCCATCTCGCCGGTGGACGGCAACACCCCGTCCTTCACCCTCGCCACCGTCGACCCCGCCCGCGCGACGCTGCTCGACTACACCGTCTTCGCCGCCAGCAACCAGACCGGCATCGGCGCCACCTGGTCGCCCGAGTACACCTACTCCACCACCTACGGCCAGCCCGACTTCTCCGCCGCCGCGCTCACCGCGCTCACCAACGAATTCCTCGCCGACCCCACCAGCGCCGCGGCCCACTCCCGCAGCTATGAGAGCTTCTACTTCGTCGGCGGCAGCACCGCTGGCCCCAACCTCAAGGCCGCCGCGCTCGGCGCCGTATGGCCCATCTATACCTGCGCCATCACCCAGGACCACGTGCAAGGCTTCGCCACCTGCGCCTGCCCAGACAAAGCCAAACCCAGGCCTTGACACGCGATGTACGATAGTTGAAGAAAGTGTACGCAGGCCCGGCCATCCGCCGGGCCTTTGCTTTTGCCCCCGGGCGGCCTTCTGGCCCCATCCGGAGGTACGACGCTAAACCGTCCACAATCATCATTTGCGAGATTTACCGGGGGGGGGAGGGGAGGACGCTCATCGAGCCAAACGGCTGTCGGGTGGCCCGTCCTTTCGGAGTCGTATCCCGGAAGGGTGGGGTATCCTTCGACTTCGCTCAGGACTGCGGTAGCAAGCGACCCGCTCTCCTCTACGGTCCTGGCTACTCCAGCGGCACGTCCAGCACCTCGATCGTCAGCGGCGGCACCGTGTGCTCCAGCTTCGTGCCCGCAAACTTCACCGTGCTCTCCACCGGCACGATCGCCTCCGGCGCAGTCATCGAGTTCGTGGCCAGAAACGTGCCGCCGTGCAGGCTGATCGACCGGGCCACATGCAGCTCCCTGGCGTCGACGCCGCGCAGGCCATTCAGCTCCAGCGCGAGCGGCTGCGGCAGCTGGCTGGCGTTCACCAGCTTCAGGTGCAGCACGTGGTCGGCGGAGGAGACCGTCGCCGAGCTGAAGAAGCGCTCCGCTGCGCCACTCATCTCCATGCGCGGCCGCCCGTCGCCCACATGTGCCGCGAACATGCACTGCGCGTAGTAGCTCGGCGAGCCGTAGGTCGTCAGCGCGTCGAAGCCGATCAGGTCGGTCGCCCACTGCATCGCGCCCGGGTTCACGTTCACCAGCAGCGGCGCGTAGCTCGCCATCACGATCAGGTCGGCGTTGCGCTCCAGGCCCGTCATCCACGCCGCATCGCCCAGCGCGTCGCCGAAGTTCGGCGTCGGCGAGCCCGAACGCGTCGCCCACTCGCCCACGAAGATCTTCGGGCCCGTCCGCGACGCGTCGTCATAACGGTGCACCAGAGCGAACATCTCGGCCGGGCTCCGGTAGTAGTGGTCGTCGAGCACATCGGGCTCCGCGCCGGGGTCTTCCTTCACCGGCGTGGTCGCGATCAGCTTGTACTGGGGATAGCGTTTGCGCAGCGCGAGCGCGAACTGCGCAAACCGCGCGTCGTAGCTGCCGCTGCGGTCGAACCAGTCCTCGTTGCCGATCTCGATGTAACGCAGCGGAAACGGCGCAGCGTGGCCGTCGCGCGCGCGCTCGGCGCCCCACTTCGTCGTCACAGCGCCGGTCACGTACTCCACCTCATCCAGCGCCGCCTGCACATAGGGCTCCAGCGCCGGCCCCGGCTTGGCGTAGTCGTGCTTCAGCGCATAGCCCGCATACACCGCCAGCACCGGCTCGATCTTCAGGTCCTCGCACCACTCCAGGAACTCCAGCAGCCCCATGCCGTCGGTCGACCAGTAGGTCCACGGCGCCTGGTGCCCGGGGCGGTCCACCAGCGGCCCGATCGTCTTCTTGAAGTCGTACCAGTCGGCCATCGTGTCGCCTTCCAGATAGTTGCCGCCGGGCAGCCGCAGAAAGTGCGGATGCATCGCCGCCATGCGCTCCATCAGGTCGGCGCGGTTGCCGTTGGGCCGGTCGTGGAAGGTCGGCGGCATCAGGCTCACCAGCTGCAGCTTCACCGTGCCCGGCCGCTGCAGCAGCAGCTCCAGATGATTGCTCGCGGAGACCTTCACCTTCGCGCCGGTACTCATGGAATAGGCGTAACGCTTCCATCCGCCGGGCTGCAGCGCCACCGTCGCCGAGGCCAGCACCGCGCCGGTCGCGTCCTCCACCAGCCGCACCGTCAGCGGGCCGGCGGCATCCGTGCGGGCATAGAACGAACCCTTGTATACGGTGGCCGGGCGCACCGCCATGCCCCAGAACCCCGGGTTGCTCAGCCCCGCCTCATTGCCCGCGGAGACGCCCGTCACGGTCAGCTTCAGGCTGGTCGGCAGCGCCTCGCTGGGGCCGTCGGCCTTGTCCAACGTGGCGCTCGCCAGCCCGCGGCCCAGCTCCACCAGGCCCCAGCCCTCGGTGCCCATCCAGTTGCCGCGGAAGGTGCGGTTGTTCACCATCTCGGCGTAGAGACCGCCGTCGTAGCTGTGGTTGATCTCCTCGGTCATCAGCCCGTAGAGGCTCGGACTCACCGGCGCCACGATATCGCGCGTGTACACCGTCATCTGCGCGGGCGGCCCCTGCGCCCCGGCACACGGGAGCAGCCCCACCACGGCGAAGAACGCTGCGAAGAAGAAGGCGCAGACAACGGCGCGTGCGCGGCTTACAAACCTGAATTTCATAGAGAGGGGTTTCATAGAGAGGGCCCAGAGGCGCGATTCTAACCCGCGCCCTAAACGACTGCAAGCTCCGCGGCCCCGCCGCACGCTATCCTGTTGCAGCCATGTCCCTCCTCGCATCTCCCCGCACCGGACCTCCCGACGGCCTCGCGCCCTACCGCGCCATGCTCGCGGTCGCGCTCGAAGAGGCCCGCACCGGCCTCGCCGAAGGCGGCCTGCCCATCGGCGCGGCCATCTTCGATGCCGGTGGCGCACTGGTAAGCCGTGGCCACAACCGCCGCGTGCAGCAGGGCGACCCCAGCCTGCACGGCGAGACCGACGCCTTCCGCAACGCCGGCCGGCAGAAGAGGTATCGCGACCTCATCATGGTCACCACGCTCGCGCCCTGCTGGTACTGCGCCGGGCTGGTGCGCCAGTTCGGCTTCCGCACCCTCGTGGTCGGCGAGAGCGTCAACTTCTCCGGCGGCGAGCTCTGGCTGCGCGAGCTCGGCGTCCACGTCATCGATCTCGCCGACCCGGAGTGCATCGCGATGATGCGCGACTTCATCGCCGCCAACCCCGCGCTGTGGAATGAAGATATCGGCGCGGACTGAAGTACGAGCTCTTAGCCTCTAGCTGTTGGCCTTTAGCTAGAAGCTAAGAGCTGGAAGCTGACTTTTTCGTCAGCGCGCGAATCCGCTCCGCCTCCCCCGGCCACTGCGCGATCAGCTCCGCCGCACTCGCATCGGCGTAGTCCTCGTACTCGAACCCCGGGCTCACCGTGCAGCCCAGCAGCGCCCACTCGCCGTCCCGCAGCATCCGTGAGCCCTGCCACACGCCGCGCGGCACAACATGCTGCGGCGTCTCGCCCGCAGAGATATCTTTCCCAATCGCCGTAACCTTCGTCGAACCGTCGGCAAACAACTGTAGCATCTCCACCGGCCCGCCGAGATAGTGATGAAACACCTCATCGCTCTGCAGCCGATGCATCTCGCTGAACGTCCCCGGCTCCAGCAGGTAGTAGATCGCCGTCGAGGTCCGGCGAGGCGCGCCGTATCTACCGTCCGCAAACGCCGCGGCCGCGACATACTCCGGCGCCTCCCACGTCCGCACATACCACCCGCCCTCACGCGGATGCGGCACCAGTGCCAGGAGCTTCTTCACCTCGTCTGCTGTCATCGCTCTATCGTAAGTCTTCACACAGTGAAACTTGTCATCTCGACCGAAGCGCAGCGCAGTGGAGAGACCTGCATTTGCCGGGTGCGCCATCCATGACATGCACTTGGTCATGGGTGGGTTTTCAGAGCGGGCCGACGAACGAAGCGAGGAGTGAGATCTGCTTCTGCTTTCTCGACATCAATCCCCCGCATCCGGTTCATGCGTCTATTTAGCTCTGTCATCGCGGCCAGCCGCTCCGCCACACTCTTCCGGCTCCAGTAGAGACGCTGCTCCGCCCGCGCCTCTGCATGGCTCAGCATCCGCGCCGCTGTCGGCCATGCTTCTTCGCTCGCCGGTCTCTCCATGCGACGATGATAGGACAACTTCAGCACTCCCTGTATCCTGTTCCCATCACCCACAATCCTCGCACCCGGAAGGCCCGACCCGCCCCCTATGCGTACACGTCTCGAAGCCTACTTCCACTTCGCCGAGCACCGGACCACCTGGCGTACTGAGGTGCTCGCCGGGCTTACCACCTTCATCACGATGGCCTACATCATCTTCGTGAATCCGGCCATCCTCGCGCACACCGGCATGCCGCTCGCGGCCGTCACCACCAGCACCTGCCTGTGCGCGGCCTTCGGCAGCATCCTGATGGGCGCGCTGGCCAACTACCCGCTCGCGCTCGCGCCGGGCATGGGCCTCAACGCCTACTTCACCTACACCGTCGTGCTCAAGATGGGCGTGCCGTGGCCGACCGCCCTGGGCGCGGTCTTCGTCTCCGGCATCATCTTTCTGCTGCTCACCTTCGGCGGCATCCGCCAGCGGCTGCTCGCCGCCATCCCGCACCAGCTGCACGCCGCGGTCGCCGGCGGCATCGGCCTGTTCATCGCCTTCATCGGCCTGCGCAACGCGGGCATCGTCGTCTCCGACCCCGTCACCGCCGTCACGCTCGGCAACCTCCGCTCGCCCGGGACCGCGCTTGCCGTCTTCGGCATCGTGCTCATCGCCGTCCTGCAGGCGTACAAGGTCAAAGCCTCCATGCTGCTCGGCGTGCTGGGCACGCTCGCACTCGGCCTTCTTCTGCACCAGGTGCAGTACACGCCCAGCACCTTCAACCCCATGGCCATCCGCGCGACCGCCTTCCACCTCGACCTCGCCGGCGTGGTCAAGCTACACATCTTCGACATCATCTTCGTCTTCCTCTTCGTCGACCTCTTCGACAACATCGGTACCCTGGTCGCCGTCGCCGACCGCGCCGGCCTGATCGCCGAAGACCACACCATCCCGCGGCTGGAGCGCATCTTCTTCGCCGACGCCACCGCCACCGTCGTCGGCTCACTGGCCGGCACCAGCACCGTGACCAGCTATATTGAAAGCTCCGCGGGCGTGGCCGCCGGCGGCCGCACCGGCGTCACCGCCATCGTCACCGGCCTGCTGTTCTTCCTCGCCATCTTTGTCGCGCCGGTCGTCGGCGCCATCCCGGACTTCGCCACCGCGCCCGCGTTGATCCTGGTGGGTGCGCTGATGCTGGGCGGCATCGGCGGCATCGAGTGGGATGAGCCGCGCGTTGCGATCCCCGCCTTCCTCACCCTGGTCGCCAT